>OWJI01001527.1_pt1 | contig 14196 bp, 12 predicted proteins | sample 1732541 | NCBI WGS metagenome assembly OWJI01 (sample SAMN05065727, study PRJEB22554) | human gut metagenome | biome: ENVO:2100002; feature: ENVO:00000062; material: ENVO:00002003 | host: Homo sapiens | place: USA
GAGAAGAAGCAAGGGGATATTTTCAATTATAAGGGGAATAGTCCAATAGAATAACAGACAAAACTAAGGATAATGATCTAATTCATGCTGGAAAAGTTACGAGCTACCGGCTACAAGCTACAAGTAGCTGCGCTATATTCCGAAAGGTACTTGTAGCTCGTAGCCTGTAGCTGATTCATAACCATACAGAAAGGATTTGCCAGCAAGTTTTATTAGCTCTTTATACCTTACTAAACTTGCATATCGACTTATAATCGTTAACCTAAAGATAACATTGCGATAACATTCCTTCTCTCCCTGCCGCCTTACCTTTGCAACATCGAAATAACCCCAATGTATCACTTAAATAATAAACAAGCCATGAAGAAATTTCAGAAAACAGGAATCGAATTTGCAAAAGGTATTGCAATCGTTTTGGCAGCTTACGTATTAATGGGCACAGTCAATCCTGCATACACAGGACTCAAACACGCCATTGCAAATATATTCTTCAATTAATAAAAAGAACAGATGATGAAAGCGGATATCTCAATTGTACAAAGCAAGAAAGGAACTGAAATCATGGTTTCGGGAAATAAGATCAACAAGTATGGAATACTGGCTGCAATCCTTTTTACAGTACCCATACTGCTCTTATTCCGATGGATACACGGAGAAGATATGGCTCATGTATCATTACTGATATTCTGGTCGTGCGCCCTGGCAGGCTTTGGAGTAAATCTATTGCTTCATGCACTATTCTTCGGAATCTTTTCGCCTAAAGGTTTCCGGTCCATCTCTTTCGTAAAGCATAAGGGAGGCATACGCTTCTGCCACTGCAACGAACCCATCAGAATGTGGCAATATCGCACAACCTGCTTCTTACCTATTCTGTTGTTAGGCATCCTTCCGCTTTTGTACGGCATGGCAACAGGGAATTATTATTTCACATTATTCGGAACATTCTTACTTATCGGTAGCATGGACGACATCTGCATCCTCTGGAAACTGCGTTCATTCGGCAAAGATGCATTTATCAACGACTGTTCACAGGAGTTGCGATTCCATATATGGTAATGTCAGGATCGTGCCGGAAAATAAAGAGTAAACTCACTGAAACGGCCTTCTTCACTCTCCACTTCTACCCTGCCCTCATGTGCCAGCATCACTTGCTGCACATAGTTCAAACCTAAGCCAAAGCCTGTGGCTCCCCCTTTACTACTGCGTGCTGCCGCCGCAGAGCGTTCAAAACGATTGAAGATACGCGACTGGTCTTTCAAGGAGATACCCAACCCGTTATCGCATACTTTAATTTTGCAGACTCCCCTCTCCGACTCACAGATTATATCTATTTTCACCTCTTCACAAGAATACTTGATCGCATTGTCCAATAAGTTTCCCAGCACTTCACGCAGGCAGAAAGCATCCGCATAGACCGTCTCACAGCGATGATAAACCGTATTGAATTCCACCCTCTTACCGGCTTTCAGAGAAATCTTCGCAACCAGATCATCAATCAACGGACGCAGGGAAACATCTTCCTTATGCAGCTCCAAATGCCCTTCGTCCAATTGTGTCAGCATCAATACCCTGTTCGATAAAGCCAGCAGATGCTCGCTTTCTTCCGTCATCACCCGTCGGTATTTCTCTTCTTTTTCAGGCTTATCCGCCAGTTTCCCCCCTGCCAGCACATGTGCCGCCATCAGTATGGAGTTCAACGGAGATTTCATATCATGAATCATAGCGTAAGTAAAGTCTTTCTGAAACTGCTCCAGGCGATGTTGCATCCGAAGCACTTTCACCTGACCGAAGATACAATCGAGCATTACCAGGAATGTAATCCATAAGGGCAGCAAAAGATACCAGATAGAAGTCGCCACATAACGATAAGGGTTCTTCACAACTCCCTGCACGCAAAGCGTACTATCTTCTTTCAAAGGAATAAACTGAGAAGTATAATCACCATACTTTGGGGAGGCGTATCCAACCTCTGTAACCGTACTGTCCGAAGAACGGAGAAACTGGCGAATACCACTACGCGACTTCATGCCCAACCGGCTCAAATGCCCGGCAAATACCGAATCCAGGAAGAAAGAAGACATAGGTATCTCTACACTGTCCTGATTGATTCTCTGCTGCACGATCAAGGCTGACCGAAGGCGATAGTTTTGGTCAATCGTGTTATAGGTATGTACCACAAACAAACGGTTTATCACATACTCCGATTCCTTTCCCCGCAGAAACTTCTGTTGCTCTTTAGCGAAAGGAGTCTCTTCTAAAATGCTCACATCTTTGTACGCCCCTACTTTTGTGACATGTGAAAGGAAATGTCGATAACGATTATACATCACCTCATCATAGAAAGCTGCTTCAAAACAATCATTCACCTGATAAGCAGTCTCACGGGCAGCTGTACGGTACAAATAGGCAAACCAAGCTACCATCAACAAACAACTTGCCAGCAGACTGACTATGAAGAATACCTTAAATGAATGTTGTTTACGGGCCTGACGTTTCCGTTCCTCTTCTTTAGCCATGGAAAGTGTTTGCTCCGTCATATCCAGAATCTGCCTGCTCGATGTTTCTATGGCCTCCCACTGTTGTTCGGGAATCTGCCGGCGCACCTTACCTATCGGCAATCTCATTTTCTCCGCCAAAGCATAGAAAGCAGAGCGCTGTTCTTCAATCCCCCGGCGCTGGCTGATGATATATTTCATCTGCTGTGCCCAGCTGTAAATGAGGAAAGCAGTCAATAACAAAGTAGGAAGGAACAGGAAAAACACATCCTTTACAAGTGGAAGGAAAGGAGAAATGATGGCAGCTTCTATCGCTTTCCCCTTACCTTCATTCAGCCATGCTTGCTCCGAAATAACCGTTTTGAAACGTCTGTAAGCGGAATATTTACTGTGATCTTCTACCGAATCAATCCATACGGTCCTATCGATGTTCTTCCATTTCAGCTTCTTTTCCAACACCTTCTCCATCTCATCCAAAGGTATCTCCACATGATAAGCATCTTCCAGGAAAGAAGCCACTTGCTGATATCCAAGAAATACCAGTTCATCATAAGACATCTTTTCATCTCTGCGGATGTACGAATAACAAGGTATGGTATTGTCAGGAAAAGGCAGGTTATTCACCTGGTTATCCACCGTTTCTATAAAAGCCTGCCGGAAACATTCGTTCAGTGTACGCTTCGCCTCATTTTTATAGCTGTCATAAGCATATATCATGCCTCCCAATTGTATCACCACAACGAGAAACAATCCTATGATAGAGAGGATATAGAGTGAACGAAGCTTCATCTTGCTATTGTTTGGGGGACAAAGATAACGTTTTCAACATCCACTTCCATACAGGAAGAACATGAATCGTATATTCACCAGCATTTTTACCCTTATAGTAATGCAGACTTCCCTGTACCGGCAAATTCCAGCGTAAATAAAAATAAACGGCATTCTCAAGCAACTTGCCATTATCTTCACTTTGAGGATTAAGCAACACAGAGCGTAAACCATTATCAATGCAATAATATTTCTTATCTCCACTACTCTCTTTCACGAGTGAGGGTTCATATTTCGTTAACGGGAAAAACAGATATATACTTCCACAGGTAATCCTGCCTGGAAACCTGCAATCAACTGTTTTAGTAATTCCTTCTTCTTCATAAAGACATTCTATTTGATTTCTTTCCCTCTGAAAAAGATAAAAATACAAAAAACTTTCTTTTTGAAAAAGAAACATCTGCTAAATTCTAAAAAACATCAGATTTACCAAGATACAAAGTGACTTTGCAGTTGATAAAATCAACGGGATTTCTGCGTTAACCTAACGATAACGTTACGATAACATTCATCCTCATCTCCCTGCCCTATCTTTGCAACATCGAAAGAAACAAGAATGTATAACTTAAAAAATAAAACGATTATGAAAACTTTAGTAGTATCAGTAGTATTCGCATTGACATCCGTAGTAAACGCAGTAAGCAACAACAACCTGGAAGGTTTCGCTTATAACACGGAAATGAACGAAGGTCGCGTAAAGACGGAAACTGTATTCAAAGTAGAGAACCGGAAGTATCTGCACAATCATTTGCAGTATAACTATTCGTACAATGCCGAAGGACGCATATCAGCCAAAGAAGTATTGAAATGGAGCAAGGAGAACCAACGTTTTGAAAAGCAATATTGCCTGAATTTCTCTTATGACGGAACAGATATAAACGTGGAATACGTAGCATGGAACAGTAAAATGAACGCTTACGCTGACGTGAAAGCTAAAACTGTTTATCAAACTGTTTATCAGATAAACGCAATGGGGGCAAATTATCAAAGCTACAAATGGAACAAGAAAGATAATTCCTGGAACCTGACAGCAGAACACAGCACGCAAGCGGAAGAAATTATGTTGTTTGCTGAAAAATGATCCGTCGGTTATTTTCTTCCTGCTATATACACCCCACACATAATGCAACCTGCACCAATCAGCGCAATGATCGTCAGATGTTCATTCAGCAGAATTGCAGACCCTACCAAGGTAAACAGCGGATTGAGATAGATATAATTGGAAGCACGCACCGTACCGAGATTTTTTAGCACCACATTCCAGACTGCGAAACAAACCAGCGAAGCAAGTACACCTAAAAATAGCAGGTTCAACAAGACAGAAGGTTCCAAAAGCAAGGAAAGGTCTGCTTGCCAGGGCTGGAACAAGAAAACAGGAAGTATGCTCAATATCCCATAGAAAAATATCTTACGGGTAATAAATATAGTATTGTATCTCCCTGTCATCTTCTTCATTATCAAGCTATAAAATGCCCAGGAAAGAGCAGCAAGCAGAGTCAGGAAATCGCCCAACGGAGATATTTTCAAAACAAAACTCCCATTATAAACCACCATTGCCACCCCTACCAATGCCATCAGTGAACCGCCTATCAAAGTGCGGGTAGCTTTCTCCTTCTTATAAATCATCAGTGAAAAGATAGTGGTGAGCAACGGAGCCGTACAAACAATAAACGCCACATTGGTAGCCAATGTAATGCCCAAAGCCATATTCTCCGTCAGAAAATAGACGGAACCGCCCGTAATACCACCCAATAACAACCAAAGTTCATCTTTCCAGTTGTTCGCAAACAGTTTGCGGGGAGATATAAACCAGATACCAATATAGGCAATCAGAAAACGAAGCAAGAAGATCTCTTTCGGAGAAAGTCCATTGGCAATTAAAACTTTGGTGGAGATAAAGGTTAATCCCCACACTCCTACGGTGAAGATCGCTATCAGATGATAGGTGTAATTTTTCTTCTCATTCATACGTTCCCGATAAATTGCAGGCAAAGATATACCATTTCTACTTTTTGTACAATAAAACAAGGGATTTAATAGACGCCGGAAACGTTTTTAATAAATAAGGGTGACGTTTTTTAAAAACTTTACCCACGTTTATTAACAACGTGATTAGAGTGCTTTTCAGCAATTCGGCATAAAAATAAACAAAAAAAGGATGCAATCTTCTCAGACTTCATCCTTTGAAATATCCTAAAAACACTTTTGTGTAAAATCCTATTGAATTAACTTAGCCATTTTTTGTATTACATTACTTGAATTAGTTTTAATAAGCACATCACAAATATAAGCAATAAAAATTACTTTGTCAAGTATTTATTTATATTTTTTCCATCTTTTCCGCTACTTTATCACTAAACAGGAAAAAACATATATTTTCAAATGTTCCGCTACCTGTCTGAAACGTATCCGAACCGTACTTGCTCCGTACATTCTTCGGTCAAAAGTACTTCTACACGGAGAAAGTACGGCTTTGGTACGGAGCAAGTATATCCCTGGTACGGTCCGGACAAATACTTTTTTGTTGTACTAAGCTATGAATCTGAAAATAAACCCGTAAATTTGCACCGTTTAATAAAGTATATAACTAAGTATCAACCATAAAATAACGAAAGAAAACCATTATGGAGTACAATTTCAGGGAGATTGAAAAGAAGTGGCAGAAAAGGTGGGTGGAAGAGAAAACCTACCAAGTGAAGGAAGATGAGACGAAGCAGAAGTACTATGTACTAAACATGTTCCCCTACCCCTCCGGTGCGGGCCTACACGTAGGACACCCGCTGGGATACATCGCTTCGGACATTTATGCTCGTTACAAACGACTGCAGGGCTTCAATGTACTAAATCCCATGGGATATGATGCTTACGGACTTCCCGCCGAACAATATGCTATACAAACAGGACAACATCCTGCAATTACTACGATCAACAATATCGACCGCTACCGTGAGCAGTTGGATAAGATAGGTTTCTGTTTCGACTGGAGCCGCGAAATACGTACCTGCGAACCGGAATATTATCATTGGACGCAATGGGCATTCCAGAAGATGTTCAACAGCTATTATTGCAATGATGAACAACAGGCCCGCCCTATCGAAGAGCTGATACAGGCTTTCGAGCAAGTAGGTACCAACGGCATGAATGTGGCTTGTGGCGAAGAACTCAGCTTCACTGCCGAAGAATGGAAAGCCAAGAACGAGAAAGAGAAACAGGAAATCCTGATGAACTATCGTATCGCCTATCTGGGTGAAACGATGGTAAACTGGTGTGCCCAATTGGGTACGGTTTTGGCCAACGATGAAGTGATAGACGGTGTATCCGAACGCGGAGGTTTCCCCGTAGTTCAGAAGAAGATGCGTCAATGGTGCCTTCGCGTTTCTGCCTATTCACAACGCTTGTTGGACGGACTGGATACCATCGATTGGACAGATTCTCTGAAAGAAACTCAAAGAAACTGGATCGGTCGCAGCGAAGGTGCCGAAGTACAGTTCAAAGTAAAAGACAGCGATCTGGAATTTACCATCTTCACCACTCGTGCAGATACGATGTTCGGTGTTACTTTCATGGTGTTGGCCCCGGAAAGCGAATTGGTAGCCCAACTGACTACTCCTGAGCAAAAGGACGAAGTTAACGCTTATCTGGAACGTACAAAGAAACGTACCGAACGTGATCGTATCACAGACCGCAGCGTGACGGGTGTATTCTCCGGAAGTTATGCCATTAATCCTTTCACAGGTGAGGCAGTGCCCATCTGGATCAGCGACTATGTACTTGCCGGTTATGGTACAGGTGCCATCATGGCTGTACCTGCACACGATAGCCGCGACTATGCTTTTGCCAAGCATTTCGGATTGGAGATCCGTCCGTTGGTAGAAGGTTGTGATGTCAGCGAAGAAAGCTTTGATGCCAAAGAAGGTATCGTTTGCAACTCTCCGAGACCTGATGTAACTCCTTACTGTGATCTTACATTGAACGGACTGACCATCAAAGAAGCTATCGAAAAGACCAAGAACTACGTAAAAGAACATAATCTGGGACGCGTAAAGGTGAATTATCGTCTTCGTGACGCTATCTTCTCCCGCCAGCGCTACTGGGGTGAACCGTTCCCGGTTTACTACAAGGATGGAATGCCTTATATGATCGATGAAAGCTGTCTGCCGCTTGAATTGCCGGAAGTTGCCAAATTCCTTCCTACCGAAACCGGAGAACCACCGTTGGGACATGCTACCAAATGGGCTTGGGACACCGTAAACAAATGTGTGGTAGAGAATGAAAAGATAGATAACGTTACTGTATTCCCTCTTGAACTGAATACCATGCCGGGCTTTGCAGGTTCCAGCGCTTATTATCTGCGTTATATGGACCCGCACAACAACAAAGCATTGGTTGATAAGAAAATAGATGAATACTGGAGAAGCGTCGACCTCTATGTAGGTGGTACGGAACATGCTACGGGGCACTTGATTTATTCACGTTTCTGGAATAAATTCCTGCACGATGTAGGAGTGTCTATCGTGGAAGAACCGTTCCAGAAGTTGGTGAACCAAGGCATGATACAGGGACGGAGTAACTTCGTTTACCGTATCAAAGATAGCAACAAGTTCGTTTCTCTGAATCTGAAGAATCAGTACGACACTACCCCACTCCATGTGGATGTAAATATCGTATCCAATGATATTCTGGATCTCGAAGCTTTCAAAGCATGGCGTCCTGAATTTGCCAACGCTGAATTTATCCTGGAAGACGGTAAATACATCTGCGGCTGGGCTGTGGAGAAGATGAGTAAATCCATGTTCAACGTCGTTAATCCCGATATGATTGTTGAGAAATACGGTGCGGATACATTGCGTATGTACGAGATGTTCCTCGGTCCGGTAGAGCAATCCAAGCCTTGGGATACGAACGGTATCGACGGTGTGTACCGCTTCATCAAGAAGTTCTGGTCACTGTTCTACGACCGTAACGGAAACTATATGGTGACGGATGAGCCTGCAACCAAGGAAGAACTGAAATCTTTGCATAAACTGATTAAGAAAGTAACGGGTGATATTGAACAGTTCTCTTACAATACTTCCGTCAGTGCTTTCATGATCTGTGTAAACGAGTTATTCAGCCTGAAATGCAGTAAGAAGGAGATATTGAATCAACTGGTTATCGTATTGGCTCCTTTCGCTCCGCACGTATGTGAAGAGTTGTGGGATACACTGGGCCATGCAGACTCAGTTTGCGATGCCAAGTGGCCTGCTTACAACGAAGAATATCTGGTGGAAGATACAATCAACTACACCATATCTTTCAATGGCAAGGCACGCTTCAATATGGAATTCCCTGCTGACGAAACATCAGAAGCCATTCAAAGCACCGTATTGGCAGATGAACGTTCGGCTAAATGGATGGAAGGCAAATCAGTAGTGAAAGTGATTGTCGTTCCGAAGAAGATCGTAAACATTGTTATTAAATAACATAAGTTACGAGCTACAAGAGACAAGTCAACTTGTCTCATTTACCTACACTTGTAGCTCGTAGCTCGTAGCTTGTAACTAACTAATATGCAAATTACAAAACCAACCAAAGCCGAAATGATGAGAGAGTTGCGGGACTATATCTTCATCACTGTCGGTCTTATCAGTTATGCCTTGGGATGGGCGTTGTTTCTGATTCCTTATCAGATAACGACGGGCGGTACTACAGGTATCGGTGCAATTATCTATTACGCCACGGGGTTTCCTATCCAATGGTCATACTTCATCATCAATGCTGTCTTAATGACATTTGCCATTAAAATACTGGGTCCTAAATTCAGTATTAAAACCACATTCGCCATCTTCGGGCTGACATTCTTTTTATGGTTTTTCCAAATGCTTGTAAACGGTCCAGACAATACACCACCACTTATACTGGGACCGGGACAGGACTTCATGGCTTGCATGATAGGTGCCGTGATGTGCGGTGCAGGCCTCGGAGTCGTATTCAATTGCAACGGAAGCACGGGAGGAACGGATATCATCGCCGCCATCATACATAAGTATAAAGACGTCACACTGGGACGTATGGTGATGCTTTGCGATGTGGTTATCATCAGTTCCTGTTACTTCGTATTCCATGACTGGAGACGCGTGATATTTGGTTTTGTAACTTTGTTTGTTATCGGTTTCGTATTAGACTATATTGTGAACAGTGCCCGCCAGTCCGTACAATTCTTTATCTTCTCCAAAGAGTATGAAAAGATTGCCGACCGTATTACGAAGGAGACACACCGCGGCGTAACCGTTCTGGACGGTATAGGATGGTACAGTAAACACAATGTAAAAGTACTCGTTGTATTAGCTTATAAGCGCCAGTCAATTGATATTTTCCGTTTGGTGAAAGACATTGACCCGAACGCATTTATCTCTCAAAGTTCCGTTATCGGAGTCTATGGAGAAGGTTTCGACCGGTTGAAAGTGAAATAATACTTTATCTGAATATGCTTTTTTCTTCATCCAGATAAACAGATGTAATGGAAGAAGCATCCAAAATGCTGTGAAACATGAAACTCGTAGTGACATGTTTCACAGCATTTCTTTTCATAGCTTCTATTTTCTGAGGAAACAAATTTTCATACTTAACCGAATACCATACAAAAGCTGCCGGATAATGAAGCGGTTCATTATCTTCCGCATGAAGATATTTTTCGTTTTCTCCCAAAGATTCTCCATGATCGGAAAGATAAATAAGAATAGCTGTTTTATCTCTCAGTTCTTCAATCAGCTGATGCAAAAACCAATCAGTATATATGATAGTATTATCATAAGAATTTATAATAGCCTCCCGAGTACTTGAAGAGATATTTTTTGAACGGAGAATAGGAGAGAAAACTTCTTTTTCAAAATGAGAATTATACCACCAATGTGAACCTATCGTATGGAGAACAACCAACTTCCGTGGGTTTGAATATTCTAATTCTTTCAAATAAGAAGGCAATAAAGCTCCATCCAGCCATTTATCAAACATATACACATTCTTTCCCTCATTAGCATATATCAATGTATCGGCTTCATACATAAAATCCGAATAAGTATTTACAGGTTCCTGACTAGCAAGCCAGGATGTGCGAAAACCAGCCTTTTTGAAGAGAGAAATAAAAGATCGTTCTGTTTGTGCTCTTTTATCATCAATACTGTCTGCTCTTGTCAAGATAACCGGCAGACTGGTGTGCGTAAAAACCTCTTTAGTATAAACATTGGAGAAGGAACAGATCTGCACATCAGATGTAAGTAAAGGAGTGGTATTTCTTCTATATCCGTTCAGTTGCAAATGGTCGGCACGTAATGATTCCCCCAATACCACAATTGCAGTTAAAGTATCCACATCACAACGAATATCTTCCTTAAAGTCAATTCGTGTACCTTGTGTCTGGCGTTGCAACGTATAATCTTTCAATACATAAAAGAAAGAAGCCGGCATACGCCGTGATACGGAACCGGATAATTTTCCCACACCATGAAACACAAATAATAAACATAAGGAAGATACTATAAAAAGTTCCCATTTATTTACTTGTATTTTGCTGAAACGCCAATATACAGCAAACAAGGAATACAGCAAGGCAATCAGAACAAACAGAAACAACTTAAAAGTCATAAAGCCTATTCCGAAACCTGCATCATTTACTACAATCAGATCAATCAGCATCGGAGTTAGCGTAATATGAAGCGAATAGCGAAAATAAGCAAAAATGCTACTAAGTAACACAATAGCAGGAAAAGAAACACAGAAAACATATCTGTTGACTCCTAACAAAAGAAATAAGGGAAATGAAGCTAAGGTGATAATCCCCCATTGCAATACAAGTATCAGACAATCAGTAAAACCGGAACAAGGAATATCCAGAAATTCCCATATAACAAAGAGAAGTCCGTAACCTATAGTTAAAGACAATATGAACAAAGCATATTTTAGGTCCTTATTGAAAAATATTCCCTTCATCTTTTGTACTTTTGCACAAATATACAACGATAAATAATACCAATTATTATGAAAAGAAAATTTGTATTTGCCACAAACAATGCACACAAATTGGAGGAAGTTACTGCCATTTTAGGCAACAGGATAGAACTCCTTAGCCTGAAAGACATTCACTGCCACGTAGACATTCCCGAAACAGCAGATACCTTGGAAGGAAATGCCTTGCTGAAAGCTCAATACATTTTTGAAAACTACCAGATGGATTGCTTTGCCGATGACACCGGACTGGAAGTGGAAGCACTGAATGGAGAACCTGGAGTTTATTCTGCCCGCTATGCCGGAGACGGACACAATGCAGAAGCAAATATGCTGAAACTCCTGCACAACATGGAAGGAATAGAAAACCGGAAAGCACAATTCCGTACAGTATTTGCCCTGATTATTGACGGAAAAGAGCACTTGTTCGAGGGTTTTATAAAAGGAGAAATCATTAAAACCAGACGAGGTAATTCGGGTTTCGGATACGATCCGATATTTGTACCCGAAGGTTACTCGCAAACTTTTGCAGAGATGGGCAATGAATTGAAAAATCAAATAAGCCATCGCGCCATAGCCACAAACAAACTCTGCAAATTCCTCAATAGCATACAATAAACCCATAAATATAGAGTTATTAGTTTGTAAGTGTGTTGCTTACAAACTAATATAGCTCTGACCTTTTTATGAGATTTTTATATATACTTTTATTCAGCTTATGCATTCTATTGCCCGTTAATGCACAAAACGCAATAGGAGAGTGGCAAACTTACCTTTCTTATCACACCCCCACCCGCAGTGAAGTCATAGGAAGCAAACTCTTCATACTTGCAAACGGAGATTTGTATGCTTATGATAAAGAAGATACCAGTATACGAACTTATTCAAAATCTTTTTCGCTAAGCGATACGGAAATATCCTATATTGCTTACCAATCAGCCTATAAGTTATTAGTCATTATTTATTCCAATGCGAATATAGATTTATTAGTGAATGAGGAAGATATTTATAATCTTCCCGATTATAAAAACAAGAATATGACACAGGACAAGACAGTCAACCATGCTTGTTTTTATAAAGAATACACGTATTTATCCACTGCCTCGGGTATTCTTTGTATTAATCTGAAAAAGCGGGAAATCAGCAATTATTATCCCTTGAATAAAAACGTTCTGGCATGCAACGTATCGGAGAATTATCTTTATGCAGCTACTTCCGAAGGATTGTTCGCAGGACTATTAACTGAAAATCTATTAGATATTAACAACTGGAAAAAGGTTTCGGACGATACCTCTGAATTCCTTTCTAAATACAAGGACATTCCCTTTAAAGAAGAAATACCGGAAAATATAACGCCAAACAGTCCTATACGTAACTATCCATATTATATGAATTTTACCGGAGAACGATTATTAATAACCGGGGGCGGACATATAGCAAACAGACTGGATCGTCCAGGTACTATCATGACATTTGAAAATAATACCTGGAACAGTTTTCAGGAAGAGGGTATCAGTGAACAAACCAAACAACGGTATGATGATATCAATTGTATCGTTCAAGATCCTCAGGACAATACTCATCATTTTGCGGCATCAGCAGGAGAGGGGATTTATGAATTTAAAGATGGGAAGTTTATTAATTGGTACAGTATGCATAATAGTCCGTTGGAAAGTGCACTGCCAAACAGTGATTCAAAACATAATTATGTACGCGTAAATGGACTTATCTATGATAAAGATAATAATCTCTGGATGGTAAGTTGCGGTGTTGCTAAAAATCCGGTACAGGTATTAAGAAAAGATGGAAGCTGGGTAAGTCTTCATTATCCGGAAGCCATGGAAAGAAGTAATTTCGGACGGACTATCTTTGATAAAAGAGGTTGGCTGTGGGCTACTTCTTCACGTATAGAATCAGGAGGATTATTCTGCTTGAATTATAACGGCACTATTGCAGATACTTCGGACGACCAACACAGGTTCATTACCCGGTTCACTAACCAAGATGGAACCCTTTTAGAACAACTGGCGGTTTATTGCATTGCCGAAGATAAAGAGGGAGCTATCTGGATAGGTACTAACAAAGGTCCTTTGATACTGAATAACCCTTCTCGTTACTTTAATGATAACTTCTATTGTACACAAATTAAAGTTCCGCGCAATGATGACAGCGGCTTGGCTGATTTCTTATTGGTGAACGAAGCGATTAATGCCATTGCAATAGATGGTGCCAACAGAAAGTGGATAGGTACGGCGTCCAATGGAATTTACCTGATAAGTGCGGATGGAATGGAAACGATTCATCACTTTACGGAAGAAAACAGTCCGCTGCTTTCCAATAGCATCGTATCTATTGCCATACATCCCCGTACCGGTGAAGTCTTCATCGGAACAAGCAAGGGACTCGTTTCTTATCAAAGTGACGCTACAGAGGCTGAAAACAGCTTTAAAGAGAGTAATGTACGTGCTTATCCTAATCCGGTACGTCCGGACTACAGCGGAGTGATTACTATTACGGGAATGGTTTACGACAGTGATGTGAAGATTGTAGATACTGCCGGATATCTTATTTACCAAGGTACTTCCCTGGGAGGGCAATTCACCTGGGACGGAAGAAACAAACAAGGTAGGAGAGTGGCCACAGGAATATATATGGTGCTTGCCGCAGACAGTGAAGGAAAAGAGGGGATTGTTACGAAAATTGCATTTATAAGATGATAGGAGATTATTCTCCTATCATCTTTAACATTACTCTACAAACTGTCCTGAAGATATATTCACTTTAATAGTATATGTTTTCATTGGAGCATCTATGGATGAAATTATAATTTCATACTGCCATATATCTGTCTCTTATACACATCTCCGAGCCCACGAGACATGCGCAGATC
>OWJI01001532.1_pt1 | contig 14166 bp, 10 predicted proteins | sample 1732541 | NCBI WGS metagenome assembly OWJI01 (sample SAMN05065727, study PRJEB22554) | human gut metagenome | biome: ENVO:2100002; feature: ENVO:00000062; material: ENVO:00002003 | host: Homo sapiens | place: USA
TTCTGCCGGTTTATCTGAAACAAAAAAGGGAGGCCGCCGCACAATATCGTGCAGCGCCTCCCTTTTGGCTGGGAAATCTATCATTTCGAAACGCCGGAGCGTCTGCGGACGCTCCGGCGTTCCATTTTCACGGTAAAGGCTTCTGCTCCAGCAGGTCTGTCATGCTGCGCAGGCTGATGCCAAGGGTGGAAAGGTTATGCAGCATTGCGCTGGTAGCCGGGGGCAGGATGCCCAGTGCGCCCAGAAGGATGAGCGCAGAGTTGAAGCTGAGGACAAAGCGGTAATTGCTGCCCACCCGCTTTTGCAGGGCGTTGGCAATGGCTTTCAGGGTCACCAGCTCTTCCAGACTGTCTGCGCGGATGGTCACATCGGCGATCTCCCGGGCGATGGCGGCACCGGAATGGATAGCGATACCGATATCTGCCGCCGACAAAGCGGGCGAATCGTTGATGCCGTCGCCGATCATCACCACCGTATGTCCTTCGGCTTTGGCGTCACGGACAAAGGCAGCTTTATCCTCCGGCAGCACCTCTGCAAAGCAGCGGTCCACCCCCACCTGCGCCGCAATGGCGCGGGCGGTGCGGTCACTGTCGCCGGTCATCATGACGGTCTGGGTGATGCCCAGTCTCCGGAGCTTATGCAGCACCTGTGCCGCCTCCGGGCGCAGGGGGTCTGCGATGCAGATGACCCCCGCCAGTACCCCGGACGCTGCCAGATACAGGTGGGAATACTGCGGGTCCAGTGCGTCGAACTTTGCCTGTTCCTCTGCCGGGATGGTGCAGCCCTCATCCTCAAAAATGAAGTGGGCGCTGCCAATGACCACCCGCGTGCCGCCTACCCGGCTGGCAATGCCGTGTGCCACGATGTACTCCACCTCGGAGTGCATCTCTTCGTGAGAGATCCCCCGCTCCTTGGCGGCACGGACTACGGCGTTTGCCATGGAATGGGGGAAATGTTCTTCCAGACAGGCGGCAAGCTGCAATACTTCCTGCTCCCCGCAGCCGGAGAAGGGCACTACCTGCACCACCTGCGGAGTGGCGCGGGTGAGGGTACCGGTCTTATCAAACACGATGGTATCCGCCTGCGCCAGCGCTTCCAGATACTTGCCGCCCTTTACGGTGATGTGGTATTCCCCGCACTCCCGCATGGCAGAGAGCACCGCCAGCGGCATGGAGAGCTTCAGCGCACAGGAGAAGTCCACCATCAAAATGGAGATGGCGCGGGTGACGTTGCGGGTAAAGGCGTAGGTAGCCACCGTACCGGCAAGGCACCAAGGCACCAGACGGTCGGCCAGCAGCAAAGCCCGGTTCTCGGTACCGGACTTGAGCTTTTCCGATTCCTCGATCATCGCCACGATCTTATCGTAGCGGTTGGCACCGCCCTCTGCCTTGGCCACAAGAACACATTCGCCCTCTTCCACCACGGTTCCGGCGTAGACGGTGGCACCGGTGGTCTTGCGCACCGGCATGGACTCGCCGGTCAGGGCGGCTTGGTTCACCATGGCCTCGCCCTCCAGCACCGTGCCGTCCAACGGGATCATATTGCCGGAGCGCACCACTACTTCGTCCCCGGCGTGGACGCGGGTCAACGGCACCAGCACCTCGCCCTGCGGGGTGCGCACCCAGACCTTATCCACGTTCAGCGCCATGCTGCGGGCAAGGTCGTCCAAGCTCTTTTTCCGCGTCCACTCCTCCAGCAGGCTGCCCACCGTCAGCAGGAACATCACCGAGCCTGCGGTGCTGTAATCGCCCCGCAGGAGGGAGGCGGTGATGCTGAGCGCATCCAGCACCTCTACTTCCAGCTTGCGGTGCAGCAGACAGCGGACGCCCTTCCAGATAAAGGCGATGGAGCGCCACACCGTATATGCTGCCGCGATGGGCGCGGGCAGGAACACCTTGCGGAACGCCCTGCCTGCCACAAGGCTGACCATCTTTTCCTGATATTCCTGATTGATCTTCCGGCTGTCGTGGGAGGTGACCAGCACCTCTAACTCTTCGTTGTCAAAGCGGTAGGCGGCCAGCAGGGCAGCGGCATCCTTCCGGCTGCCCCGGTAGGTCAGCACCACATCTCCGGTGCGCTCGTAGACGGTGGCTTTCTGGATGTTGTCCTGCCCGTTCAGGTAGGCTTCCAGCACATCTGCCCGGTGCAGCGTCATGCGCACGGCGCAGACGTGCACCCGCATCCGTCCCTTGCCTTCATGTAAGATCGTACATTTCATTGCTTTTCTTACCCCTCTGTGTAAAAAAGAGCCGCCCAAGGGCGGCTCCGCTGCGCTATATCACTGTGCAGTCTGTTCTGCGGGCTGCTCTTCTTCAGCCGTATCCTCGATGACCTCCTGTGCAGCCTCGGCGGCGCGGCTCTCGTTGATGGCCTTTGCATCGGCAAGGATGTCCCCTGCTTCCTCCTGCACCTTATTCACGGTCTGCATGGTGCAGTCCTTCATCCGCAGCACCGCAGCGGTGGTCTGGGTGTAGACCTTTTTGGCGTCCTTGCTGGACAGCACCTTGAAACCGGCAGAGCCGAACACCACACCACCCAAAAACAGTGCAAGCTTTTTTGTATCAAACATATTTACCCCTCGTTTCTGTATTTCCCATCTGTGTACCCGCGCCCGGAGCGGGGCGGGCTCTTTATCTTTATATTTTAGCACGCTTTCGGGCGTTTTCAATATTTTCCGACGATGTTAGGTAGTATTAACATTGTTAGCAAAAGTTTGCGCAGCAAAAAAAAACAGGGCACTCCCCCGGAAGGAGTGCCCTGTTTGATGCATCTGTTATGCAAGGTGGAACAGATCGATCAGCACGACCATGGCAAGGCCATAGTAGACCACGACCGCCACCAGATCGTTGATCGTGGTGATCAGCGGGCCGGAAGCAACGGCCGGGTCGATATGGATCTTGTGGAACAGCATCGGGATCAGCGTGCCCACCAGACTGGAAATGACCATGGACACGATCAGCGACAGCCCGACGCAGCCGGACAGCAAAAAGGCCGAGGTCCAGACATAGCCCTTGAAAAAGTGGATGTAGCAGCCCAGAAAGCCCAAGGCCATCACGGCCAGAATGGCGCCGTTCAAAAGACCCACGCGGGTCTCTTTCCAGAGCAGCTGCAATTTTTTGGAAAGGGTCAGATTTTCGTCCACCAGCACACGGATGGTCACCGCCAGCGACTGGGTACCGACGTTACCGGCCATATCCAGCACCATGGACTGGAAGCAGATGACCACCGGCAGCACCGCTACCACCGATTCAAACGCGCCGACGACCGAGGAGACCAGCATCCCGAGGAACAGCAGCGCGATCAGCCACGGGAGACGCTTTTTCACGCTTTCAAATACGTTTTCGTTCAGATCCTCCTCGCCGGTCAGACCGCCCAGCTTTGCGTAATCATCGCCCATCTCATCGTCGACCAGCTCGACCACATCGGACGATGTGATGATGCCCACCAGCTTACCGGCATCGTTCAGCACCGGCAGGCTGCGCTCCGCGTAGTCCACGATGCGGTCGATACAGTCGCTGACCTGCTCCCGGTCGGTGACATAGGGATAGGAGCGGACGATCAGGCTTTCCAAGCTTTCCTCTGCCCGGGCAATGATGAGGTCTTTCAGGTCGATGGCTCCGTAGAAGTGCTCGTTTTTATCCACCACATACAGGGTGGAGATGTTGTCGTTTTCTCCGGCCTGCTTTACCAGCTCGCTCATCGCCTGCCGGATGGTCATATCGTTTTTGATGGAGATGTAGTTGGTGGTCATCCTGCTGCCGATCTCATCCTCGTCATAAGAGAGCAGCATCTTCACATCTTCCACCGAGTCCTTGTCCAGCTTGTTGACGATCTCGTTTTTATCGGTATCGTCAAGATCCTCCAGTGCGTCCACCGCATCGTCCGAGTCCATGTTGGAAATGACCTTGGCGGCCTCGTGGCTGGGCAGCTCCTTCAGGTACGGCTCGGCATCGTCCAGATAGGTAAAGATCTCGGCAACGGTATCCACACCCAGAATGGAATAGAGCGACTGGCGTTCGGCGGGGGTCAGCGCCTCCAACGCATCCGCCAGATCTTTTTCATGGTAATCAGACAGTTTTTCAGCCAGTTCCGCCTTGGGCAGACCGCTGTGAATGATGCTCAGAATTTCCTGTACATAATTCTTCTGCATGGGTAGTTCCTCCTGATTCCGCGAGCTTGACAAATCAAAATCCATCGCTCCGCTTAAAATTTTGCACTTCATCATAGCACATCCGGTATGCGGCGGCAACCCTGCCAGCGTGAATTTTTTGTAAAAATTCGGGCATAAAAAGCCCCGCCAAAGCAAAAGGCTCCTTATCCGCAGAGCATGACCTTGGCAGAGAAAATGCCGTTCTGATAGGTAAACGTGCTTGCCCCGCCGGTCTTTTCTGCAATATGGCGGACAGACTGGATGCCGATCCCGTTTTCCCTTCGCTTGGAAGAGCGGAACACCCCGCTTTTTTCGTGAACTGCGCCGTCAAATGCGTTTTCCACTTCGACCAGAAGAAGCCGCTCGGCATGGACATACGCGGTGATCTCGATCTTCCGCCGGGCGGGTGCAGTGCGAAGGCTGGCTTCAAATGCATTTTCCAGAAGATTAGACAGCACCAGACACAGATCCATCTCGTCCACAGGAAGCACCTGTGGTAAGTTAAGCCGGGCACAAAAGGGAATGCCCTCGCGTTTTGCAAGGGCGCAATAATGGCCGACAACACTGTCCGCTGCACGGTTTTCGCAGAAATTCATATCCAGATCCGGGATCCGGGAGACCGTTTTTGCAAGGTAGGCTTTCAGGCCGTCCAGATCTCCTGCCTCGGCCAGTGCGGAGATCTGATTCAGCTGGTGGCGCATATCGTGCCGCGCCTGCCGGGCTTCATCAATGGCGGCTTTCAGGCTTTCATAGCGCTGCTGCTGCATGGAAAGAAACTGGTTTTCCTGCTGCAACCTTGCATTCCGGTTAAGGCTGTTTGCCATCAGCAGAAAGATCGCATTGAACATGAACATCAAAAACAAAAGCGCGATGCTCATAACGATGTAGACCTGCAAGACCCGCCCTGTCCGGAGCGTTATCTGGTAGCGCGGGGTTATAAAAAGGTTCAGCAGGATGAACACCAGCGGCAGTACCCAGAACACATACCACGTCTGCGCAAAATTGTCATCCTCCACCATCGCGCGTACTGCGTGGGTGGCGGGATAATAGGCTGCGGCAGTGATCAGCCAGCAGACCGCATTATAAAAGATGCAGGCGCCAAAGCAGAACCACGGCTTGTCCGGCGGCAGCTGCATCCGGATCACGATTGCCGTGCCGACGGCCCGGGACAGGCTGTTCAGGCACGCAAATACCGCGCAGACCGCCAGCGCGATGGTCCCGGATTTCCAGAGAGAGAGTCGCAGCGTTTTGAGATACAAAAAAATTGCTGTAAGCGTAATAAGCAGCACGGAGAACGCCGTTGAAATGCCAAAATGATAGCAAAGCAGCCCGCCGCCAAGGCAAAGCCCGAACAGCAGCGGCACCTCCCATACCGCAAGCTTTGCGGAAGACTGCTTCAGATAGGAGCGCACCGGAAAATACGCGAGCAGCAGGCCGGGAAACACAACGGTAAGCTCCAGGATCGGGCGCAGAACATCCTTCAACCCACACGCCCCCTTTGCAGCAGAAATTCCATAAACGCCTGTCGGGCGGCTTTCAAAAGCTCCTGACTGACATAGACGCGGCTGCCGTCCGTCATACAGAAGGCGGCAGCCTGAAAATCGGCAGCATTCTCCATATTGATGATCGCGCCACGTCCGCAGACAAAAAAGCGCGGATCTTTTTTGAGCGGCTCGGTGAACGCTTTGAAGCTCTGGCGCGTAGCAAGCGTTTTGCCGGCAGTGGTGCGGATGTTGATCATGTGGGCGAAGTGCTCGGCGGATATGATATCACGATAGCGCAAATGGATGTCGCTGCCATCCACCTTCACCGTCAAAACCGGCTCCGGGCGGGGGAGTTTTGCGAGCATTTCATCCAGCAGACCGGACAGCTCGGCTTCAGAAAAGGGCTTGACCAGATAATGAAATGCCCGCACCTGAAAGCCCTCGAGTGCGTGGTCTGTCGAGGTGGTGGTAAAAACCAGAAGGCAGTCTGCATCGGTTTTCCGAAGTTCCCTTGCCGCATCCATGCCGCTTAAACCATCCATGTAAATATCCAAGAATGCGGCGGTAAAGCGCTGCTCTTTTTCTGCCGCCAGAAAGGCTTCCCCGCTGTCAAACTCTAAAAGCTCTGCATCTGCGCCGCGCTGACTCAGCTGCCGCACCAAGCGCTCCTTCAGCAGTGTGCGCTCGGTATCAAGGTCATCGACGATTGCGATCCTCATGCTGTATCAGGAAGCCGTTTTACAGCTTCCAACCTCCTTTATAAACTCTTTCATCCTGATTATAGCACAGTTGCCCGGTTATGTCGCAGCCGAAAATGGGATTTCGTGACGGAAAAGGGGCTTTCGTGCTAAATGGCTTGAAAAGACCATGCCTGTCCGTATACTGAAAGCAGAGAACGCCAACGACGGCGCAAGAGAAAGGAGGCACGCTGTGTACCGAATTGCCGTGCTGACAAGCAGCAGGGCGCAGGAAGCTTTTCTGGCAGAGCAGATCTCGCGGTTCTGCGCCGAACATTGCTTGTTCCCGAAAATGGACTGTTACCACGATCAGGAAAGCTTTTTTGAGGCTGCACGCAACGAGCCGCTGACAAATGCCGTGATCGCCCTGCCGGGGGTCGACGGATTGAATGCAGTAGAGCATCTGCGCGCGCTTTGTCCACAGACACGCATTATCTGGTGCAGCGATCTGGATTTTTCACTCCATGCCTTCCGGTTGCGTGCAGACTATTTTCTGCTGGAGCCGGTGACCGAAGCCGCCTTGCGGCAGGGATTCCGCATCTGGCTGGATGGAAAAAAATCAGGCGGAGCAGCACTGGTCTGACCGCAACGAACACAACAAGGAGAACGGTTTATGAAAAAGAGAAACATCGTCCATTCTGCGTTAAGCCTGTCGCTGACCGCAGCATTGTGCCTTTCCATGGCTGCCTGCGGCGGAACACAGACGCCGGCAGACAGTGCTGCCGCTTCGCAGCCCGCTGCCCCGTCCGCTGCGGTACAGCCCTCTTCAGCGGAACAAGCCTCTGCGGCGCTGCCGGTAAAGGCTCTGAACCCCAAGCAGGTAGAGGAAAACCCTTACATGGCCAAGAGCGATGCAAACATTCATCACGATGGCTACAACACCGACTCGACGGATGAGATCCTGCCGCTTGCCATCTATCCGGAGATCAACGTTTCCTATGAGACGACGAACGCGAACGCTTCGCCCGCCATCTACTTTGACAGCTACGGTCATGCCGTTGTGCCGCTGCTGGGCGGCATCGCCATCCGCGACCTGAACGCCGAAGAGACAAAGACGCTCGGCTATTTCTCGCCAAAGAAGCATGACGGCGGCGGTTACGTTATCCAGAGCTCCTATACCTTCCTTGACGAATCCAACCGCATCGTCTGCCCCACGAGCAACAACCATGTGCTGATGCTCCGCGCAACGGATGAAAACGGCAATGTTCTGCCGGAATTTGAAAAGGTGCTGGACATTGATATCAAGGCTGCCGCCGAAGCCGCGCTTGGAAAAGAGCTGACGCAGAATCTTTTGTCCGTGGTCTTTGATTATGACGGAAACCTCTGGTTTGCAACGGGCGGCTTCCGCATTTATCCGCAGCGCCAGCAGCAGGGTGTCATCGGCTATATTGCCCGCTCGGCCATTGATGCGATCCTGAACGGCGAGCAGACAGACCTTTCAAAGGCTGTTTTTGTCCACGAACTGACCCCCGGCGAGGGCGCTGAAAACGGCATCGCCGCCTCCAAGGACGGTGCGGTGGTCCTGACCAACCAGAACTGCTATCTTCTGCGCGCAGAAGAAGGCGTAGACGTTGTGTGGTGCACGCCCTATGAGAGCGCGGGTGCAAAGGTGAGCGGCGAAGGCGATAAGACCACCGGCGGCGGTCTTGCGTGGGGCGGCGGTTGCTCGCCCACGCTGACACCGAACCTTGTGCTGTTCACGGATAATCAGGACCCTGTAAACCTTCTTGCACTCGATATGAAGACCGGCGAGGTCGTGGCAAGCACCCCGGTGCTGGATGACCTGCCCGAGGGCTATCAGGTAGCCGTTGAGAATTCTGCCATCGTCTATGACGACGGCGAGGGCACCGTCAGCACCATCGTCTGCAACTGGTTCGGTGCGGGCAATGCAGGTCTGGCTGATCCCAACAACGACTCCTCCATCCAGAGCTACGCCAATATTTACGACCAGAACTGGCTCATGAAGGGCAACATCATGATCGCCCCCGGCATCGAGCGCGTGGACACCGTAAAGACCGCAAACGGCTACGAGATGAAGAGCGTCTGGTGCCGGAACGACCTGAGCGACACTTCCATCATGAAGCTTTCCACCGCAACGGGCTATATCTACGGCTATGTGCAGGATGTGACCACCGGGATGTGGCAGTACATCATTCTGGATTTTGAAACTGGCGAGACTGTTTTCACGATGGATGTTTCCAACAAATACGGCTACAACAACATGGCCATTGGTATGTATGCCGGCAACAGCGGCAACGCGCTCTACTGCCCGACGGGCTATCTGGAACTGCTTCGTCTGCAGGACCGGTTTGTTTATCTGCCCGAAATGCCCTACCGCAAGGTCGAGCTTGATCAGGCGGCAAGAAACGTCCTTTCGCAGGAGCGGTTTGCGCAGGACGGTGGCGAAGGCACCGTTGCAAGCTGGCGCAACACTGTGACCGTCCGCAACGTACATCCCAACACCACGGTAGCTTTCCGCATGAATAACCTGTCCGGCAGCACCTCCGGTCTGACCCTCTACGCCTATGGCGTGGACGGCAAGCTGGCAAAGGTCGATCCTGCACTGTGGTCGATCACAGACGAGGACGGCAAGGCTGTAACGGAACTTACCGCCGGTACGCTCTATGAGCTGCACGTGACCGTCGCCGATGGCGGCGCTCTTGACCTGAGCGAGACGGAAAAGGAGATCAGGCTCTCCGTTGTACTCGGAAAATAAACATAAAACGCCCGCCCACCGTGTCCAAATCTCCACGGTGAGCGGGCGTTTTGCTTTCTTTTGAAGGCAGACCGGAATGGCGATTTTGCAAAGGGTCCTCATAAAGTCTGACATGGCAGCCTCCTTGTGCTTTCCCGTTCCACCAGCTCCACCGGCAGAACGATGCCGGCATCGCAGAGGGTGCCGTCCCGCAGGGCTTCAAGGCGGCGGATGGCAGTCCTTGCCCGGAGCGCCGCATCCTGATGAATGGTGGTCAGAGCGGGAACGCTTTCCCGGCTTGCCAGTGTATCATCAAAGCCAATGATCTGCACATCCTCCGGGACGCGGATGCCCTGTCCCTGCAAAAATCGCATAAATTCCAGCGCATAGTGGTCGGACACCGCAAATACCGCCGTGATTTTTTCAGAAAAAAGGCGGGGAAGGTTCTCACTGTAAAACGCCATTCTCTCCCTTGCCGCAGCAGAGACCTGCCAGAATAAAGTTTCTCCCGGCGCAAAGGCGCTGCGGAAACCGTCTATCCGCTCCTTGTCCATTATACCGTTTTTATCAGTACATTCTACCACTTTATGCGGTCACATGGGTGGCATTCTCTTTCACCGAATTGATCGTATCCATCAGTTCACTCCCTGTTTTGCCATCAAACAGGCGGGTAAACAGAATGGGCTGGTCAAAGGGTGGTTTCATCAGAACCGCTTTGCTTTCCACATAACCGTTCTGCTCGATGTAATGAATGACCTTCTGCACGAACGCGATCTGCTTTGCATTCAGCGATTCGTCATTGATAAATTTTGAAAATGCCTGCATGGCAGCATCGTGGTCCAGCTTTGCCACTTTACGCACCAGCAGACCAAAGGGTGTATCCCGAAACTCCCGTGCATAGTCTTCTTTGCTGCCCAGCTCACAGGTGAAGATATGTTCCAGCTCGGTATAGTCGCCCCGGGAAAGCGGAATGTTCTGGGTCAGCTTGTGGATGGCCAGCGTATCGCTGCGGTGCTCCATGATGTAGCGGTTCACACGTTCCCGGTACTCGCCGAAATCGTAGCCGGAATCCAGCGCTTTGCCCTCGGTCTGTTCCAGTACCGGGTCGGCAAGGGCCGTGTAGACAGGCTTTTGCCCCTCGCCGCCCTCCACCAGAAACTTGATAAGTTCCCGCAGTTCCTGCCGCATTTCCTCAAAGCGGAGAAGGTCATGCGAGGTCAAAAATTCGTCTGTCTGCACCTCCCGGATGAGGGGCAGCTTCGCCTGCACCTGTGGGATGGTAGCTTTCCCTTCCAGCATTGCCGCCGTGCTGCGCAGCTGTTTCTGGGCGCGGCCCAGCCCCGGCAGACCTTCCAGTTCACAGAGCAGCAAGCCATACACAAAGTTATCGAACCGCTTGGCGGCCTCGTCCTTATCGTCCAGCGAGATGAGCGGTGCCACCTCTTTCATCAGCGTGCCCTTGTCCGTTTCGGTCAGGCTGACGAAGGCTTCCGGCTTTTGATAGTGTTCCACGGCCTGTCGGTGCAGCCGCACGGATACCAGCTCCGGATTCAGCGCTCCCACTTCGGCACGGCAGGTCTCCGTTAAGATCTTGCGCCAGTTCTGGTAGTTTTCGTCCCCATAGGCTCCATCCTGCAGCGCGGCGGCGATCCGCACTTGCTTGCAGAAAATGCTCTCGGACAGACTCTTGGTGTCCGCGCTCTCGTAGCCGTTGGGTTTCTGACGGAAAAATTCAAAGTTGCCGCAGTAGTCGAAGATCAGAAACCGTCGTTTGCCCGTATATTCGCCGTCGATGGCATCCACGCAGGCAAGGGATGGGCAGAGCCGCGTACCACGGCCGATCATCTGCCAGAACTTCGTTTTGCTGCGCACTTTTTTGAAGAACACCAGATTCACACACTCCGGCACATCGATGCCCGTGTCCATCATATCCACCGAGACCGCAATAAACGGCGGCTTGTCTGGCTGCTTGAAGTCGTCAATAATGGACTGCGCATAGGCATCATCGCAGACCACCCGCTGGATGAAACCCGGGTATTGGGTCTCCAGCTGCGGGTAGAGCTTGCCAAAGCGCTCCCGGATAAACTCCGCATGGCGCTTGTTCTGGGCAAAGATGATGGTCTTGCCGATGCGGTCACCGCCCGCCGTCTGGATGCCGCGTTCCATCAGGTCTTGCAGCACCGTGTCCACGGTGTTGGCGTTGAAGATGAACTTATTCAGCTTTTCGGATGGGATGAAGGTGGGCAGGGTGTCGTCCTCGGCAAAATCGTCCTCGTAGCGGGCCTTGTCCTCCGGTGAAAGCTGGTCGTAGTGGATGCCCTCTTCTGTGAATTTCGTCTTGACCTCGTAGTTGTAGTAAGGCACCAGCACATGGTCGGTGTAGACCGCCGTATCATAATCGTAGGCGTAGGTGGGGATGCCATGTTCCATCTCGAAAAAGTCGTAGGTGTTGCGGTCCACATCGGTTTTCGGGGTGGCGGTCAAGCCCACCAGAACCGCATCGAAATAATCAAAAATGGCGCGGTATTTCTTGAAAATGCTGCGGTGGCTCTCGTCCACGATGATAAGGTCAAAGTGGGCGGGCGAAAACAGCGGCACGCCGTCCTTGGTCTTGGCGTTGTCGATGGCGTTGAGCATGGTGGGATAGGTGGAAAACACGATGCGCGCGGCCTTATCGTCCTTGGAGGAGCACAGGTTGCACAGCGACTGGTCCGGCAGATACTTCTTGAAGTCGTCCTTTGCCTGCTTGACCAGCGCGGTGCGGTCCGCCAGAAAGAGCACGTTGGTCACATGACCGCCCCGGCTCAGCACATCGGTCAGGCTGGATGCGGTGCGGGTCTTGCCCGTGCCAGTAGCCATGACCAGCAGATTGCGCCGGAAGCCCTGCGTAATATGGGCGCAGACTGCCCGGATGGCGTTTTTCTGGTAATAGCGGTCGGTGATTTTATCGTCAATTTCGATGGTGTCCAGCGGTTTTTTCTCGGTGCGGCGGTTCATCAGCTTCTGCAAGTCGTCCTTGCAGAACACCCCGCTCACGGCACGCTGCGGGCCGCTCTGCTCATCCCAGAAATAGGTGGTGTAGCCGTTGGTGGTAAACAGCATCGGACGGCGGCCAAACTTCTGCTCCAGACAGTTTGCATAAAGCTGAGCCTGCTTGCGCCCGATGTTGGGGTCTTTGGTGCTGCGCTTGGCTTCAATGACCGCCAGCGGCAAGCCGTCCTTGCCCATCAGCACATAGTCCGCATAGCCCTTCTGCCCCAGCACGCCGTTCATGTTGTCCACTTCGTACTCGGTGCGCACATCGGCGTCCGGCCCGGTGAATTTCCAGCCCATGGCCTTGAGGTCGATGTCGATGATCTTCTGCCGCGTCTCGGCCTCGGTCAGGTCGACGGCGGTGAAACTGCGGCTCTGCTGGTTCTGCTGTTTGCTGGCCGTGTACGCCGCCGAAAGGCTCTCCACCTGCTTGCGCAGCGCTTCCAGCTCGGCATCTTTCTGGGTCAGCAGGCTTTCCTGCTCCCGGATCTTCTTTTCGTTCAGCGTTACTTTTTCGCCGGGGATGGCTGTCTCGTCAAAGGAGCGCTCCACATAGTCCGTGCCGTAGCAGTAATCCACCCACTGGATGAAGTCGAACAGCCCCCGCAGGCTGAACACCGCATCCGCCGCCGACACGCTATGCCCTGTATGTACCGCCAGATTTCCCGCCTTCACGATGCTGGGCAGCACGCTCCATACATTGCGGTCCACTGCGAACCGGAAACTCGGCTCGTGCAACAAGGATTGCAGGTTGTCCTTGTAGGGCATCGTGATGGTCTTGTCTGCCGCATATACCCACTTCACCGCCAGCTCCAACGCCTTCCGGCACCCCACCGCGCACATCGCCGGGGAGGTGGAGAACACTTTCTCGGCCTCGATGGCGGAATTGGCAAAGAGGGAATATTCGGGGCGGGTGGAGAGATAGGAGAAGTTGGACATAAGGAGGGCTCCTTTCAATATTAGGATTAGGGCTTAATTTTCTTTCCAGTTTTTTAGTGGCACAGGTTGACAATTGGGCGTACCATTATCAATTCCATCTACTTTATATACATCAACACTGCACCTATTGAAGTTCTTATTATAAAGTTCACGGGCCCAAAGCATCACATACTCTTCATTGGTTTGTTTCCTTAGTAAAGGATACAGTTCCTGTGCAGCCGTCTTTAATTTATATACACCCACTGAGCCGTTATAAGGCTCATCTTTTCTTCTGGTCATATTAATTGCATAATCATCACTATACATTATAGCAGGATCATTTTTTGCTACGGTAAAGCTCATCCGCATCGTTCCATCTGCATAAAGTAATCCGCAGTCGTCTAATGTTAAGATATCATAGAATGTGATATTAGCCACATTTATTATCTTCTCATCTGATGAAATAAAATAATCCCCGTCAGAACTCATTACGCATGGTAAGATTTTCAAGAAACACTCTGCCTCTTTCTTACTCAAGTTTCTAACTACATTGAGCGTTCTCATCGAAAAACTGCCCGGTTCCTTAATTTCACCTGCCAGAATTTTCCCCCAAATCAGTTGCATTTCTTTTTCGCTTACACACGAAACAGAATCAAAGAATCGGGAAACCCAATCCTCATCTACCGGTTCCTTGCTTACCTTAAGCTCACCTGCAAGTTCTTGCGCCGCAAAAGCAACAGCATAATCTATGTTCTGTTGCTTTTTTAGCTCCTGAAATGCTATGCGACTTTGTGTACGCTTCACCAACTCTGTGTAGTCTGTTCCGTCCACAAGAACTTTTCCATTGTCATACTTAATGGGAATTTCTGAAATATCCGAAATTTGGTCGCCTATAGCTTTGATTTCAGCCGCTTTCGCATTAGCCATACGTCTTACATGTATAGGTTCATACAATTTCCCTATACCACAGGAGACAGTTTCTACAAGTTTTTGTAATGGTTCAGATAATCCCAAAAGATCAGAAATGTTAATTCCATTCAAATCGCTCATGTAAACCTCCAGTGTTTTTCTATCATTATACCGCACAATCTTTCAATAGTATCTGTCTCTTATACACATCTGACGCTGCCGACGATCGCATAAGTGTAG
>OWJI01001539.1_pt1 | contig 14124 bp, 14 predicted proteins | sample 1732541 | NCBI WGS metagenome assembly OWJI01 (sample SAMN05065727, study PRJEB22554) | human gut metagenome | biome: ENVO:2100002; feature: ENVO:00000062; material: ENVO:00002003 | host: Homo sapiens | place: USA
ACCCGGTACGCTGAAAGAGCTGGCGGCGGCGCTGGGCAAGGAAACCATCGACAGCTATAACACCGGCGAGAGCCGTGGCCGCGAGGTTTCCCATTCGCTGAACTATCAGAAATTGGGCAAGGAGCTGATGAGCGTGGATGAGCTTGCCGTGCTGGATGGCGGCAAGTGCATCTTGCAGCTTCGCGGCGTCCGCCCGTTTCTGTCCAACAAATATGATCTCACCAAGCATCCCCTCTACCGCTACACAGCGGATTATGACAAGAAATACGCCTTTGACATAGAGCGTTTTCTGTCCCATCGCCTCAAGCTCAAGCCGGATGATGCAGTTGAGGTGTATCAGGCAGACCTTTCCGGTGAACCTGTCGCCTGACGGCGGCAGCCTGTTTTGACAACGACTCGATGAAACTTCGTGGAAGAAATGTACCCTCCAAAATCTAAAAACATATTTTTCGGAGGTACTATTTATGGCTTTCTTTAATTCTGCTGTTGGTGTTCTTCAGACCCTCGTTGTGGCACTGGGCGCTGGCCTCGGCATCTGGGGCGCGATCAATCTGCTGGAGGGCTATGGCAACGACAACCCCGGTGCCAAATCTCAGGGCATGAAGCAGCTCATGGCCGGTGGCGGTGTGGCGCTGATCGGCATTACCCTCGTGCCGCTGCTGTCCGGTCTGTTCGGCTAATCGGCAGCTCGTTTGCTTCCCGTAAATCCACGGAGGGTGCCGCTTTCGGGCGGCATCCTCCCGAAAGGAGGGCAACCCTATGGATTTCTTATGGGATAAGATCACGGAATGGCTGAAAGAAATGCTCATCGGCGGTATCGTGAGCAATCTGTCCGGGATGTTCGATGCGACCAATCAAAAGGTTGCCGAGATCTCCGGTCAGGTGGGCTTATCGCCGCAGGCATGGAACGGCAGCATTTTCAGCATGATACAAAACCTGTCGGAAACCGTGATCGTCCCCATCGCAGGCGCAATTCTCGCCTTTGTGATGACGCTGGAACTGATCCAGCTCATTACCGACAAAAATAACCTCAACGACATGGACACATGGATATTCTTCAAGTGGGCGTTCAAGTCCGCTGCCGCTGTCCTGATCGTAACAAACACATGGACGATTGTGATGGGCGTGATCGATGCCGCCCAAAGCGTCGTTGCCAGCGCCTCCGGGCTGATTATCGGCGACACCAGCATCAACATTTCAAGCGTCATGGTGGGCATTGAGGATCGGCTGATGGAAATGGAGCTGGGGCCGCTGTTCGGCCTGTGGTTCCAGTCGCTGTTCGTGGGCATTACCATGTGGGCGCTGACCATCTGCATTTTCATTATCACATTCGGAAGAATGATTGAAATATATCTCGTCACCTCTGTTGCCCCCATTCCGATGGCGACCATGATGGGCAAGGAATGGGGCGGCATGGGACAGAACTACATCCGTTCCCTGCTGGCGCTGGGCTTCCAAGCATTTCTCATCATCGTCTGCGTTGCCATCTACGCCGTTCTGGTGCAGAACATCGCGCTTGTGGATGACATCATCTACGCCATCTGGACTTGCATGGGCTACACGGTGCTGCTGTGCTTCTGCCTGTTCAAAACGAGCAGCCTTGCCAAGTCCGTGTTCAATGCACATTAACGGGGGTGATACCATGCTGACACTCACGCCCGTCGCGCTTGCAACAGCGAACGCATTTGTCAATGCGCATCACCGGCACCATAAGGCAACTGCTGGGCATAAGTTTTCCATCGGCTGTGCCAAGGATGGAGAGCTTGTCGGTGTTGCAATCGTAGGCCGTCCTGTGAGCCGGTATCTGGATGATGGCTGGACATTGGAGGTCAATCGCCTTTGCACCACCGGTGAGAAGAACGCTTGCAGCATCCTTTATGCCGCATCCGCGCGGGCGGCAAAGGCAATGGGATACCGCAAGATCATCACCTATACGCTGGATAGCGAGAGCGGCAGCAGTCTCCGCGCCGCTGGTTGGAACTGCGCAGGCTTGGCAGGCGGCAAATGCTGGACAGGCAGCCGTAAGCCCGCCTCCGCTTTGTACCCGGCGCAGATGAAACTTCGATATGAAAAGCTCTTATAAAGGGGGATTTCTATGGCCTATGTCAACGTCCCAAAGGACTTAACCAAAGTAAAAACCAAGGTGCTGTTCAACCTCACGAAACGACAGCTCATTTGCTTCGGAAGCGGCGCGCTCATCGGCGTACCGCTTTTCTTCTTGCTCAAGGGCAGCATCGGCACCAGCCCCGCCGCCATGGTGATGATGGTGGTGATGATCCCGGCCATGCTGTTCGCCATGTATGAAAAGAACGGTCAGCCGCTGGAGGTCGTCATCCGCAACATCTACCGCGTGTGCTTCCAGAGGCCAAAGCAGCGCCCGTATAAGACCAACAATTTTTATGCCGTTCTGGAGCGGCAAAACCAGTTAGACCGGGAGGTGTATCAAATTGTCCGAAAAGAAAAAGCTGACCCGCGCCGAACGAAAACAGATCGAAGCCGCCATCGCAAGAGCGAACCGAACGGATAAGAAAGAAAAATCGGCGCAGGACAGCATCCCGTATCAGCGTATGTGGCCGGACGGCATTTGCCGTGTGACCGACACGCGCTACACCAAAACGATCCAGTATCAGGACATCAACTACCAGCTCTCGCAGAATGAGGACAAGACCGCCATCTTTGAAGCGTGGTGCGATTTCCTGAACTACTTTGACAGCTCCGTGCAATTCCAGCTTTCCTTTGTGAACCTCTCGGCTTCGCAGGAAACCTTTGCACGGAGCATTTCCATTCCGCCCTGCGGGGACGAGTTTGACGGCATCCGCGCCGAGTACGCCGGTATGCTGCAAAATCAGCTTGCCCGCGGCAACAACGGCCTCATTAAGACCAAGTATCTCACGTTCGGCGTTGAGGCCGACAACCTCCGCGCTGCCAAGCCCCGTTTGGAGCGCATCGAAACCGACCTTCTGAACAACTTCAAGCGGCTGGGCGTTGTGGCTGCGCCGCTGAACGGCTTTGAGCGCCTGCACGTCATGCACGACATTCTGCGGATGGACGAGCAGGAACCGTTCCGCTTTTCGTGGGACTGGCTGGCTCCCTCCGGACTGTCCACCAAGGACTTTATCGCGCCCAGCTCCTTTGAGTTCAAGACCGGCAGGCAGTTTCGTATGGGCAAAAAGCTGGGCGCGGTCAGCTTCGTGCAGATTCTGGCACCGGAGCTGAATGACCGGATGCTGGCGGACTTTCTGGATATGGAGAGCAGCGTCCTCGTCAATCTCCATGTGCAGTCTGTGGATCAGGTCAACGCCATCAAGACCGTCAAGCGCAAGATCACCGATCTCGACAAGTCCAAAATCGAGGAACAGAAGAAGGCCGTCCGCGCCGGGTACGATATGGACATTATCCCATCCGACCTTGCCACCTACGGCGCAGAAGCCAAAAAGCTGTTGCAGGATTTGCAGTCCCGCAACGAGCGAATGTTTCTGCTGACCTTCCTCATTCTCAACACGGCGGACACACCCCGGCAGCTTGACAACAACATCTTCCAGACCTCCAGCATCGCGCAGAAATATAACTGCGCGCTGACCCGGCTGGACTTCCAGCAGGAGGAAGGACTGATGAGCAGTCTCCCGCTGGGGCTGAATCAGATCGAGATTCAGCGGGGCTTGACCACCTCCAGCGTGGCGATTTTTGTGCCTTTCACCACTCAGGAATTGTTCCAGACAGGCTCCGAGGCGCTGTATTACGGCATCAACGCCCTTTCCAACAACCTCATCATGGTAGACCGGAAGCTGCTGAAAAATCCCAACGGTCTGATTTTGGGTACTCCCGGCAGCGGCAAGTCATTCTCGGCAAAACGTGAGATCACCAATGCGTTTCTTATCTGCCCCAAGGATGACATCATCATCTGTGACCCGGAGGGCGAATATACGCCGCTGGTGGAGCGTCTGCACGGTCAGGTCATTAAGCTGTCGCCCACCGGCAAGGGCTACGACGGTTCGCCCTGCTACATCAATCCGATGGACTTGAATCTGGATTACAGCGACGATGATAACCCGCTGAGCCTGAAATCCGACTTCATTCTGTCGCTGTGCGAGCTGATCGTCGGCGGCAAGGATGGGCTTGCCCCTGTGGAAAAGACCATCATCGACCGCTGCGTGCGCATCGTCTACCGGGACTACCTCAATGACCCGAAACCGGAGAATATGCCGCTGCTGGAGGACTTGTATAACGCCCTCCGTGCGCAGGATGAAAAGGAAGCGCAGTACATCGCCACTGCTTTGGAAATCTACGTCACCGGCTCTCTGAATGTGTTCAACCATCACACGAACGTGGATGTGAATAGTCGCATCGTCTGCTACGACATCAAGGAGCTGGGCAAGCAGCTCAAAAAAATCGGGATGCTGGTGGTGCAGGATCAGGTCTGGAACCGTGTGACCATCAACCGCGCCGCCCATAAAACGACCCGCTACTATCTTGACGAGTTCCATCTTCTTTTGAAGGAGGAACAGACGGCTTCGTACAGTGTCGAAATCTGGAAACGCTATCGCAAATGGGGCGGCATCCCCACCGGGATCACGCAAAATGTCAAAGACCTGTTATCCAGCCGCGAGGTTGAGAACATTTTTGAGAACAGCGATTTCATCTATATGCTCAATCAGGCCGCTGGCGACCGGCAGATTCTCGCAAAGCAGCTCAACATTTCGCCGCATCAGCTTTCTTATGTGACCCACTCCGGCGAGGGCGAGGGGCTGCTGTTCTACGGCAACACGATCCTGCCCTTCATTGACCACTTCCCGAAGGACACCGAGCTGTACCGCGTCATGACCACCAAACCGCAAGAGGTGGCGTCGGCATGAAAAGAGAACCGCGTTTGCAGTTTTCCGATGCCGATCTTGCCGAGCCGAAGCTGGAAAAGCCCATCAAGCGGGTGAAAAAAGCGGAGGCCAAGGCGGATAAGGCGCAGGCGAAAATCCCCAAGAAAACCGTGGTCAAAAAGGAACGTGGCTTTGATCCTGCCACCGGCAAGGTCAAAACGCAGCTCCGTTTTGAGGAAGTGGATAAGAAAAAGCCGCCCTCAAAGCTGACCCATGCCGTGCGAGATGCCCCCGCCAACCTCATTCTCTCTCAGGTTCACCGGGAGGTGCGGCAGAGCGAGGATGACAATGTAGGCGTAGAGGCCGCGCACAAGGTAGAGCAAGCCGTGGAGAGCGGCGGGCGGCTGGTGCAGTCTGCCCACCGCGCCCATCAGCTCAAGCCTTATCGTGCTGCCATCCGTGCAGAGAAAAAGCTGGAACGAGCCAATCTTGACGCGCTCCAGAAGAAAGCAGAGATCGACAGCCCCACCAGCAATCCCGTTTCCAAATGGCAGCAGAAGCAGGCAATTAAGAAGCAGTATGCCGCTGCCAAGCACAATCAGGCGGCGCAGACTACGGCAAAGGCGGCAGAGAATACCGCCAAGGCCGCGAAAAAAGCCGCTGAAAAGGCTGAGAAAGCGGGCAAATATGTGTGGGAACACCGGCGCGGCTTTGCCATTGCCGCCGCAATTCTGCTGATGCTGGCGTTTCTGCTCAACGGCCTGTCCTCCTGCTCGGTGATAATGGATGGCGTCGGCTCCGGGATCGCGGCCAGTACCTATCCGTCGCAGGACGCCGATATGCTGGGCGCGGAAGCGCAGTATTGCGAAATGGAGGCAGAGCTTCAGCGCTACCTCGACACCTACGAAAGCACCCATGACTACGATGAGTACCACTTTGATCTGGACACCATCGAGCATGACCCCTATGTACTCATTTCCATGATTACGGCGCTGCATCAAGGGGAATGGACGCTGGATGAGGTGCAGGGTACGCTCCAAATGCTCTTTGACCGCCAGTACATTTTGACCGAGGATGTGGTGGTGGAAACCCGCTACCGCACAGAAACCGACACATGGACGGACGCGGACGGCAACACCCATACGGACACCTATCAGGTGCCGTATGACTACTACATCTGCACGGTCACGCTGGAAAACTTCAATCTCTCCCATGTTCCCGTTTACATTATGAGCGAAGAACAGCTCGGAATGTACGCCACCTATATGGCCACCCTCGGCAACCGTCCCGACCTGTTCCCCGGTTCAGGCTACATCGGCAAGTATGTGGAGGGCAGCTATACCGACTACGACATTCCCCCGGAGGCGCTGGACGATGAGGTATTCGCCGCCATCATCAAGGAAGCGGAAAAGTATCTCGGCTACCCCTACGTTTGGGGCGGCAGCAGCCCCTCCACCTCGTTTGACTGTTCGGGCTTCGTCAGTTGGGTCATCAATCATTCCGGTTGGGATGTGGGCAGGCTGGGCGCGCAGGGGCTATGCAATATCTGTACGCCTGTATCCTCTGCCAACATCAAGCCGGGCGATCTGGTGTTTTTCACCGGAACGTATGATACCCCCGGTGTCAGCCATGTGGGTATCTACGTCGGTAACAATATGATGATCCACTGCGGAGATCCGATCTCTTATGCAAACTTAAATTCAAGCTATTGGCAGTCCCATTTCTACCGCTATGGGCGCTTGCCGTAAAGGAGAGTGAACGATATGAACCCGAAAATTATGAAGCTCCGTGGAGAGCTGGAGAAGAACAAAGGCAAAATCTCCGATCTGCAAGGCCGCAACCGCGAGCTGGAAAAGCAGATTCGTGAGCTGGAGGACACCGACATCATCGGCATGGTGCGTGAGAACGGCATGACGATGGAGCAGTTTGCCGAGCTGTTCCGCCGTATGCAGGCCGCGCCTGCACCGGCTACTTCGGAAAAGGAGGCGTTGAACCATGACTAAGAACACACCACGCATTTTTATCAGTCTGCTGCTGATGCTCCTGTGCATCGGGATTCTCCCCGTTTCCGCCTTTGCCAGCGGCGGTGATTATCCTGATAATGCGCTGCCCACCGCCGAAAGCAGCGCCGCAGACGCACAGGAAACAAAACAGATCGGCACGGTCACGACCAACGGCGGCAACCTGAACGTCCGCACCGGCGCGGGACTGGACAACACCGCGTTTACGCAGCTCCCCAACGGCACGGTGGTCGATGTGATTGGCAGGGACGGCGATTGGGTAAAAATCCTGCTGCCCGCCCGTGCGGGCTATGTGTACGGCAGCTATCTGACCGTCACCGACGCCGCCGACAGTACCGTGAGTATCGGCGGCATTACGCTTCCGTTTGATGAAAAAGAGCTGGCCGACCTCTGGCAGCTTCTTCTCGGCAGCATGACGGGCGGCAGCGACGCGCTGACACCGGACGGCAATCTGACGCTGATCGACGATATTGGCTCCAGCACCAAGGCAGGGAAACAGTTCATTACGCTGGAAAGCAAGAACGGCAATGTGTTTTACATGATTATTGACCGTGACGATGAGGGCGAAGAAACCGTCCACTTCTTAAATCAGGTGGATGAGGCTGACCTGATGGCGCTGACCGGCGAGGAAGAAACGCCCGCCACTTGCTCCTGCACCACCAAATGCGTGGCCGGTACGGTCAATACATCCTGCCCCGTCTGCGCGGTCAACATGACCGAGTGCGTGGGCAAGGAGGCAAAGCCCGAAGTCCCCGCTGAGCCGACAGAACCCGCCGCCGAGGAACCGGAGAAAAAGAGCGGCGTGGGCGGCATCCTTGTCGTTCTGCTGATCGTCTCGCTGGGCGGCGGTGCCGCGTTCTACATTTTCAAGCAGAAAAAGACCAAGCCGCAGACCAAAGGCAGCGCCGATCTGGACGATTATGACTACGGCGAGGACGAATATGAGTTTGAGCCGTATGAGGACGAACCGGAACAGGATACTACGGAGGATACGGACGCATGAGATATTTCACCAACAATCCGCTGGAACGCCTGATGATGCAGAAGCCGAAAGCAGCGCGGGAGGACAGCCCTCCCGACGCTGCCAAGGAACACTTCTGCTACGGCTGCAAGCGCTTCGGACAGAGCTGCGTTCGCCCCTGCTACCGTGACGTAAAGAGAATGGAGGCTGCGCCATGCGCCTTGTGATCGCCGAAAAACCCTCCGTGGCGCAGAGCATCGCCGCCGTGCTGGGTGCTAAATCACGGCATGACGGGTATCTGGAGGGCGGCGGGTACATCGTGTCGTGGTGCTTCGGGCATCTGGCAGAGCTGGCCGACGCCGCCGTTTACAATGCCGATGATGCCAAATGGACGCTGGCGGCGCTGCCCATCATTCCTACCTCGTTCCGCTTCATCGTCCGCTCTGAAAAGCAGAAGCAGTTTGACATTCTGCGGGAGCTGATGCGCCGGGAGGATGTGGCAGAGGTGGTCAACGCCTGCGACGCTGGGCGCGAGGGTGAGCTGATCTTCCGCACGGTTTACTGCCTTGCGGGATGCTCCAAGCCGATTCTGCGGCTTTGGATTTCTTCAATGGAGGATGATGCCATCCGCAGCGGCTTCCAGCAGCTTAAGTCTGGGCGCGACTATGACGGCCTGCATCAATCTGCCCTGTGCCGCGCCAAGGCTGATTGGCTGGTTGGTATCAACGCCACGCGGTATTTCTCCCTGACGTATGGCCGCACATTGAACATCGGGCGCGTCATGTCGCCCACGCTGGCGCTGCTGGTACAGCGCGAGGCGGAGATCTCCGCATTTGTGGCAGAACCGTTCTACACCGTCCAGCTCGATTGCGGCTTTCCCGCCACGACAGACCGAATGAAAGACAGAAAGGATGCCGATGCCATCGCTAACGCCTGCAAGGGCAAGACAGTAACCGTCAAAAGCGTGGAGCGCAAGGAAAAGTCTGAGAAAGCGCCTGCGCTCTACGATTTGACCTCCCTCCAGCGCGACGCCAACCGCGTTCTCGGCTACACCTCTCAGCAGACCCTCGACTATCTCCAAGCGCTCTATGAAAAGAAGCTCTGTACCTACCCGCGCACCGACAGCCGCTATCTGACCGACGATATGGAGGGCAGCGTCCCCGGCCTTGTCGCCGCCGCTGCCGCTGTCTGCGGCATGGAGAAGCCGCCGACCATCTGCGCCAAGCAGGTATGCAGCAGTAAAAAAGTCACCGATCACCACGCCATTGTTCCCACCATCAGCGCGGAAAAGGTAGATATGGCCTCTCTGCCGCTGGGCGAACGCGAGGTGCTGAAGCTGGCGGCAAGGGGCTTGCTTCGTGCGGTGGATGAACCACATCGCTACGCAGAAACGGTCATTACGGTGGACTGTGCCGGTCAGAGCTTCACCGCCAAGGGCAAAACCGTCCTTGCTCCCGGCTGGAAGCGCTATGAGCAGGAGCAGGCAGAGGCAGCGCCCGCGCTGCCGGTGGTAACGGAGAATCAGACGCTTTCCGTATCTGCCGCATCGGTCAAGACCGGAAAAACCACGCCGCCCAAGCATTTCACCGAGGATACGCTGCTGGCCGCGATGGAAAACGCGGGCAAGGAGGATATGCCAGATGATGCCGAGCGCAAGGGCATCGGAACCCCGGCGACCCGTTCCGGTATCATTGAAAAGCTGGTGTCCTCCGGTTTTGTGGAGCGCAGGAAGTCCAAGAAGATCACAAATCTGCTGCCCACCTCCACCGGCACGGCGCTTATCACCGTTCTGCCTGAACAGCTCCAGTCTCCGCAGCTCACCGCTGAATGGGAGCACCGCCTGAAAGAGATCGAGCGCGGCGAAATCGCCCCGGACAGCTTCATGGATGGGATCGCCGCCATGCTACATGAGCTGGTGCAGACCTACAAGCCCATCCCCGGTACGGAAGTCCTGTTCCCCTCCGGGCGTGAGGTAGTCGGCAGGTGTCCCCGCTGCGGAGCCGAGGTGACGGAATCACCGAAAGGCTTTTTCTGCGAGAACCGTGCCTGTTCCTTTGTTCTCTGGAAAAACAGCCGCTTTTTCACCGCCAAGAAAAAGGTGCTGACAAAATCCCTTGCCGCTGCGCTTTTGAAAAATGGCCGCGCCCCGCTGAAAGGCTGCTACTCCGAAAAGACCGGGAAAACCTATGATGCCAGCGTTCTTCTGGAGGACGATGGACAGCGCACGGGCTATAAGATGGTGTTCGACAATGGCTGATGCGCCGCGTATGGATCACAAGCAGCTCCGCCGCTCCAAAAAGCTCATTCGGAAGCTCTGCTGTAATTACGATCACGGCAACTGCCTCGCGCTGGATGATGGAGAGCCTTGCGTCTGCGTACAGGGTATTTCCTACTCGCTGCTGTGCAACTGGTTCCGAAACGCGGTGCTTCCCGCCGACCATGAGCTGCTGGCCGACGTGATGCGGGAAAGGCCGGGAAAGCGCTGCGCCGTCTGCGGTAAGCCGGTCTATTCTTCCTCCAATCGCGCCAAATATTGCCCCGCCTGCGCCAAGCAGGAACGCCGAAAGCAGGACGCCAAACGAAAGCGTGAACAATACTGGAACCTCCGCAGATAGAGGGCATAAAAGCCCCGTGCCGCAAGGCTTTTTTCATGCGGAAACACAAGGGGCTGCGTCATTCTATCCGCAAGCCCAAAAACAACGTCTATCTGCGGAGAATCGCCCCTGTGCAGGATGTGTTTTCTTCTGCGCAGGGGCGCTATTTTTTCTGAAAGGAGATCATCATGGCTGAAAAACAAACCAGCAAAGACCGGATGCGGGAGATCGTTGACAGCATCGAAAACGGCATCAAGGAGCTGTTCGAGAGCGATAAGTACCGGAAGTACCTTGCCACCATGAGCCGCTTTCACCGCTACTCGGTCAACAACACCATGCTCATCTATATGCAGCGCCCCGACGCCACCCATGTGGCGGGCTTCAACAAGTGGCGCGATCAGTTCGGCAGGAACGTCCTGAAAGGCGAAAAAGGTATCCGCATCATCGCTCCTACTCCCTATAAGAAAAAGGTCGAGGAAATCAAGACCGACCCCGAAACCAACGCGCCGATACTGGATGCAGACGGCAAGGCCATCATTGAGGAAAAGGAAATCCGTATCCCTATGTTCAAGGTGGTGTCCGTCTTTGATGTGTCACAGACTGCGGGAAAGCCCTTGCCCCAGCTTGCCGCTGATCTGAGCGGCAATGTGCAGCAGTATGAGGTTTTCATGGAGGCGCTGCGCCGTGCTTCTCCCGTTCCGATGGAGATAAAGCCCGTTGCGCGGGATACGGACGGCTTTTTCAGCATTAAGGCGCAGAGCATCACCATCCGCGCCGGTATGAGTGAGGTGCAGACGGTATGCGCCGCCGTCCATGAGATTGCCCACGCCAAGCTCCACGACTACGAACACATGACGGAGCTTGCGGACGATGGTGAGACGATCCTTGTCCCCGGTGAAAAGAGCCGCAACACCGAGGAGGTCGAGGCCGAAAGCATTTCCTATGCGGTCTGCCAGTATTACGGCATTGAAACGGGCGAAAACAGCTTCGGCTATATCGCCACATGGTCAAAGGGCAAGGAGTTGAAAGAGCTTCGCGCCAGTCTGGAAACCATCAACAAGACTGCCTCCGAGCTGATTACGGACATTGACCGGCACTTTGCGGAGATTTGCAAGGAGCGCGGCATCAATCGTGAAGAAGTGAGCGCCACACAAACAGACGAAGCGCTTTATCTTGTGGATGGCTCGGTATATCTCCATGTGCAGCATACAGACGGCGGTTGGGACTATTCGCTCTACGACAAGGAAAGCAAAAAGCTGCTGGATGGCGGTGTTATTGACAGCAGCGCCATTGAAGATTCGCCGGTTGCATCTGTTGCCGGGGCTGTCCGAACGGAGGTATTTGCCATTCAAGGCATGACACCAACCAAGGTGACATTTGCAGATATGAAAATTCTGGAGGACTTGCAGGAGACGCAGATTACGCCGCCCTTGGACAGCGAACAGATCATCGGCGTTCCCACCGATGCGGCAGATAATATGCTCCCGGAGCTGGAACAGACCGTCCCGATGCCTGACCCCACGCTGACGGTGGACGATATGCGCAGCTATGGGTATCTGGATAGCGATATGCTCCCACTTTCCAAGGATCGGGCGGTGGAGCTGCTGGAGCATGACATCACGGTTTATATGCTCTATCCCGACAACGCCGAGGAAATGGTCTTTGAAGCCGAGGACATCATCAAGCACGACGGAATGTTCGGTGTCACAAGACCGGATTGGGATGCGGTCAAGGGCCATATCCCACCCCGCGATGTGGAGCAGCGTTTTTTGAACAGTCCCACCGATTCTATGGCGATCTACCAACTGCGCCGGGATGCGCCGGTGGAGCTTCGTTTTACCAATCTCGGCAGTCTGGCCGCGCCGCCTGACCCGGCCAACTATGAAGCTGTCTATACCCGTGAGGTGTACCCGGACGATGATACCGGCAGAATCCTTGAAAACTTCTACTACATTTTCAACGACGAGCGCCCCGGCGATTTTGTGGGACACAGCCTCTCCGTCAGTGACATCGTTGCGCTGAAACAGGACGGCAAGGTATCCTATCACTACTGTGACAGCATGGGATTTCAGGAGCTGCCCGCCTTTCAGAAACCGGAGAATTACCTGAAAGCCGCCGAAATGTCGATGGAGGACGATTACGGCATGATCGACGGCATTATCAACAACGGCCCCAAACAGCCCACCGTCGCCGACCTTGAAGCACAGGTCAAGGCCGGTATGTCCATCTCCTTGATGGATTTGGCAGAGGCGGCACACCGGGAAAAGAAGAAATCTGTGCTGGAGCAGCTCAAAAGCCAACCGGCCCAAGAACGTCCACACAAAACAGCGCCCAAAAAGAGCGCGGAAAAGGAGCTTTGATATGAACATCACCTTTGAAGAACGCCAGCTTATGAGCCTCTACAACACCGGCACCCGCACGGGCTTGATCGCGGCGCTGGAGGAAATGCGCGGCTACCTCGCTGCGGATGAAACGGAGCTGCGGGAGCTGACGGACAGCGCCATCGCAAAGCTGCGCAGGATGAACGACGCGGAATATGACGCGCTCGACCTGTTCCCCGATTTTGAAAAGGAGGATATGGATGCCGAGTAAAGTACAGCTCTATGCGCAGATGGCAGACCGCACGGCGGAGCAGATCACGGGAAGCTACCAGAAGTGGACGGCATTTCTGACCACCGCCGCAAGGCTGTATAAGTACCCCTACAACGAGCAGCTCATGATCTTCGCCCAGCGCCCGGAAGCCACGGCCTGCGCGGAATACGACCTTTGGAATAAGCAGATGCGCCGCTATGTGCGGCGAGGCAGCAAGGGCATCGCCCTTGTGGATACCAGCAGCGACCAACCCAAACTCCGATATGTATTCGATGTTTCCGATACCAGCGGCGGCGAGAACTCTCGCCGCCCTTATCTTTGGGAATACCGGCAGGAGCATCGTGAGGTGGTATCTGCGGCGCTGGAACAGCGCTTTGACGTTTCCGGTGAAAACGGACTTGCCGATCAGATGGAGCGTGTGGCGGCGCAGCTTGTAGATGAATACTGGCACGACAACTGGCGCGATATTGTCGGCATCGTTGACGGTTCCTTTTTGGAGGACTATGATGAGTTCAACATCGGAGCCGCTTTTCGGAACGCCGCCGTTGTCAGCACCACCTATGCGCTGCTGTCCCGCTGCGGGATGCAGCCGGGAGATTACTTCGAGCATGAGGATTTTCTGAATGTCTTTGATTTCAACACCCCGCAGACCGTCGCCGCTCTTGGAACGGCCATCAGCCAGTCCAGCGAGCTGGTGCTGCGGCAGATCGAAGTCACCATCAAGAATTACGAGCGCGAGAAAATCGCGGAAAGGAGCGAAAGCCATGAGCGAACTGACCTACACCCGCAGCGGGGATTATCTGATTCCCGATCTGAGCCTGACCGAGCAGCCGCAAGCCCCGCTGGGCAAGTACGGCAGGATGCGGAAGGATTACCTGAAGGAGCATCGTCCGGTGCTGTGGAACAGCCTGCTGCTGTCCGAGAAGCTGTACCCCCATCTGCGGGAGATCGACGAGGCAGCGAACAACCGGCTGGAACAGATGATGCCGGAGCTGATGAAGTCGGCAGGCGTGACGGAAGCGCTGAAAGCCAGCGACCCGATGAAGTGGGTAGGGCTGATGAACACGCTGAAAGCGCAGGCCGAGGAAACGATCCTCACGGAGTTGGTGTTCAGCTAACCATGTTCGATGCCCCTGCTGGGGCGC
>OWJI01001540.1_pt1 | contig 14115 bp, 7 predicted proteins | sample 1732541 | NCBI WGS metagenome assembly OWJI01 (sample SAMN05065727, study PRJEB22554) | human gut metagenome | biome: ENVO:2100002; feature: ENVO:00000062; material: ENVO:00002003 | host: Homo sapiens | place: USA
TCCCACGGAATCCACGGATCTCACAGAATTACTTGCTGAGAAGAATCTCCCACGGAATTCACGGATCTCACAGAAGTTAGGGTGCGCTATTGGCTGCGTGGGTGTGACAGGGATGCCATACCTTCCTAATCTGTGCGCATCTGTGCCTATCTGTGGGCGGCACATCTCCGCCAGACGGTTCTGTGTGTTCCGCGTATTCTGTGGGAATACTCTCTACGCTTGCTTTGTTGGTGCAGCTGAGACAGCTGCACCCCCTGGCGGATACTGTCCGCCGTCCAATCGGTTTCCGTCCGCCGCCCAATCGGATTCCGTCCGCCGTCCGATCAGATTCCGTTCGCCGTCCGATCAGATTCCGTCCGCTGTCCGATGACTTAGTGTGAGGAAGTAAACCGTGAAGATTGCGCTGCAATACACAGTGCGTTTACGCTGTGCATCCTTTTATGTTCGCAAAATTAAGAAATAAAATCGATTTTTGATGTGAAATAATTTGATTTATCATCAATTTTCAGTATTTTTGCAACTTGAAACGATGTGGCTCTACCTATTAAATAGTATACGCGCGAAGAGACACCCTAAAAAACTATGCAAAGACCCCTCCGAGCGCTCAAAGACTACTAACGGAAAGCCCTCCGCAACGCCCCTTTGCCGAACCCAAAAAATATCAATAATTTTATCAATTAATAATTTAAATTTCAAATCATTTATGTGGTTAATCAATTCATCAATCGGTAGAAAGGTAGTGATGGCCCTCACCGGCGTCGCACTTGTTCTATTCCTGACATTCCACATGTCAATGAATGTTGTCGCTCTCTTCTCGGGAGAAGGTTACAACATGATTTGTGAGTTCCTTGGCGCCAACTGGTATGCCGTAGTAGCAACAATGGGTCTTGCAGCCCTCTGCGTCCTGCACTTCGTTTACGCCTTCTGGCTCACGATGCAGAACCGCGCAGCCCGCGGCAACTCTCGTTACGAGGTTACAGCAAAGCCTAAGGGCGTAGAGTGGGCATCGCAGAACATGCTCGTTCTGGGTATCATCGTAGTGCTCGGTCTGTTGCTCCACCTCTTCAACTTCTGGTACAACATGATGTTCGCAGAGCTTCTCGGCTTCGAGGGCGTATGCGCACCTGCTGACGGCTTCGGCTGGATCCAGGAGACATTCAAGAACCCGGTTTACGTTGTTCTCTACATCGTATGGCTCGTAGCCCTCTGGTTCCACCTCTCACACGGTTTCTGGAGCGCAATGCAGACATTCGGCTGGAACGGCAAGGTATGGTTCAACCGTTGGAAGGTGATCAGCCAGGTTTACTCAACCCTGCTCGTCCTCGGCTTCCTCGTAGTAGTAGTATTGTTCTACCTTGGCTGCGCACCGAGCCTCTGCTGCGGTAGCTGCTGCTAATTCAAAATTCAAAAATCAAAATTCATAATTCATATTATGGCTAAGACAATTAATTCAAGAATCCCTGAAGGCCCAGTGGCCGAGAAGTGGACCAACTATAAAGCTCACCAGCGTCTGGTGAACCCCAAGAACAAACTCAAGCTCGACATCATCGTTGTAGGTACAGGTCTTGCAGGAGCTTCTGCAGCAGCCAGCCTCGGCGAGATGGGTTTCCGCGTTTTAAACTTCTGCATCCAGGACTCACCGCGTCGCGCTCACTCTATCGCCGCTCAGGGCGGTATCAACGCAGCTAAGAACTACCAGAACGACGGCGACTCAGTATACCGTCTGTTCTACGACACAGTGAAGGGCGGCGACTACCGTGCACGCGAGGCTAACGTATACCGTCTGGCAGAGGTGTCAAACGACATCATCGACCAGTGCGTAGCCCAGGGCGTACCATTCGCACGCGAGTACGGCGGCATGCTTGCCAACCGTTCGTTCGGTGGCGCTCAGGTGTCACGTACATTCTACGCTAAGGGTCAGACCGGCCAGCAGCTCCTCCTCGGTGCCTACTCAGCACTCTCTAAGCAGGTGAGCACGGGCCGCGTACAGCTCTACACACGCTACGAGATGGAAGACGTAGTAATCGTTGACGGCCGCGCACGCGGTATCATCGCCAAGAACCTCGTCAGCGGCAAGCTCGAGCGCTTCTCGGCTAACGCCGTAGTAATCGCTACCGGTGGTTACGGCAACGCATACTTCCTCTCTACAAACGCTATGGGTTGCAACTGTACAGCAGCCGTTCAGTGCTACCGTAAGGGCGCTTACTTCGCTAACCCTTGCTACGTACAGATCCACCCGACATGTATCCCCGTACACGGCGACAAGCAGTCGAAGCTCACACTTATGTCAGAGTCGCTGCGTAACGACGGCCGCATCTGGGTGCCGAAGAAGCTCGAAGACGCAAAGGCTCTCCAGGCAGGCACAAAGAAGGGCTCGGACATTCCGGAGGAAGACCGCGACTACTACTTGGAGCGTCGCTATCCGGCATTCGGCAACCTCGTTCCGCGTGACGTTGCTTCGCGCGCAGCCAAGGAGCGTTGCGACAAGGGCTTCGGCGTAAACAACACCGGCCTCGCCGTATTCCTCGACTTCTCTGAGTCAATCAACCGCCTCGGCATCGACGTAATCCGCCAGCGCTACGGCAACCTCTTCGACATGTACGAGGAGATCACCGACGTCAACCCGGGCGAGCTTGCAAACGAAATCAACGGCGTGAAGTACTACAACCCGATGATGATCTATCCGGCTATCCACTACACAATGGGCGGCATCTGGGTAGACTACGAGCTCCAGACATCTATCACCGGTCTGTTCGCAATCGGCGAGTGCAACTTCTCTGACCACGGCGCTAACCGCCTCGGCGCATCAGCCCTCATGCAGGGTCTCGCAGACGGCTACTTCGTACTGCCGTACACCATCCAGAACTACCTCGCCGACCAGGCTATCTGGCCGCACCTCTCTGTAGACCTCCCCGAGTTCGCAGAGGCAGAAAAGGGCGTTCAGGCAGAAATCGACCGCCTCATGAACATCAAGGGCAAGCGCTCTGTAGACTCTATCCACAAGGAGCTCGGCCACATCCTCTGGGAGCACGTAGGTATGGGCCGCACAAAGGAGGGTCTCGAGGAAGGCATCAAGCTCATCAAGAAGCTCCGCAACGAGTTCAACACCAACCTCTTCATCCCAGGCAAGAAGGAAGGTCTGAACGTAGAGCTCGACAAGGCTATCCACCTCCGCGACTTCATCCTCATGGGTGAGCTCATCGCACACGACGCACTCTCACGCGAGGAGTCTTGCGGCGGTCACTTCCGCGAGGAGCACCAGACAGAAGAGGGCGAGGCAAAGCGCGACGACGAGCACTTCTTCTACGTAGGCTGCTGGGAGTACAAGGGCGACGACGAAACCGCTCCTGAACTCATCAAGGAACCGCTCGAATACGAGGCAATCAAGGTACAGACACGTAACTATAAGAACTAATAAAAATTATGGCAAACATATCATTCACACTGAAATATTGGCGTCAGAACGGTCCTCAGGACAAGGGCCACTTCGACACACGCGAGATGAAGGATATCCCTACGGATACCTCATTCCTTGAGATGCTCGACATCCTTAACGAGCAGCTCATCGAGGAAGGCAACGAGCCTTTCGTATTCGACCACGACTGCCGCGAGGGCATCTGCGGTATGTGCTCACTCTACATCAACGGTCACCCACACGGACCGAACCAGGGCGCTACCACATGCCAGCTCTACATGCGTAAGTTCAACGACGGCGACGTAATCACCGTTGAGCCGTGGCGCTCAGCAGCGTTCCCCGTAATCAAGGACTGCATGGTAGACCGTACTGCTTTCGACAAGATCATGCAGGCAGGTGGTTACGTAAGCGTACGCACCGGCCAGCCGCAGGACGCTAACGCCATCCTCATCCCGAAGGAAGACGCTGACGAGGCAATGGACTGCGCTACATGTATCGGCTGTGGCTGCTGCGTAGCTGCATGTAAGAACGGCTCGGCAATGCTCTTCGTAAGCTCTAAGGTGAGCCAGCTCGCTCTCCTGCCGCAGGGCCGCCCGGAGGCTGCTAAGCGCGCAAAGGCAATGATCGCCAAGATGGAGGAGCTCGGCTTCGGCAACTGCACCAACACTCGCGCTTGCGAGGCTGAGTGCCCGAAGAACGAGTCTATCGCCAACATCGCTCGCCTCAACCGCGAGTTCATCAAGGCAAAGCTCGCTGATTAATCTTAGGAGGATACCGCTCAGGGGGTGCAGCAGTCCCTGCTGCACCAACCGAGCAATCGTGCATATCCTCCCACAGAATTCGCAGAACCCACAGAAACGACTGTCGGAGAATATTCTCCCACGGATTTCACAGATACTCACAGATCTTTAGGTTGCGTTTTTGCCTCCTAATCTGTGCACATCCGTGCAATCTGTGGGAGTTTTCGTAGGAGGGTATCCCAGCAAGAAATATCTGTGCGCATCTGTGAAATCCGTGGGAGGTTCTTGATTGGTGTTCTCTCAGGGGGTGCACTTGTCTCCGCTCGGCTTTGCCGCTTGCCAGAGCAAGAAGTGCACCATCCAACCACACGTATCCTCCCACAGATTTCACTGAATTCACAGATTTTTCTGGCGGAGAATATTCTCCCACAGATTTCACTGACTTCACAGATTTTTCTGTCGGAGAATATTCTCCCACAGATTTCACAGATACTCACAGATTTTTAGGTCGCGTTTTTGTCTCCTAATCTGTGCACATCCGTGCAATCTGTGGGAGTTTTCGTAGGAGGATATCCCAGCAAGAAATATCTGTGCGCATCTGTGAAATCCGTGGGAGGTTCTTGATTGGTGTTTTCTCAGGGGGTGCAGCAGTCTCTGCTGCACCAACCAAGTAAACGGTGCACTTCTATTCTGTTGGTACACTTCTTGCTTGGTTGGTGCACTTGTGACAAGTGCACCCCCTTGAAGGCAGCCAAAATCCGCTTTTAATCCATTCAAGCTGTAATATGGCTGGGAGATAAGCTGGCAGATACCCCGCTCAGAGGGAAATCTGCCAGCCCTTATTCCGTTCATAATGTGCACGTTGCGCCGTTGCTGGGAGATATGGTAGATATTTTCACCTACAGAAGTTTAGTAATAGAATATACTCAATCCGTTCTTAAATATAATAATAAGGTGTAAAGCTCAATCGATGCGCCCTTTAAGCCAACCTATTCACCCTCAAAGACATAAAAAAGTGGAAAATACTTTGCCACTATCCAAATTTTTACTAAATTTGCACCGAATATGGAGTGCGTAGTGCCAAAAGGCGTTGCGCACCTTACAACGTGCGCTGAAAATAGCGCCGTACTACAATCTAAGAAACCATAATCTAAAGACCTAAGAAGACCGAATAAACAAACTAAAAAAATCGCGCAAAACCGATTATTACTAAAACAGAAATTTTTAATTAACTTAATTCAATAACAATTTATTAACAAACAAAGAAAAGGATTTATTATGAAAAAAATCTTATCTCTTCTTTCGATGTTGATGATTACCGTAACGGCATTTGCTACAAGCTACACGGACCAACTTAACTATAAGTTGACCGTATTTACAGCTTTGACAAAGAATTTGCCCGCAGGTGAGCTCACCGTCGAACCTTATGGCACATCAAATTATACAGTGACAGCCAAAGGATGTGATTTTTCTGAATTTGATGCAGGTAACTGGGACGAAATCGTTTGCGAGGACGTTGCAGGTACAACAGACGCAAATGGTGTTACCACAATCACACTGGATAACCCTTATGCTTACCGTACATCAGACAATGCAACTTTTACAGACACTAAGCTCGTTGTTAAGTTCAACGGCACAAAGGCTTATGCTCATTTCGAGGGCAAGATGAAAGTCATGTATGTTGCTCGCGCTTTTGAGTACACCTTCGGTACTGACGAAGGTTTCGAGTCTACTGGCGGCGGTTCTACTGGTGGCGAAGACAAGCCTGCTATCGTAACCGTTAAGGAGAACTTCCAAAGCACAGAGGGTTCAAGTTGGGGCGAGAATGTAACTATCGACTGGAATACACAGAAGCTTGTTGCTTCTATTAACCTCGCAAGCACTGGTTCTGATAAGGGTTTCCTCGGTGTAACCAAGAAAGGACAAACTGCAGGTTGGAATAACTATGGTATAATTTTCTACAATACTAATGGCTCTACTGTTCAGGGTTATGCTCCAGGTCAGCCTAACAACGCTAATACTGATCAGGTTACTAAGGGTGAAGACCCCGTTCGTTTTGAAATCTCTAAGGACGGTGGTGTAAAATGCCAGGGCAATGTTGTTATTTCTGCATCTAATATTGCTCATCTCACCAACCAGTCAGAAATCGTTGTTGGTGCTGCTGACAAACCAGCTGGTGCTTTATACAACTACATCAAGGTTGTTCCTCTCGACTGGAAAGAGACAACAGAGCCGACAGAGCCTGAGGTAACTGTAACCTTTGAGAAGCAGTATGCCGACAAGCTCTATTCACTCGCTGACGGTACTCCGAGCGCAATGGGCGACGCTACCGTTACTCTCAAGGAGATGTCTGACAACACTATCAGCATGTCTCTCGCCTTCTCTGATATGAACGTTGAGTCTACAGACCTCGTAAAGGGTACAGACGAGAAGGATCGCATCACATACACTGGTACAGCTAACTTCCAGGGCGCAAACTTCGCTGTTAAGGCTCTCCGCTACACAAAGGATGAGGAAGAGAAGCTTTACATGACTCTCACAACTGCAGAAAGAACTCTCGCATTCGGTGAGGATCCCGACTACGTAGCTCCGGCTGAGCCTGAGGACGTAACACTCTGGGAGAACTACCAGGCTGACGGCACTGGCTTCTCTAAGACAGCTACTATCAACTGGGACAAGCAGAAGATCGTTGCTTCTATCGACTTCTCTAACGGTGGTGACGACAAGGATATCCTTGCTATGACTACTGGCGATAGCTTCGCTGCATTCCAGACAAGCACATACCGCACAATGCACTGGTACTGCCAGCAGTCTGTAAAGCAGATGTCTGGTTTCTTCGCCAAGGACGGCGCTGGTAACAACAACACCGGTCGCATGGACGTTGCTGACTGCCTCGCTAAGTTCGAAATCTCTAAGGCTGAGGGTCTGAAGGTTAACGGTGAGGTTAAGATGTCTCCTGAGGTTCTTGACGAGCTCTTCGCAAGCAACACTGTTCTCATCGGTAGCGGTGAGTCTCCTAAGTTCAGCCAGGCATTCTACAACTATATCAAGGTAGTTTCTCTTGACTGGACAGAGACAACAACTCCTGACACTCCGGAGGCTAAGGTTTACAAGAACACTCTGAAGGTAGTTCGTGGCACAGACACCAAGACATACGCAGACGCTGAGGTATCTGTACTCGCTAAGGGCGAGGGCAAGTACGAGGTTGTTCTTCCCGAGTTCGCAGACATGGATACTGCAGAGGGCACATCTGCTGGCACAATCGGCAAGCTCACATTCGTAGCTGACGGTGTAGAGGCTGACGGCAAGCTCAAGCTCACTGCTTCTTCTGTAGAGACAACTCAGGAAGGTGGCGAAGGCTGGGAGACACAGACATTCACAGCTTCTATGGACGCTACTGTTACTGGTGAGACACTCGCAGGTACATTCACAGTTAAGGTTAATGGCTATGAGAGCATGTACACATACAACCTCTACTACGGTGTTGAGGCTCCTGAGGTCGTAACAGAAGTTGCTAACAACAACTACACAAGCAACCTCCGCATCATCGACCAGACTTCAGAGGATGAGAATACATACCTCTTCCAGACTGACAAGGCTTCTGTAAACATCATCAAGTACAGCGACAACACTTACAAGATCACTCTCAGAAACATCACTCTCAACGAGCAGACAAGCGACCTCGTATTCACTGGCGCAGAGGTTGATTCGGACGAAGGCGGTGCTGTTGTAACAGATGAGACTATGGTTCAGGCTACTGCTGACGCTGAGACACAGAACTTCCTCGGTGGCGCAGTTGTTGCACAGTTCATGTGGCAGGATGTTTCTGCAACAGAGATCCGCATGTCATTCGTTCTCGAGGGCACAACACTCAGCCTTGCTGGCGAGTTCAACTACGAGGAGGAGACACCTGATCAGCCGAAGGACGACTACGCTATCAACTTCGACAAGGACGCTAAGCAGACCCACACTTCACGTTACTCTACATCTGTTTCTCTCCAGCAGACTGGCAAGGACAAGCAGACTATCGAGTTCGGCAAGACAATGAACGGTTATGAGGACCTCACAGCACAGAAGTTCACCGTTGAGGCAGGCTCAGAGGTAACACCTTCTATCGGTTACGTTGGCGAGTGGATGCACGGTTACGTATACATCGACCTCGACAACAACAAGCAGTTCTCATTCAACGCCGACGGCGCTGACCAGACTGGCACAGAGGTAGTATCTTACAGCTACTATAAGAATCAGAACTCTAAGGGCGAGACTGTAGCAAGCAGCTGCAACGTTAACCCGATGCCTGCATTCACAGCTCCTACAGAGCCGGGTACATACCGCATCCGCTTCAAGGTAGACTGGGATAACATCGACGCAGGTGGTAGCGTAGCTACTGGTAACTCTATCCTCAACAACGGTGGTGGTATCTACGATGCTACTCTCGAGGTTGTAGAGCCGGTTACCGACGGCATCAGCACAATCAACGCTGAGGTTGCTAACGGCGAGGCACAGCTTTTCACTGTTGACGGCGTACAGATTGCTAAGCTCCAGAAGGGTCTGAACATCGTTCGCACCGCTGACGGCAAGGTTAAGAAGGTACTCGTTAAGTAATCTTTTTAAGACTATAGGGTAGGGCGCACGCCCTTTCCGATAAACAAAAAAATCCCGACTCCAACAACGGAGTCGGGATTTTTTTGTATTAATGTGTCGTAAACCGATGTATTTTTACAGAATTTTTATTGCGTAAACAATAATTATTCTTACCTTTGCATGTAAAGTACGACTAATAATAGACAAATTGTAAACATTTCCGGCATTCGGATAACCCCATGCTGCATACATACTAAAATATAGAATATTATAGTTCACTTAATTTAATAACAATTTATTAACAAAAAAGAAAGGATTTAGTATGAAGAAAGTCTTATCTCTTCTTTCGATGTTGATGGTTACCGTGATGGCATTCGCTACGGACTACACCGATCAGCTTACCTTTAAGCTGACTCTGGGCAGTTCTTATGACAAGGCTTTGCCGGAAGGTACTCTCACCGTTGAAAAACGCGTTGACGGCACATACAATGTGACCGCATGTGGCTGCGATTTCAGCACGTATGGATTTGGAAATTGGGGCGACCTTAGCTGCGACGCAGTAGAAGGCACAACAGACGCCGATGGTTTGACAACAATCCAAGTTAGCAAACCTAATGTTTATGCCAGTGGAAGTATTGAAGGAGGTTTATCTCTAATAGGTGAGTCTCTCCTCGTTAAGTTCAACGGCACAAAGGCTTACGCATATTTCAAGGGTAAATTGTCTGCAGGCTTTGCTTTTGAATACACCTTCGGCACAGACGAAGGCTTCGAGTCTACTGGCGGCGGTTCTACCGGCGGTGGCGAGACTGGCGGCGAGACAAAAGAGAAGTACACTGTTAACTTCGACAAGACAGCTTATAGTACCCATAGTGGCCGTGTCCTCAACAGTTTCTCTCTCCAGCAGACAGGCAAGGAAAAGCAGACAGAATCTGTATCCGCTTCAAGAGCTGCTTACGAGGATCACACATCTAAGGTGTTCACAGTTGAGGCAGGCAGCGAGCTGACAGCTTCGTTCAACTACTCAGGTGAGTGGATGAATGGTTATGTATACATCGACCGCGACAACGACGGCGAGTTCTCTTACAAGGAAGGCCAGTGGGATCAGGCAGGCACCGACTTGGTAGCCTACAGCTTCTATACTACACTTGCTAATCCGAAAGTAAACGATGGCAATGGCTACAACTCTACCGGTGCTTCTGTTTCTGGTAACGATCGTAGCAACGTTAATCCTCCTGTATTCACAGCTCCTACAGAGCCGGGTACATACCGCATCCGCTTCAAGATCGACTGGAACTGCATCCTCCCTGGAGGTTCAAACGACATCCTCTCTGACGGTGGTGGCGTTTGGGATGCAACTCTCAAAGTTGTAGCAGCAAAGCCTGAGGTTAAGGAAGAGAAGAGCTTCACAGACGATATCTCTATGGTTGTTGGCGATATGTCAGAGGTAGCAGGTCAGGCTCAGGTTACAATCAAGGAGATGACAGACGAGACAATCAGCATGACACTTGCTGTTGTTGGTCAGGAAGGTGCAGAGTACACAGCCTCTGGTTTCACCAAGACTGTCGATACAGAGAAGAACCGCACTACCTACACCGGCACTCTCAATATCGAAGATGAAGACTACGACGTAACTGCTCTTGTTTATACAGAGGGCACAGTAGAGAAGCTCTACATGGTAGCCAAGGGCGCTGAATACAACTACGTAATCGGTACAAATCCTGACGCTCCGACAGTGGTTTCTGACAAGACATACACAAGCAACCTCCGCATTTACGACGGAGAAGAGCCGGTTGTAGAGGAAACAGAAGCTCAGGTGAACGTCACCAAGTACTCAGACGATACCTACAAGATCACTCTTAAGGATGTATCTATGCTCAATCAGACATCTGACCTCGTATTCGTAGGTAAGGCAATCGCTGAAGAGACAGATTCTAAGGCGCCGCGCACAATCATGGCTAAGTCTGACGGCGCTACAACAAACTTCTTCGGCGAGGAGATGAACGCTACATTCGAGATCACAGAAGTTTCGGCTGACGAGGTCAAGATGGGCTTCTCTATCGAGAGCGATAACTTCAGCTACCTGGGCGAGTTCAACTACGAGGAAGAAAAGCCAGAGCCTGAGGTTTACACAAGCAACCTCCACATCTACGACGCAGCAGCTCCTGAGACAGACCTCTTCAAGGCTGACAAGGCTAACGTAGAGTTCTTGGCAACTGAAACAGGTGAGTTCACGCTCACTCTTAAGGACGTAACACTCAACGAGAAGACTCAGGATCTCGTATTCACTGGTACACTTCCTACAACAGAACCAGGTGGTCAGGAGCCGCTCGCAGAAGAGGGTGAGGGTGAAGTAACTCCAGATGAGCCAGCAATGGTTCTCAACGCTACTGCTGACGAGGCTACTGCTACATTCCTCGGTGCTGCATCTGCAACAGCCGAGTTCTCTATCTCTTATAACGCAGCCGACGAATTCATGATGACATTCACCATGAAGGCTGGCGAGAAGAACTACGGTGGCGAGTTCAACTACGAGGTTAAGACACCTGCTGCAGAACCGTTCTGCAAGGAGAACTACGTAGCTGACGGCAATGGCTTCGAGTGGGAGATTCCGGTAGATTGGGATACTCAGAAGATCGTTATGTCTATCGACCCGTCTACATGTACTGGTTCTTGCGAGCACGTCATCGGTCTCGGTGCTGTTCCGACAGCTTGGAATAACACTCTCAACTTGTATCGCACAAGTGCAGACCAGATGCTCCAGGGTTACTTCCAGAACGATGGTGGCAACCACAACACTGACAAGTTCGCTGAGACAGTTCCGTTCCTGGTAGAGGTTTCTAAGGCTAAGGGCTTCGTTGTAAACGACGAGGTTAAGATCGCTGCAAGCGAAATGAGCGAGCTCTTCGATCTCTCAACCGTTAAGATGGGTACTGGCGAGGGCGTTAACGACAAGTCGCGTGCTACATACAACTACGTTAAGGTAGTTGACAAGGACTGGACGAAGGATCCTGAGACTGGCATCAACGCAACAACAGTTGCTGAGGGCGAGTTCGAGGTATTCTCTGTTGACGGCGTTAAGCTCGCTAAGCTCCAGAAGGGTCTGAACATCGTTCGCTCTGCTGACGGCAAGGTTAAGAAGGTACTCGTTAAGTAATATTTTAGGGGGTGCACTCAGGGGGTGCACTCAGGGGGTGCACTTGTCTCAAGTGCACCAACCGAGCTAACGTTGCACCAACCGAGCTAACGTTGCACCAACCGAGCTAACGTTGCACCAACCGAGATAACGTTGCACCAACCAAGCAAACGGTGCACCAACCAAGAAACTCATAAGAGGGCATGGCATTCCGCCATGCCCTCTTTGCGTATATACCATGTTCTCGCAGATTTCACGGATTTCACTGTGCTAATTATTACATCCTAATCTTCTGTGTAATCTGAATTTCGTTGCAGTTTCGCAGCCTGTCTATCTGTGAAAATCTGTGCCTATCTGTGGGAGGCACATCTCAGTTTGAAGGTTCTGTGTGTTCAGTGTATTCTGTGGGAACTTTCTCCCCCCTGAGGATGGCACTGCACCCCCTAAGGATGGCACTGCACCCCCTTAAGTTGCTCCCTTTGAAATATTTGCAACAAGGTTGCAGAATCTTTTTCCGAACTTTGTTAACGATTATTTTTCTCTTAGTAATTAACAACAAACAAAATATGCTTAGAAGATTATCCTATTACTTATTATCAGCAGTCTTCGTGGCGGGCATTGCCGCTTGCGGAGGCCAGTCGCACGACCATCTCGACCACGATCATGACCACGACCACGCCGAGGAAACCGAGCATCACGACCATGCTGCCGAAGAAGCAGAACACGGCGGTGATGCAAAGGACGCCCACACCGACGAGATAATACTCTCTGCGGAGAAAGCCCGTGCAGCCGGCGTGAAGGTGGAGGAAGTGAAGCCAGGCACCTTCCACGGCGTTATACACACCAGTGGCAAGGTGATGTCAGCCTCGTGCGACGAGACCACCGTCGTGGCAACCATCAGCGGACGCGTGCAGTACAAGAACCACGTGAGCGAAGGCTTGAAGGTGTCTGCCGGCACCACGCTCTTCTCAATCACCTCCGCCGGCATGCAGACCGCAGAGGGCGACCCCGTGCAGCGTGCCCGCATCGACTACGAGCGTGCAGAGCGCGACTATACACGTGCCAAGATACTCATCAAGGACAAGATAATAAGCGAGAAGGACCTCGCCGTGGCAAAAGCCGAATACGAAGCAGCCAAGCTAACGTATAACGGCATGAAGCGCACACGCAGCGAGGGTGGAGTAGCGGTAGCAGCGCCGCGCGGCGGCTACGTTAAGCAGTGTCTCGTCAACGGCGGCGACTACGTAGAAGCCGGTCAGCCGCTCGCCATCATCACACAGAACAAGCACCTCTATCTGCGTGCCGAGATACCCGAGCGCCGCTTCAACGAACTCAACAAGATACGCGGCGCCAAGTTCCGCACAAGCTACAGCAAGCGTCTCTACGACATCGCCGAGATGGGCGGACACATACAGTCGTACGGACGTTCGGCAGAAGTGAACAACTCCTACCTGCCCGTCATCTTCGAGTTCAACAACACCGGCGACGTCGTGCAGGGCTCTTACGCCGAGATATACCTCATAACCCAAGACCGCCCGAACGTCATCACGCTGCCCCTCACCGCCCTCACCGAGGAGCAGGGCATCCACTTCGTCTACGTGCAGACAGACGCCGAAGGCTACCGCAAGCAGGAGGTGACACTCGGCGAGAGTGACGGCGAGCGTGTAGAGATACTCACCGGTGTTAAGCAGGGCGACCGTGTCGTAACAAAGGGCGCCGTGCAAGTACGATTGGCTTCGGCTGCAAACGCCATCCCGGCGCATAACCATAATCATTAATTTCTGAAGTAGACGAGGGACGGAATGCACGGAATGTTAGGGGGTGCAGCAGTCTCTGCTGCACCAACCAAGCAGAGATGTACTGCCCACAGAACACACTTAGGAGGGTATGGCATCCCTGCCATACCCACGCCACCCACTTAATAATCCTCCCACAGATGGCACAGATGCACACAGATGTTTAGGTTGCGTAGTATTGTCCCACGGAACACGCAGAATACACAGAAGTTCTCCTCTGCAAGAAAATTCTGTGAATTCTGTGGAAGTACATTTCAGCAAGAGGCTTCTGTGTGTTCTGTGAATTCTGTGGGAAGATGCAGTGGCTGCTCGGTTGGTGCAGCTGAGACAGCTGCACCCCCTGGGTGGGTGTGGCAGCCCTAAATAATCCTCCCACAGATGGCACAGATGCACACAGATGTTTAGGTTGCGTAGTATTGTCCCACGGAACACGCAGAATACACAGAA
>OWJI01001546.1_pt1 | contig 14052 bp, 11 predicted proteins | sample 1732541 | NCBI WGS metagenome assembly OWJI01 (sample SAMN05065727, study PRJEB22554) | human gut metagenome | biome: ENVO:2100002; feature: ENVO:00000062; material: ENVO:00002003 | host: Homo sapiens | place: USA
GATCGTCGGCAGCGTCAGATGTGTATAAGAGACAGGTATCCAGATGTCTCTGGTGGCCCTGGGCGCCATGGGCGTACTCTCCAAGGTCAACAGCTACGGAAAGGCCTTCACTGCCGGCTTCAACGTGGGCAATAAACTGGATACCCTGTCCTTTCTGCCGGTCCAGAGCCTGGCCGCCGCTGTGATCTCCTTTGTGGGGCAGAATATGGGGGCAAGCCGGGAGGACCGGGTCCGTCAGGGCGTCCGGATCACCGTGACCATGGCCGTTGTGTGGACAGTTCTCAGTTCCGCCCTTGTGGTGTGGCTGTCCGTCCCTCTGTCCCGGATCTTCTCCCCGGACCCGGCGGTCATCGCCGCCAGCGTCCGGTATCTGCAATGTGTGATGCCGCCCTACGTGCTGTTTGCCATTCTGTTCGTACTGAACTCCGCCATGCGGGGCGCGGGCGACAGCCTGTATCCCATGGTGAACGTGGTGGCCTCTGTGATTCTGCTGCGGGTCCCCTTCCTGTACCTGCTGGCAAACCGCTTCGGCCCGGACGCTATGTATTGGAGCTACGGCATCGGCTGGGCCGTGGCCTGCGCTCTGTCCGTCTATCATTATGCTGCCGGAAAATGGCGGGGAAAGTACCATAGCGAATAAAAACAGCGGAAATCGGAAATATTTTGACCGGATGATTGACTAATCGTTTAAAATATGGTATAAGTGAGTGCAATTGAGAAGGCAATGAAGGGGAGAGTACGTCCTCGCGGCATGGTTCAGAGAGTCCCGGCAGCTGAAAAGGGACCCATGCGGTGGGCAGAACATGGCCCCGGAGCCGCGCGGCTCAGCGCTTCGGCGCAGGCTGCGATGGGTGCGCCCATTACAGCGTCAGGGTATCGCGTGCCGGTTTCGGCAGGCTTGTACCCGCAGAGGCTCACGCCGCGAGGTGTGGGTGAATCAAGGTGGTAACACGGCTTTCTTCGCCGTCCTTGAGCGTATGCTCAGGGACGGCGTTTTTATTTGCGATCACTCAAAATTTATCATAAAGAAGAAAAGAGGAACCGGATATGGAAAAGGACACTTTTTATATCACAACCCCCATCTACTACCCCTCAGATAAGCTGCACATCGGCCACACCTACTGCACCGTGGCCACCGACACTCTGGCCCGGTATCACCGACTGAAGGGCGAGGACGTCATGTTCCTCACCGGTACCGACGAGCACGGCCAGAAGATCGAGCAGAAGGCTGACGAGGCCGGCGTCACTCCCCAGGAGTTCGTGGACCGCATCGTGGAAGGCCCCCGGGGCGTCCGGGATCTGTGGAAGCTGATGAACATCTCCAACGACCGCTTCATCCGCACCACTGACGATTACCATGTGAAGGCCATCCAGCGGATCTTCAAGCGGATGTATGACAAGGGCGACATCTATAAGGGCACCTACAAGGGCAAATACTGCACTCCCTGCGAGTCCTTCTGGACGGAGAGCCAGCTGAAGGACGGCTGCTGCCCCGACTGCGGCCGCCCCGTTGTGGACGCCGAGGAGGAAGCCTACTTCTTCCGTCTGAGCAAGTACGCTGACCGCATCCGGGACCTGCTGGAAAACACTGACTTCCTCCAGCCCCGCTCCCGCGTCAACGAGATGGTGAAAAACTTCATCGACCCCGGTCTGGAGGATCTGTGCGTTTCCCGTACCAGCTTCTCCTGGGGCATCCCCGTGGACTTTGACCCCAAGCACGTGGTCTATGTGTGGGTGGACGCCCTGAGCAACTATATCACCGCGCTGGGCTATGAGAATGACCGCTATAATGACTACAAGAAATACTGGCCCGGCATCAACATCGTCGGCAAGGAAATTGTGCGATTCCACTCTATTATCTGGCCTGCCATGCTGATGAGTCTGGAGGAGCCTCTGCCCAAGCACGTTTTCGGCCACGGCTGGCTGCTGCTGGACGGCGGCAAAATGTCCAAATCCAAGGGCAACGTGGTGGACCCCTACCTGCTGGCGGAGCAGTTCGGCGTGGATGCCCTCCGCTTCTTCCTGATGCGGACCTTCCCCTTCGGCTCCGATGGCAACTTCTCCAATGAGCTGCTGATCCAGACCATCAATACCGATCTGGCCAACGATCTGGGCAACCTCCTCAGCCGCACCACCGCCATGGTGAACAAGTACTTCGGCGGCTCCCTGCCTGCAGGCTGCGGTGCCACGGAAGATGAGAAGCAGCTGGTTGCCATGGTCCGCATGGGCAGCAGCGTGGAGCTGGCCGCCAGCGGTGACACTGTGGACCCCGTGCTGTACGATGCCCAGCTGGTGGCACAGGCCGCCGGTCTGAAGAAGGCCTACGCTCATGAGATGGACACCTTCGCCCCTCACAACGCCCTGTCTGAGACCTTCAAGCTGATCCAGCGGGCTAACAAATATATCGACGAGAACGCCCCTTGGGCGCTGGCCAAGGATATGGAAGCCAACGGCGCCCGGCTGGCCCATGTGCTCTATAACCTGCTGGAAGCCACCCGCATCTGCGGTATCCTGCTGACCCCCTTCATGCCCGAGAGCATGGAAAAGCTCTTCGCCCAGATCGGTGTGGGCGCGGAGGCCCGGACCTGGGAGTCTGCGGACCTCTGGGGCGAACTGCCTGAGACCGCTGCCGTGGTCAAGGGTGAAAACCTGTTCCCCCGTCTGGATCTGGACAAGGCTCTTGCGGACCTGGAAGCCGCCGAAGCCGCCGCTAAGAAGGCAGAGCAGCCTGACGTGGAGGTGGAGCCTCAGCTCACCGAAACGGTGGACTTCGACACCTTCTGCAAATCCGATTTCCGGGTGGTGAAGGTCAAGGCCTGCGAAGCCGTGAAAAAGTCTGACAAGCTGCTGCGCTTCACGCTGGATGACGGCACCGGCACCGACCGGCAGATCCTCTCCGGTGTCCACAAGTTCTATGAGCCGGAGGAACTGGTGGGCAAGACCCTGGCCGCCATCGTGAATCTGCCTCCCCGGAAGATGATGGGTTTGGAGAGCAACGGTATGCTGCTTTCCGCCGTCCACACGGAAAAGGGCGAGGAAAAGCTGAACCTCATCATGCTGGACGATCAGATCCCGGCGGGTTCCAAACTGTGCTGATTACTTAGGAGGGGGACTTGTCCCCCTCCTAACCACCTCCCACCAGTCTGCGGACTGGTGAACGTGCCCAAGGCACTTAGATCAAAGTATTTTTGTCAGGCACATGTCCTGACAAAAATGATTTCAATTTTTCCATGCGGGACACAAAGTATCTTCATCAGAGTATCATTCGTCAGGCAAAAAAGTCCCTTGCCCCGCGCGGGCAAGGGAAGTCCCCTAGGAATGCCTCGACAAACATAATCTGAATTTTAAAGGAGATCTCTTTGATGAAAAACAAAATAAAGCGGGCGGTTATTTCGGTAGTTGTATTTGCAGTGATTTATATATTATCTGGTTTTATCATTGGTTGGCATAGCTATGATATGTATCTCAAGGCAATTGAATTTTTAGCTGCTATCATAGGTGCAGGGTGCTATTGGATCGGCAGTAACGAACAATAAAATACCAGTTTTTTCATCTGCGCTCTATCGGCGCATATGCTGTAAGTTTCAAAATTTACGGAGATCGAGGTCATCAATGCGGTTACAAAGCGCGATTTTTGATATGGACGGGACCCTGCTGGACTCCATGCCCACCTGGCGGGAGCTGGGTCCCACGTTTTTAAAGGAGGCGGGTATTTCCGCCACACCGGAGCAGGACCGGATGCTCCACACCTTAGCGGACTGCGACGTGATCCCCTATCTGCGGGAGGTCTGCGGTCTGCCGTGGTCCCAGCAGGAGATCATCGACCAGATCATTCAGCGGATGGAGATATTCTATTCCAGCCAGGTCCGGCCCAAGCCGGGTCTGGAAAAATTTCTCTCCATTTTGAAAATGGAGGGCGTATGGATGTATGTGGCCACCGCCACCCATCGGCGGCTGACGGAAAAGGCCCTGAAAACGGCGGGCATCGACCACTATTTCCGGGGGATCGTCACCTCCGCCGACGCGGGAAATCACAAATCTGAAAGCGCCGACATCTACGAGATGGCCATGCGGCGGCTCCAGTCCAACAAGCGGGACACCGTGGTATTTGAGGACGCCCTCCACGCCATCCGCACCGCCAAGGCAGCAGGCTTCCGGGTGGCCGGGGTCTATGAGGCCACGGCGGAGCAGGATCAACCGGAGATTCAGCGTCTGTGCGACTATTACATCCGTTCCTACGAGGAACTGGTCCAGTCTGAAACCTTCTGAGCATCGCAAAAGGAGCCGTATGGCTCCTTTTTTTCAAAATCTTTTTCCAACGCTGTAACGAATCGCGCCCCAAACGGATATAGCAGATGAAAACACCGCTGAAAGGGGGAGAAACTCCGTGAAGGATCTGGATGCCGTCTACCGCCAGCACGCGCAGACGGTCTACAAATTTCTGCTCTCCCAATGCCGGGACCCCCAGACGGCGGAGGAACTGACCCAAGAGACCTTTTATCAGGCAGTGCGGTCCATCGACCGGTTTGACGGCAGCTGCAAGGTGTCCGTCTGGCTGTGCCAGATCGCCAAGCACCTGTGGTATCAGCATTTGCGGAAGGCCAACCGGGAAACGGAGCTTCCTGAGGAAGCAGAGCTGCCGCTGATGCCCTCCGCCGAGGAGGAGGCCGTCAGCCGCTCCGGGCAGTTAGATCTGCTGCGGCGGGTCCATGAATTACCGGAGCCGGGGCGGGAGGTGGTCTACCTCCGGGCCTTCGGTGGACTGTCCTTCCGGGAGATTGGAGACGTTTTAGGCAAAACGGAGACCTGGGCCAGAGTGACCTTTTACCGGGGCAAGGAACGATTGAAGCAAGGAGGCTGCGACGATGAAAAATGATCTGACCTGCGGTGTGGTGCGGGATTTGCTCCCCTCCTATGTGGAGGGCCTCACCTCCCCGGAGAGCAATACAGCGGTAGAGCGTCATCTGTCCGAGTGTCCGGACTGTGCCCAGCTTCGGACGGCGCTGGCAGGCGCGCCGAAGCAGGCGGCCCCGGAGGACGCAAAAGAGGTAGACTATCTGAAAAAAGTGAAGCGCCGGGGCTGGCGGCGTGTGGCGGCGGCAGTTGCCGTCACGGTGCTGCTGTTCACGGCGGGCGTCGCGGCAAAGCTGTTTGTCATCGGCACGCCGATCCAGACGCAAGGCATGAGCTGGGTTATCAGCACGGATGTGCCGGGACAACTGGACATCCGGGTATACTCCATTTGGTCCGGCACGGCCTGCCGCCAGTGGGAAACGGAGCAGGAGCCGGAGGGGATCGTCCGCGTCACCTGCCGTCAGGTATTGCCCTCTCCCCTCAGTAATTCCGGTGATTACCGGGCCGTCCTCAACACGGAGGGCGTCAACGCGGTCTATCTGGGAGATCAACTGATCTGGCAGGGTGGCATTGAGATCTCGCCGCAGATCGACCGTGTCTATCAGGCCCAAACGCCCTATGTGGGGGACGCCCCCGCCGTGGGCCGGGTGCTCAACGCCTTACGGTTCGACACCTGCGGCAGCTATACGCTGGAGCTGCACACCTCCTCCGCACCTTACCGCCTGACGCTGAATTTCTCCGTCCCCCAGACTTCCGGTAAAATGGGAGACTCTGAAAAGGGCCTTTATCAGGACATGGCGGCGGTGCTGGCAATCGTCGGCAATCTGGACGAAATAGAATGTGCGTTTCAGGATGAGAACAGCCAGCCCTGGTCCCGTGTGCTGACGGTGGAGGAATTGAACCAGGACCTGCCCCGGATCATCGCTGACTACAATGAGCGGTTTTCCCACGGCAAGCCCTGTCCCCTCTATGACGATGTGAAGGATTACGCCGGCTCCTGCGCCGATCTTGAGCAGTTGTATGATGCCATGTGGTGGGCTGGTGAAGGCGGGATCTACGCGGAAACCAAATAAAAGCATCAGCGCCCACGGCTTTCGCCGTGGGCGCTCAGCGTGTCGAAAAAGTCTTTTCTCCCCGCTGAGCAAGTTTTCAGAACTTCATAAAAGTTCTGAAAACTTAGGATTTTAATGGCGCGGGACACCCTTCTTGGGTTTCCCGCGCACACCCTTCCTTACCGTCGCGGAAAATTTATCACTTTATCGACAGCCTCAAAGCCAGCCCCTACGGGCTGGCTTTTGGCTTATTAGAATGTCCAGTGGGAAATGTCCGTATCGATGCTGTAAGCGTCAACGGTATCCGACCCGGTGCTGCCGGGGAATATGAGGGTCTGGCCGTCGCTGTCCAGCGTCAGGGGAAACCAATCAGGGCAGATGACCTCCCGGCCGTACTCATCGGTGAGAACAGCCGCTGATTCCAGAATATCCCCGGCGGCAAAGGGGAAGGAGAGAGGCTCCAGCCGATAGAAGGTGGCGTTGTCATAGCCTCGGTAGCTGGTCTGCTCATCGGCGCTGATGGGCCGCGCCCAGGCGATCAGATGCTGGTTTTTGAACAGGCCTACCCGAATGGAAACGGCCTCCGCCCGGGGGATCAGAATATTGTCCAGCTTTGTATTGAGCGTCAGGGCATACTCCATGGCGTCCGGCAGGGTCAGCTTGCCGTTTTCAATCTGCGCCCGGCCTTGGAGATCCGCATCCACAAGATTGGCAACGTCCGGCAGGGAGCCGGAATACAGACCGGAATACGTTTGCAGGGGCTGGGTCTGCCGGGTGCCGTCCGGCATGACGAATACCGCGGTGATGGCGATGTCATCCGTCAGTTCGCAGGTCAGCTCCGCCGAGAATTTCTCGCTGACCGGCTGCCCATTCTGATCCGGCTCGGACAGGACGGTTTTGCTGTTGGAGTTGTGGCCGTTGTCCACTGAAAATTCAACGCGCATACCCTCCACGTATGTTTTGGGGACGGCGTAGACGGAGAAGGTCACGGCGTTTTTGGACAGATCGGCGGATACCAGCTCCGTTCCATAGTCTGCTGTCAAAGCGTTCTGCTGTTTGAGGATCTCCTCCACCTGACCGGAGATACTGTATACCTGATTGGACATACTGCACTCCATCTGGTTGATCCGGTTGTAAACGCCATCGAATTGCCGGCCGATTGTCCGAATGGAATCATAGATATTGTAGGCGGCACACAATACCGCCAGCGCTGCCAGCACATAGGGCCATTTTTTCCGGGGCTTCGGGGCGGTTTGGGCGGCGAGATACCGCTCCGTGATCTCCTCCACCATTTTCAACTGGGCGTCCGTCAATTCGCCGCTGTCCGGGGCAGAGGCCGTCTCCGGCGCTTCCTCCACTCCTAACAGCCAGCCTACGGTCACACCGAACCGGCGGCTGAGGGCCACCAGCTTGTCGATCTCCGGTAAGGCAGTATCTGATTCCCACTTGTAAATGGACTGCCGGGAAACGCCCAGCTCCGCGCCCAGTGTCTCTTGGGACAATCCGGCCTCTTTTCGCTTCAGGGCGATCCGCTGGCCTGTGGTCATACGCGTCACATCCTTTCGTGGGAACAGTATCGCCGAAAGCGGGCAAAATCGCCACCAACTTCCCGGCGAAATTTGTAAACCGTTGGTTTACACAGGGGTTTTACAGCTTTTTTTCGTAGAGATTCAGGGGGCAGTGGACGTAGCCCATGAAGAAGGTGTCCACCGTCCCGGCGAAGCGGTAGCCGATGACAGGGTAGAGGTGGTTGGAAACGGCGTTGCTCACGCCAGTGTCGAACCGCATGACGGTCTTGCCCTGACTGCGGGCGGTGTCCTCGGCAAAGGCCACCATTTGCCGGGCCAAGCCCTGCCCCGCCCGGTCAGGATGGATGGTCAGGGTGTGGATAACGGCGACCTGATCGTCCTCGGCGGGGATGGACCAGCCGCCGTTTTTGTATTCCGGCAGCTGGACGCCGTTGAGATTCATGCTGCCCCAGATCGCGCCATCCTCATCTACGCCTACATACAGGGTCCCGGCGTTGAAAATGCTCCGGGCGGTTTCGGCGGTGGGGTAAGCGCCCCGCTTCCAGCCTGTGTAATGCAGACCGGTGGCGTCCTCATGGTCTAAAATAGCCTCATAGACGGCGGCTACGGCAGGCAGGTCGGATTCCTTGGCAATACGGATCATGGTGTTTCCTCTCTTTTCTCTCGTTTTTAAAAACAGGCGTACCGGATGGTACGCCTGTTTGGTGGTTATTCGGATCTGGAGTCGTTTTCCTGTTTAGATTCAGGTTTCTCGTCAGACGGTGTTTCGTCAGAGGATGGTTTATCCGCACTGTTCGTCTCTCCGTCGGCAGGAGCCTCGATCTTCTCGGAGATCATGTGGACCTTCCGGGCGGCAGGCTCGATGACCTCCGGCTGAGAGGGGCGGAAGCCGTTCTCATGGGCCAGCGTGGAGGCGTAGGCGTCTTCCACGGTGGAGGGGTCCCGGCCCTCGATGATAGCCACCATCTCCGCGCCGGTGATGGTCTCCTTCTCCAGCAGATAGGCCACCACCTTGTCCATGTCCTCCCGGTTTTCCCGGATGATGTTCACGGCGTCGGCATAGCACTTGTCCAGAATATCCTTCACGGCCTTGTCCATAGCGGCGGCGGTGTCCTGCGCGCAGTCCAGACCGTAGCCGCCGTCCAGATACTGGCTGCGGCGGGAGGCCAGAGCCATCATGCCGAACTGGTCGCTCATGCCGAACATGGCAACCATGTTCCGGGCCACGCCGGTGGCCTCCTGAATGTCCTGAGAGGCGCCGTTGGTCATGGTGTTCATCACCACTTCCTCGGCGGCGCGGCCACCCATGGACACAGCGATCTTCGCCATCAGCTCGTCCCGGGTGCGAAGTTCCGTCTTATCCTCCTCCGGCATCAGCAGGGTGTAACCCAGCGCGCCTTGGGTGTGGGGGACAATGGTGATCTTCTGAACAGGCTCCGTATTTTTCTGCTTGTAGGCCACCATGGCGTGACCGACCTCGTGGTAGGCCACCAGTTTTTTCTCAAATTCCGTCAGGACGCTGCCCTTTTTCTCTGTGCCGGCGATGACCAGCTCGAAAGCGGCCAGCAGGTCCTCCTGAATCACCAGCTTGCGGCCCTTTCGGACGGCCCGGAGAGCGGCCTCATTCACAAGGTTGGCAAGGTCGGCGCCCACGCAGCCGGCGGTGGCCAGCGCTACTTTCTTCAGGTTGACGTCCTCGGCCAGCTTGATGTTCCGGGTATGGACCTGAAGGGTGGCCAGACGGCCCGCCAGATTGGGACGGTCAATGATGATGCGGCGGTCGAACCGGCCGGGCCGCAGAAGGGCCTGATCCAGCACCTCGGGCCGGTTGGTGGCGGCCAGAAGAATGATGCCCTTGGTGGGGTCAAAGCCGTCCATTTCGGCAAGAAGCTGGTTCAGGGTCTGCTCCCGCTCATCATTGCCGCCGAAGCGCCCGGAGTCACGGGATTTGCCGATGGTGTCGATCTCATCGATGAATACGATACAGGGGGCTACCTTGGCGGCCTCCTTAAAGAGGTCACGGACACGGGACGCGCCCACGCCCACGAACATCTCCACAAAGTCGGAGCCGGAGATGGAGAAGAAGGGGACATTGGCTTCGCCGGCCACGGCCTTGGCCAGCAGCGTTTTGCCGGTGCCCGGAGGGCCTACCAGCAAAGCGCCCTTGGGGAGCTTGGCACCGATGTCGGTATATTTCTTGGGATTGTGCAGGAAGTCGATGATCTCCGTCAGGGATTCCTTGGCCTCGTCCTGACCGGCCACATCGGCAAAGGTAACGCCGGTCTGCTTTTCCATATAGACCTTGGCGTTGGCCTTACCTACGCCGCCGATCCCACCCATGCCGCCCATACCCTTTTTGGACATGATTCGCATGATGAGGGAGAACATCAGCATGATAAAGACAAAGGGCAGGATGAAGTTGATGGCGAACAGAAGGAGCGGGCTCATCTGAGGCTCGTACTTCGTGTCATAGTCTGTTTTTCCGGCCTCATGCATCCGCTCCACCAGAGTGTCATTAGACTCCATCTTTACGGTAAAGAGCTTCAGCGCCGCGGTATGCTCCTTGCCGTCGGCGTCGGTAAAAGCGTAAACGGCCTTGCCGTCCTGATCCGTGGACTTGGTGTAGGCGGTGCCGTTCTCAGCGGCGTAGACATAGCCGTCCTTGGGGACGATATACAGCAGGCCCTCGGAGAGGTCCACGGTGACGTCCTCCACCTGCTTGCTCTCCATCATGGCGATGAAATCGCTGTACTTGATGTTGATGTTGGAGGCCTGCTTTCCGGCGGACCCCATGTAGCTGCTGGTGCAGTAGAACACCAGCGTCAGCACCAACGCCCAGGCCACCAGCTTGACAGCGCCCAGCAGATTGCGGTTGCCCCGTCGGTTTTTATTGTTTTTATCGTTCTGGTCCATTGAGAACTCCTTTCAGAGTGTGTGAAATTAAAAAGCAGTATAGCACAACCTCCTTGAAACCACAAGGAAAAGAGACTGCCTTTTCATAAACTTTCTGTAAATTCAGACGCGCTAAGGCGGAACGATTTTTCAAATTCATCTTTATTGTGGACCGGTTCTGTGATATACTGTAAAAAGTATACCCTGCAGATTTTGACAAATTCCGATCATGAGAGGATTTCAATATGACAGACGAAAGAAAAGACCAGCTGACCGCCGAGGCCGACGGCCTCATTGAAGGCCGCAACGCGGTGATCGAAGCCCTGCGGACGGAGGCCAGCATCGACAAAATTTTCATCCAGAAGGGTGAGGTGGACAAGACCCTGGGCCACATCGCCTCCAAGGCCCGGGCGGCGGGCATCGTGGTGGTGGAGGCCGACAGGCGGAAGCTGGACGGCATGAGCCGCACCCACGCCCATCAGGGCGTCATCGCTCTGGCAGCGGTGCGGGAGTACGTCAGTGTAGACGATATTCTGGCAGATGCCGCCGCCAAGAACGAGCCGCCCCTGATCGTGGTGTGCGACGAGATCTCCGACCCCCACAATCTGGGCGCCATCATCCGGACGGCTTATTGCGCCGGCGCTCACGGCGTGGTCATTCCCAAGCGCCGCAGTGCGGGCCTGACCAGCGTGGTGGCCAAGACCTCCGCAGGCGCGGTGTCTCACATGAAGGTGGCTCGGGTGCCCAATATCCCCTCCTTGCTGAAGGACCTGAAAAAGCAGGGGGTCTGGGTATTCGGCACGGCGGCCAACGGCACCACCGGCCTGTATGACACGGACCTGAAGGGCGCTGCTGCCATCGTCATCGGCAGCGAGGGGGACGGCATGACCCGTCTGGCTGCCGAAAACTGCGATTTTCTGGTGAGCATCCCCATGAAGGGTGATCTGAATTCCCTGAACGCCAGCGCCTCGGCAGCGATCCTGCTGTATGAGGCCGTGCGTCAGCGGATGAACTGAGAAGTTTGGAGAGAACACGGTGTCAAAGGATGTCGAGAAAACAGAATACGGCACAGGCACCTGGGATACGCCGCCGTCTGACGAGGATTACACCTTAGAGGAGATTCTGGCGGAGTACGGCTCCAGCCGCCAGCAGAAAATCATGGAAGAGGTGGAGCGTGAGACCGCTCCGGCAGAGCCGGATACGCCCAAGGCACCGGCTCCTGAACAGCCTTCCGCCCCTAAACCGACAGAGACGGCCCCATCTCCAACGCCCAAATCGGCGATGGCCCTCTGGGAGGAACGGATCGCTGCGGCGGCGCTGGAACAGGACGGGGAGGCCCCCCTTGCCGACGATTCGGACCCGGAGGAAGAACCACGGACAGATGACGGCCCGGAGCCGGAGGCTACCCGCTTCCTGAGTCTGGAAGAACTGGTAGGGACAACGGTAGGGGCCGTGATGGAGGAGCACCACGAAACGCTGCTGAAGCCGAAATGGGGGCTGTTCTCCCGGAAGCGGCAGGAGGAAACGGAGCAGCTCTACGATTCCATGGAAGCCCCGGAGGAATCGGTAAAGCCTCTTACCGAGGCAGAGAGCATCGGGGAAGAACCGGAGCTTAGCGAGGTCGCGTCTGAGGAGCGGGAAGCCTATAAGAGCCGTCACCGGTCTCTGGGGTTTGCCTTTTTTACAGCGCTGGTGCCTATCGCCGCTATGGCGGCGGAGCAGTCCGGCGTCACGGTCCCCTTCTGGACCGGAGACCGGCAGATCCAAGGCGTTGCCATGCTGGCCTGTCTGCTGATCGAATTGGTGCTGTGCTGGCACGTGCCGGTGTACGCGATCCGGAAGCTGAGTGAAAAACGCTGCGTCAGCGCACTGCTGGTATCGTTGGCGGTGGTGGCGGCGGTGGTGGACTGCGCGTTGTGGCTGCTTGTTCCGGGGCGGGGAGAAGCGCTTCCCTATACCGCTGCGGCGGGACTGGCGCTGTGCTTTGCCCAGTGGGGCATCAGCCGGGAAAGCCGGGGCAGCTATGATAGCTTCCGTCTGGCATCGCTGGACGATCACCCCCCTTACTTGGTCACGGAAACTCCAAGGGGTGCCTGCAAGCAGAGGGGAGACCTGCGGGGCTTTTACACCACCGCCATGCGGGATGATTATGCCTCCCGTCTTCAGACGGTGTTCCTGCCGGTGATTTTTATGGCCGCGCTGGTATTCGCGGGCTTGACCTCTTTGGGACGTGGACACGGAATTGACTTCCTGCGGAACTGGTCCGTGATCCTGACAGCGGGAGCCACCTGTTCCCTGCCGCTGTGCTGGAGCCTGCCATGGTCCCGGCTGACCCGCCGACAGCAGAAAAGCGGCTGTGCCGTGGCGGGATGGGACGGCGCGGCCCGGGTAGGAAAGCGCCGGGGCATGATCCTGACGGATACCGACCTGTTCCCGCCGGGGACCATCCGGCTCAACGGGGTGAAGGTCTACGGCGAGGAACTGGGAAAGGTGTCGGCTTATGCGGCGGCAGCCGCCCGTGCGGCGGGCTGCGGCCTGGAGCGGGTCTTTGAGGGACTGGCGGTGGGGGAGAACGCCCCACGGGAAACGGCTCAGGACCTGAGCTTCTATGAGCAGGGCGGCTTTGGCTGCACGATCCACGGGGAATCCGTCCTGTTGGGGACGGCCTCCTTCCTGCGGAAGCAGGATGTGCGTCTGCCCAGCAACATCAATCTGAAAACCGGCATTTTCCTGGCCATCGATCATCAGCTGGCGGCGGTGTTCGCCGTGAAGTACGAGGCGTCGGAAAATGTGGATTACGCGCTGCGGACCCTGCGCCGCAGCCGGATCACGCCGATTTTGGCAGTGCGGGACCCAAACATCACCCCGGCGCTGCTGAAGCGGAAGTTCTATAAGAAGATCAAGGTGGAGTATCCGCAGCTGACGGACCGGGTGGCCCTCAGCGAGGCGGAGGAGGACCGGGGCCTGCCCCGGGCGCTGCTGTTGCGGGAGGGCCTGCTGCCCTATGCCGAAGCAGTGGTGGGCAGCCGCCGTCTGCGAACGGCGGTGCGCCGGGCTACCTGGCTGTCCCTGGCGGGCAGCGCCGCCGGCGTTTTGCTGACGGCGTATCTGGTGTCTCTGGGGAAGTTCGATTTGCTCACCCCCTTGTCCCTGACGGTGTTTTTGCTGCTGTGGACCCTGCCGGTGCTGCTGATGAGCGACTGGACCGGCCGATATTGACACTTGACAGAATAAAGTACCGGGAGGCAGGCTTTTTCCCTGCCTCCCGGTACTTTTTCACACTGTCCGAGACCAAAAGACTTTTTTTCAAGAAAAATGATTTTTGCGGGACCCCACAAAAATAGGCGACCCTTTTTGCCTACCCCTCCAAAATGTAAGATCTCACAAAGTTCTTGTTGTATTACCCATGAAAAAGCGGTATAATTAACACATTGAGTGAGCCTCAATGGTTGACAGATCTTTTATCGGCCCATTCGGGCCGTGTCAACAGCATCAACATAAGGAGTGGAACAAACATGAGCTATTCAGTACAGAACATCCGTAACGTCTGCCTGCTGGGTCACAGCGGCAGCGGTAAGACTTCTCTGGCAGAGAGCCTGCTGTTTATGACCGGCGCCATCGACCGTATGGGCAGAGTCGCGGACGGCAATACCGTTTGTGATTATGATCCCGAAGAGGTCAAGCGTCAGATCTCTCTGTCCCTGTCTCTTATACACATCTCCGAG
>OWJI01001553.1_pt1 | contig 14015 bp, 8 predicted proteins | sample 1732541 | NCBI WGS metagenome assembly OWJI01 (sample SAMN05065727, study PRJEB22554) | human gut metagenome | biome: ENVO:2100002; feature: ENVO:00000062; material: ENVO:00002003 | host: Homo sapiens | place: USA
CTACACTTATGCGATCGTCGGCAGCGTCAGATGTGTATAAGAGACAGGTCCGGAAGCTCCTCGTCCGAGATGCGTTCGCAGGCTTTCCGGAGATACTCCATCTCGTCCCCCGAGAACTCCACGGCAAGCGGTTTCTCCTTCTCCACATCCCATTCGATGCGCTTGTCCTCGGCATTCTCGTGAAGACCGATGGCTTTGCGCTCCTCGTCCGGAATGGCGATCTTGCGCAGAATCTCTTTTTTGAGGTTGAAGTCCTTGAAGTTGCCCCGTGCCGGCAAAAAGGACGGCAGGTAAAGGCGGTCTTTGACTGACAGTTCCATATTATTTATGCATTTTGTACGTTACTCTTTTTTATTTCGTCGATCATGGTATCGAAATCATGAAACAGGGGTGCAAGCGGCTCTCCCATAGGAATGTTGCATGAAATAACGCCTTGTTCCATGTAGATGATACCTATCTGCGGAGCGTTCCCCGAGCCATCCGTATCCTTCTTGCGGATGGAGGCGTGGACGCGGGTCAGCGCGTCATTGACGATGGAATATTCCAACTGGTAGTCGGCATTCTCCGTGCTCTCTTCGGCAACCTTGGTTACCGTTACGTTGGTGATGTTCATAATTCGCTTCTGTTTTTATTAAGTGTAGGGATATTCCCAGCAGAAAAGTTTTTAATAAGAGTGATTTAATATCTGGTAATGGAACGAGGGGTAATTGGCGCACAATACCGTAATGGAGTCTCCCTTGGCTAACGTGTAACTGGCAAGATCCCCGTTGTGGTTACGGATATTGGTGAATACAAGGCTATTCCCCCAGTTGTAGTTGTAAATTAGGGTAAATATGCAGGCGAAGTCCGACGGCAGAGTCGAGTAACCGAACATGGTGGCCACGGACGATGCCGACGGCAGGGTCACGCTGTACTTCTGGTTGGCATAAACGAAAAAGATGTTGAACTGCGAGAAATCGATCGTGTAACCGCTGCCTGTGAAATAGACATTCTTGATCTTGTTGCCGATGCAGGCAGGGGCTATAACAGAGGCATTGGACCATATTCCGTAGTTACGGTTACCGTTTTTGACATCGATATAAAGCCCGTAGTTGTTATTAAAGATGCTGTTCACCTTGTTGTTCACAATACGTCCGGTGGCACATGATCCGCCGGCGGATGCCGGTATGGTGTTGCTGCCGAACAGGACATACGAAATGGTGTCCCCCACGCGGAACAGGTCGTCGTAGATGGCAAGGCCGCCGCCTGAGCCGGTTCCTGTCGCCGTCGAGCCGATGCGCCCCTGACCGATGACGAATCCCCCGATGGTGCCGGCATTGGCGTTGATGGTGCCCGTCATCGTGACATTTCCCGAGGCGTCCCATTTGATATTCTGGTTGGCCAGATAACCCGATCCGTCATTGGCAAAGGAGATTTTCCCGCACCCGAACGTGGCGGAACCGTCCGTGTTCAGCGCCCAATAGTTTACTCCGGTGGAAGGGTTGTCGTGGTAAATATATCCTGAAGCCCCCATAACGATGCGGTGCCCCGAGGCCGGAGCCGAAGCGGTCAGGGCGCTTGTTCCGAGAATCCAGCCGCCGATCTTGCCGCTCACGGCCGTGATACCGTTCCTGTCCAGCGTGACCTTTACGCTATTGTTCGCATCCTTGACGGAGATGCTGCCGTTATAGCTGCTCCCTCCGACAGTCAGGGCGGAATCCACGATAATCTGGTTGGCGCGTACGGTTCCCGTGTAAATGCCGTTGGCATCGATGGTGGTCGTGTATTTCTCCGTGGAGGTAAGGTCGAAGACCGTGGCATAGGCCACATACCAGATGACAGGCGTATCGGAAGTCCCCTGCGTGCCGTCCACGTAGAAGAAATGGGTGCTGGAAAAATCGGCGGTGCCGCACACGACCTTGTAGACGTATTCTTTCCAGTCGCCCGTGCCGGCGTTCGACGTAAGCCACCGGTGCGAACCTCCCGTGCCGACGCTGTTCGTCGCCCAACAGAGATTTCTGCCGGCGGGGATCTTGGCGATAATGCGGGCGACGAGCACCTTGCGGTAACCGCATTTCGCCCCGAAATAGAAGCCTCCGTTGCGAGGGCTGGCACTGCCGCTGGTCTGGATTTTCAGGACATACTTGCTGTCATTGGGTGCCGTGGCATCCTGCTGCCGGGTAACGGTCACCATACCGTTCTGGGAGTTGTTGTAAACCACGACACCGTTGTTTCCGTTCCAGAAAGTCGGGTCGCGGTAGAGCATCTTCCCGAACGCCATGGCCGAAGCGAGTTCCTGCGCCGTCGTGATGCCCGTAGTCCACTGGGCGGATACGGATGCGGCAAAGGTAACCGTGCCGGCGGCATTCCATGAGATATTACCCGAGGCTATGTGCCCAGACCCGTCGTTGTTCAGACTCCATTTCGTGGAGTTGGCGATAGATCCGTCGCTGCCCAGCGAGATGTTGTTTTTCCAGATATGGTTGTGGTCGAAGGCCCACCCCGCGATACGGTTGTATACCTCCTTGCTGCCGCTTTTGGTATAGTTCACCGAGAGGCAGAAGTATTCCAGATTGTCCCATGACATCATCTGAAGACCTATGAATCCGGTCTTGACACTGTTGCCGGATGCCGCCACCTGCCCGAGGACGATATGCCCTGCATTGCTGCTCTGATACCACGTAAGGCATATACCCAGCGGCTTGTAGGCTCCCGTGTACCAGTAACCGCTGCCCGTGGAGGCGGAACGGATTTGCAACGGGATGGCACCCACAGCTCCGACGTTCCCTATGGTCATGTTGTCACTGCCGATGGAGAAACCGCCGATCTTGCCCTTCGTGAACGTGCAGCTGAGACCGTTGATGTAATCGGTATTGATAATGGACGACTTGATACCCACGGCATCGAGTTTCGAGGCGCTGATGCTGCCCGCGGCGATACGGTCTGCCGAAAGTGTTCCCGTCTTGATACTGCCGGCATCGATCGCCACGGCGTTGACCTGCGCCGCGGTAAGGGTGCCCGTGTAAATCCCTGTCGAGCCGATATAGGTCAGCGGGTGCGCCGCAAGCGTGCTGTCCGTGCTTTGCGCCAGAGCAATGAACCGATGGCGGCGGATCTCCTCCTCGACGGCAGCCGTGAGGGTGCGCAGCGCGGGGGCATAGGCTTGTGTGGAACCGCTCTGGAAGATAAGGTCGTTGCCGTAAGCGATTTGCGGAGCTGCCGGAATCGGCGAAGGACTATAACTGCTGCTCTCTATCGGCTGGTCGGAGTAGAGGTGGTACACGGCACCCGTATCGCCGCCGCCACGCAGGAAGACGGCGAACATGCAGTAGTTGCCGCACAGCTGCGCCCCGGCGAACATCCGGCAGTAGGTCTCGGAAAGGTCATAGATATCCCATGAATAGGCAATGCCACCCCAACCGCCGAAGTTGGTTTTGATAAGTACGATCAGACCTCCTTTGTGCGTGGATGTGTTCCACGAGACCGGAGCCTGCTCGGCATATCCCCGACGGACGAGAATGGTACGTTTGATGTTCTGGTCGCCACCTTTGAAAACGACTGGATAATAGGTCGCTTCGTCGCCGTTGATGATGAGTTTCTTGTAATATCGATAGCCGAAGTTCGTAACCTTGGCCGCTTCGATGTCGTTCTTCCATTGCAGCGATACGGAAGCCCCGAACGTAACGTTCCCGGCAGTGTCCCATGCAATGTTGCCCGAGGCGATCTGCCCCGAACCGTCGTTGTTCAGTTTCCATTTCGTGGAGTTGATGATCGAGCCGTCGCTGCCCAGCGACACGTTGCCCTTGCGAATGGAAGTCGTGTCGATCGTCCAGCCGGCTATGCTGTTGCTCGAACCCAGCTGTGCCACGCAGTACCCTGCACTGTCCGTGGTATAGAGCCCGAAGTCCGTGTCGCTGTTGTAGTAGAGCTGCACCCGCTGCCCGCTAGCGACACCCGAATTGGCCCCGTACACCGCGATGCGTCTGTTGCCGCTGTCTATCGAGATATGCGTGGCAGTGAGGGCCGAAGCCCCGATCATCCAGCCGCCGATTTTTCCTTTGGTGAAGGTACAGCTCAGGCCGTTGATATAGTCCGTGTTGATGATGGAGGACCTGATGCTGGCGGCATCGAGCTTCGAGGCCGCTATACTGCCTGCCGCTATGCGGTCGGCGGAGATGGTTCCTGCGGTAATCTGCGAGGCGGTGATACTGCCGGTATAGATTCCGTCGGCCGTGATCTTCGTCAGCTTGGGATAGCCGCTGCCGCCCAAAGCCGTGGTGAGGGAGCCGATAGGTGCCGTCCACAAGGCACTGACCGTCGAGGCGAACGTGACGTTGCCCGAAGCGTCCCACGCGATGTTGCCGCCCGCGACCGCTCCGGCTCCCGAGGCATCCAGCCGCCATTTATAGCCCCGGATACCGTTCGAGCCGAGCGTAATGCTACCTGCGGCAGAGGTGCAGCTCCCCACAGTGTTGTTCTTCGTACCCCGGTAAAGGGAGTCGGCATCCACCGTCCAGCCGCCGATTTTCCCTTTTGTAACGTTCAAGGTCAGAGCTTCGATGTTTCCGGCGGTAATCAAGGAGGCTTTCAACGCCGCCGTGTCGATGCGTGCCGCAGCGATAATCCCCGATGTGATCTGGGAAGCACTGATGGAAATCGTCTTAATCGTATCGGCCGAGAGTGTTCCGGTAAAGACGCCGTCCTTGTCGATGTAGGTCGCACCGACCCAGTTCAGACTCACTCCGCTGCCGAACTCGACCTTGCCTGTCGTGGCGTTATACCTGACATACTGGTCGCCATAACCCAACTGGGCGTTACCGCCGTTATCTACATAGAAGGTTTTGTAGCCATCCCTAAATCCATAGATGCCGTTTACCGCCTCTGCGGCGATCGTTCCCGAGGAGGTCTTCGTATTGAGTGTAAACGAGCCTATGGCTATCCCGGAGACGGTGCCGTCGCTGTTTTTCGTGCCCGCAAAGAGTTTGGGGGTGATGACCGTGTTGCCGTTGATGAGCGTCTTACCCGTATTCCACTCCTTGACCCAGTCGAGCATGTCGGCATCGACCCCGTCCTTGCCCGGGATACCCGCCTTGGCTTTCGACCAGACGAACGACAGATGATAGACAATACCGGAAATTGTCACGGGAATATCTATTGTTCCGTGGTCGGCGAGGGTCGTCGTACCGGCGGTGATAACGTAGGTTAAGGTCTTCGTGCCGTTATTGACGGTAACGGATGAGAATCCCGCCGGCTTACCCACCGCACCGATGGTAAAGGCCGTGAGTTCCTCGTCCCCGCACATCACCCGTACGGTCGAGGTGAGAGTGACGGACGAGAGAATCTTCCCCGTGTCATCCGCGGGGAACACGTATTCACCCAAAGACTGGGTTATGGTATACCCGTCCTTCTGGACATAGATGGTCGCCTGTCCCCGGGCGATGAGAATCTTTGCCATGAAACCTTTTTCTGAAAGTATAGTGCGGAATGATTCCGGCAGGTTGCGGATTTTTTTTCGTGTAAATGATATTATTATAAAAAATATTTGTATTTTTGTAATTGGAAATGGTTCCGGGCGGTTCGCCGCCACGGATGAAAAGGGAATCCGGTGAGAATCCGGGACAGTACCCGCTGCTGTAAGTCCCCTCAAGGTTGCCGCAACCTGCCACTGGTGTAATGCTGGGAAGGCGCGACGACTGGGACGAGTCAGAAGACCTGCCATGACCGGAAAAGGATTTACACCCGCGGGAGAAAATCGGGTTGCGATCAGATACGGAATGCCGTAGGAGTCATTCTCATATTTGAAGACAAACATAATCCCGTTCGTGTAAACCTGCGCGAACGGGATTTTTTGTGTTTGTTAAAAATATGTTTTATTAAAAAACAAGTAAGCTATGAAAAGAAATTTACGCTTTCTGGCGGGAGCTTTCCTGTTGACGGCAACCGCCCTGTTCACCGGCTGTAATTCAGACGATGACTTTTTGATGAATCCTCAAACTGATTCAGTAACTCCCGAAACCCGAGCCAACTTTAATGATGATGGCACTACAACCATTACATTCGATGACTTCGATGAAACATTCATGGCGGTTTCGCCTAAAGCAGAGAACTACTACACGCTTTATGGATATACTGCAGAGAACCAAATCAGGGAAATATACGATCCCGATTTTGTGTTTGTCTCCGACATGAATACTGTAACCAATTCTTATGGAGCGTATACTGAATTTTCCAGTGGTGCCATTGCGTTGTCGAAATACAATTATCGTTCTGATTCTGCTGCCGGCAAGACTTCTGGAACTAATTGGTGGTATACTTGGGAGAATCAATGTAGTGTCTATAATACAGCATCCACAGATGGGGCCAATACAGGGGCAGGTCACAGCGGTTCCAATTTTGCTGTTGTATACGGCTACTCTGATTTCGGAAATACGGAGTGGATGGCCAAACCTGAATTCTATTTTGACTCCCCTCGCAAATTCAAGGGTTTATGGTATTGTAACACAGCATATACCTATGGTGTGATTATAAATGGTAATCAGTTCGGAACATCGGGTGTTGCAACACCGTTGAGTAATCTGAAAGATTCTGACGGCAACAATATAGGATATTTCCAAGTCAACATCGAATGTTATGACGTAGATGGAAATTTGATCACCACTGTATCGAAATTGTTGGCCGACTACCGATATGATAAACCAACAGTGTCCCCCGTAACTACATGGACATATTGGGATATTAATGTAGCGGATGTGCAAAGTGTAAAATTCAATTTTGAAGGATCTGATGTCGATCCTATATATGGACTCAATACTCCGGCGTATCTTTGTATAGACGACGTTACAATAGAATAACAATTTAATATAGTTTGGCATAGAACTGATTTCAGTTCTATGCCTTTTTTATTATGAAGGCTTTCATATTTAGTATTCTTGTACTTTTGTTTTTTATTACAAGCTGTAATAAGAACGATGTAATTACTGAAGAAATAAAACAAGCTCCTATAATTGAACTCGATAGTGAGACTGGCATTTACACTATCAAAGTTGGGCGTGAACTGACAATTGCCCCGACATATAAATATGCGAATAATGCACTTTATGCATGGACAGTAGATGGAAAACTTCTTTCATCTGAATCAATATTGAAGTATACATGGAATCAGGAACAACATCTATATATCAAATTGCGAGTTGATACACCAGAGGGTTATGCGGAAGAAGAGTTAAAAGTAGAAGTATTGGAGTTAACTCCACCTACAATTTCAATCATAATCCCCTCTAAAGGATTAAAAGTGCCTCAAAACACGGATTATATTTTATCTCCAGATATTCAACATGACGATCTTGAAAATTTTAGAATTGAATGGGTACGCGATGGAGAAATCGTCGGAACAGAAAAAGCATATACGTTTCACGAAAAAGAACTCGGTACATATTCGATAACAATCCGGGCATCCAATATAGACGGAGAAACAATCCGTGATTTCGACGTAGAAGTTGTGGAAACAATGCCTTATTCCGTACGGTTTCCGACACCATCCTATACACAAACTTCTACGGATCGTTATACTTTTGCAGGGCGTCCTGTATATTTGCGGCCTTTGCTGGAATATTTCGATTATCCACAGTATCAATGGCAGGTCAATGGAAAAATTATGGAAGCCGCTACCGACAGGGTTTTTAAATTCACGCCGACGACTCCTGGAGAATATTTCGTTGCTGTTACTGTTACAGAAAAAATGCCCAACACACAGCCACTTTCACGTAACATAACACGTAGTAATACTTCAATTACAACGACAGTTAAGGTTATTTGTGAAGAAAAAACGGAACAAGAACGCTATCGGCAAGCGACAGCGACAAGTTCAGGTATTTGGGATAAGGTTTATGAATTCATTCCTGCTCCCGGACAGTTTATTAATGAGTTATCCCAAAATACCGGATTTATAGGAAATGAAACGACGCCCCAACAAGCCATAGAGTATGCAACGAAACGATTGAACAAAAAAGCGCATGTTTCACTGGGATCTTTCGGTGGTTATATCATCATCGGTTTTGACCATAGTATTGCTCCGAGTGGCCGAGAATACGATTTTGCAATACAAGGAAATGCTTTTAACAGTTCGAGCGGTGGCTCAAATGAGCCGGGCATTGTTTGGGTAATGCAAGATATAAATGGCAATGGCCAGCCAGACGATGAATGGTATGAATTAAAAGGATCTGAAACCGGCATCGATGGTACAATACAAGACTACGAAGTAACTTACTATAGACCTGCACCCAGAGCACATACTCCGTGGGTAGATAGTGAAGGTAATTCAGGTTCTGTCGATATGAATGCATACCATGGCCAAGAATATTATTATCCCAATTGGATTAAAGAAGATAGCTATACATTATATGGGACGCGTCTGACTCCTCGCAACAATCAAGATCCCGTTACAGGATATTGGGCGAATAACGCTTATGAGTGGGGGTATGTGGATAATATGGGTTCAGATAATCTGGTAGGAGGAAATGTCATTGATGGTAGCGGTCAGCGCAACGGATTCAAAATAGCCAATGCAATATATCATGACGGGACTCCAGTAAAATTGCAATATATAGACTTTATCAAAGTTCAGTGTGGAGTATTATCGAAAAGTGGTTGGCTTGGAGAGATATCCACAGAAGTATTTTCATTTGAAGACTTATCAATAACTAATAATCAATAATATGAGACAGTTTTGGCTTTTACTATTCATTGCCCCATTTCTTTTTTTATCATGTTCAGAAGATAATCAGACTCCAGAAAGTCCTGCTGATGCCGATGACAATTTTATCACATCAGTCGTGATGACTGTGGCAAGTCAATCCTATACAGCGGAAATAATTGACAATATAATTACCATAACAGTTCCATATACTGTTTCGTTAAATAATGCTCAAGTCGAATTCAAATACACATCCTCGGCAACAATTATTCCCGATCCGGCAAGCATTACTGACTGGGATACGGAACGAACGTTTCGTGTAACCTCTTACAATGGAGAAGCGAATGATTATACATATAAAGTCATTAAAGACGAGATTCGCTATGAAGGGGATGTGGAATTGAAGACAACAGCGGATGTTACGGCTTTCATTGATACGGACGTAACGGTTATCAAAGGTGATTTGATTATCGGGTCGGATGCTGAGGATGCAGAAGAATTGTCGGATATCGCCGCATTAAAAATATTGAAGGAAGTCGAAGGAAACATCATCATTCGGAAAAGTTATGTTGGACAAGATCTTACGGGACTTGATAATATCACTTCAATTGGAGGTTTGCAAATAGGAACTGAAACTGCCTTTGCGACCAACAGTAAATTGCAGATGGTCAGTATGAGATCTTTGCAGCATATTACTGGCGACATCGTTGTCTGCAACAATCAAGTAGCATATGTGCAATTCGACAACCTTGAAACGATTGATGGAAATATAATATTCAGGACTTCATCTCTACAAAGTTTTGAATTCCCTAAATTAACCACTGTCGTAAAGGATTTTGATCTCCAGTGTCTGACAAGTGACGGAGAACCAGGAGGAGAAATCACATCTTTGAGAATTCCTGAATTGACAAAAGTAAACGGTCGCTTAGGGGTTAATAATTTAGGCAAAATGATTTCTTTGGAATTTCCGAAATTACAAGAAGTTGGAAGTGTGGATTTTGCTTCTATACCGATTCCGTTGGAGACCCTTTCATTGCCGGAATTATCGGTAGTAAACGGCGACCTTAATCTCGTTTCCAGTTATATTGCGTCCGATGCTTTTACATCTACGGGAAATAATAAATTACAAGAAATAGATGGACTGTCTAACTTGTCGATTGTTAAAGGCACATTGACAATATCTAAATTCCAAGTCTTGAAAAAATTACCGGATTGGAGTAAATTAGAACAACTCGGAGGACTGACCTTGCTGCGTTTATTGGAGTGTTCTGATCGAATTTTAGATTTGAGCAAAGTAAATTTTGTACCTTTTGAGGATAACGAACCTTTAATTTCTATTACAGACGGGACTATATTCTCAAAAATTATCACAAAAGAGGATATGTCGCAAGTTAGCATGTTTCTAGCTCCGAGCGGTATTACCGGTTCAAGTGTTGGAATAGATCCAGAATTGAATTTTAAGAGTATTAAGAATTTTAAGTATTCTAGCAATATGACAACAGATCCTGTATTCCAATTTGAACGAGTTTACGGGAATATGGAAATTATAAGAGGTTCAAAAAAAGGCGTTTCAGCCCCTAACTTGGTAAGTGTAGATGGATATTTAAGCATCGAAACTACAATGGCAAACAATATCTCGTTCCCGAAATTGGAAATTGTCGGAGGTCAGTTATGTATTATCGGTAATCTGAACGCTGTTTCTAACTATGATTATGATTTTACGAATTTAAAGTCAGTCGGTTGTTCAAGCAATCCTCAATATATCAAAGAAGGGGTGATTAATAATATTTTATATGGTTCTTTAGATTTTATGGCATCAAATAAAGATTTTACATTTCCGTCATTGGAACATGTCGGGGGTGTTGGTATGACTGTTCGTGCCGTAAAAACTATTTCATGCCCCAAATTGCAGGCCATTGATGGAACACTTTGTGCTGCAAATGCAGCATCGCTTACGACTTTCAATATGCCAACTTTAACAAAACTCTCAGGAGTTCGATTTATCCGGTTGACACGGTTTGTTGATTATACGTTCTTCAAATCTTTTGTAGAAGAAGAGCAAATCAAGAAAGAAGACTGGCTTGTAACCAATTGCGGTTATAACCCCACCTACGAGGATATGCAAGCCGGTCGCTATACCCAGCAGTAACACCCATTATTTTACAAGGGAACAGGGTACTGGCCGAAAGACCGGTACTCTTTCCCGTTTATAACAAGCCAATGAAACATCTGATACGACATATCATTCTTCTATGCGGGTTGCCGCTGTTGCTGGCGGGCTGCATGGAGTGGGACTACGGAGATGCGGTGGAAGATTTCAACGCTACCGGAGCCGGGTTGTTCATCACCAACGAGGGCAACTTCCAGTACGGCAATGCCACGTTGTCGTACTACGACCCCGAAACCCAACAGGTGCAGAATGAAGTGTTCTTCCGTGCCAACGGCATGAAGCTGGGCGACGTGGCGCAATCGATGTGCATCCACGACAATAAGGGCTGGGTCGTGGTGAACAATTCCCACGTGATTTTCGCCATCGACCTCAATACGTTCAAAGAGGTGGGCCGTATCACGAACCTGACTTCGCCGCGCTATATCCATTTCCTCAGCGACGAGAAAGCCTATGTCACCCAATTGTGGGACAACCGCATCTTCATCATCAACCCCAAGAAATATGAAATCACCGGTTACATCCAGGTGCCGGACATGACGATGGAAAGCGGCTCCACGGAGCAGATGGTGCAGTATGGCAAATATGTCTATTGCAACTGCTGGTCGTACCAAAACCGCATCATCAAGATCGATACCGAAACGGATCAGGTGGTAGAAGAACTGAAAGTCGGCATCCAGCCCACCTCGCTGGTAATGGACAAGAACCACAAGATGTGGACGATCACCGACGGTGGGTACGAGGGTTCGCCCTACGGCTACGAAGCCCCGTCTCTCTACCGCATCGATGCCGAGACGTTCACCGTAGAGAAGCAGTTCAAGTTCAAGATGGGCGACTGGCCTTCGGAGGTGCAGCTCAACGGTACGGGCGACAAGCTCTACTGGATCAACAAGGACATATGGTCGATGGACGTGGATGCGGAACGTGTTCCCGTGCGCCCGTTCCTCGAATACAGCGGTACGATTTATTACGGCCTGACCGTCGACCCCGTGCGTGGCGATGTCTACGTGGCCGATGCCATCGACTACCAGCAGCAGGGCATTGTCTACCGCTACTCGTCCGAAGGTGAACTGATCGATGAATTCTATGTCGGGATAATCCCCGGCGCATTTTGTTGGAAGTGATGGGCAGGATACGACACCTATACCATCTCATCTTCGTTACCAAAGGACGCAAGATGACGATTCCGACAACGGGAAAAGGATTGATGCTCGAGCGGATGACACGGATTTTTACAGGGAAAGGTTGCCGCGTACATGCCGCCAATGCCTTTCTCAACCACGTGCATGTACTTGTCGAGATTCCGAATTCCGGGGATTTCAGCAAGATCGTGAACAAGGTGAAAGGCGCCACGGGAACGGTATACCAGAAAACCCCGGAATATGCCGACTTCTCCGGTTGGGCTGCCGGATTCGACTCGTTCAGCGTGTCGTTCAGCGACCTTCACCGGCTCAGACGGCACATCGAGGAGCAGCATACAATCCATCAGGAGATCTCGTTCGAGGAAGAATACGGACAACTGCTTGAAGAGAATGGGTTCGACCCGCATCAAACGTCCGTGCCGGCATCCTCCACGGTACATTTTTCCGCGAATACCCACCCTAAAAACGGAATCAAATGATTTATACGAAATACATACTTTTCTCGCTACTGCTCGTCTGTCCGTCCGTATTGTCCGCGCAGGGAATCACACGACGCATCCACCAGATAGACGAGGTCACGGTGTGGGGCAAACGCCCGATGAAAGAAATCGGCGTGCAGAAGACGAAGTTCGACTCGCTCGCACTGAAAGAGAACATTGCCTTATCGATGGCCGACATTCTGACGTTCAATTCGTCCGTGTTCGTCAAGAGTTACGGACGCGCCACGCTCTCCACCGTTGCTTTCCGCGGCACGTCGCCCAGCCACACGCAGGTGACGTGGAACGGCATGCGCATCAACAATCCCATGCTGGGTATGACCGACTTTTCCACCATACCGTCCTACTTCATAGATCAGGCCTCGCTGCTTCATGGCACGTCGTCGGTGAATGAAACGGGCGGCGGACTCGGCGGACTTGTCAAACTCGGTACTACGCCGCAGGTCGGCGAGGGCTTCCATGCCCAATACGTGCAGGGCATCGGGTCGTTCCGCACGTTCGACGAGTTCGCCCGCTTCACCTACGGCAGCGACCGATGGCAGGTCTCGACCCGCGCGGTCTATTCGTCGTCGCCCAACGATTACAAGTACACCAACCACGACAAGAAGATAAATATCTACGACGAGGAGAAGAACATCATCGGACAGTATCATCCCAAGGAACGCAACCGATCGGGTTCGTTCAAGGACCTGCACCTGTTGCAGGAGGTATATTACAACACCCTGAAAGGCGACCGTTTCGGGTTGAACGCATGGTATATCAACTCCAACCGGGAACTGCCGATGCTCACGACCGATTACGGCGATGAGACCGCCTTCGAGAACCGCCAGCGGGAGCAGACGTTTCGTGGTGTCCTGTCATGGGACCATATCAAAGAGAAATGGAAAGTCGGCGTGAAAGGCGGTTATATCCATACGTGGATGGCCTACGACTACCGTCGTGAGGTGGCGCCGGACAACTGGGCCTCCATGACCCGTTCGCGGAGCAAGATAAACACGTTCTACGGACAGGCGGAAGCGGAATACTCGCCCGGCAGGAAATGGTTCTTCACCTCGAACGTATCCGTGTACCAGCATCTCGTGCGCAGCGAAGACAAGAACATCATCCTTCAGGATGGCAACAAAGCCGTCGTCGGATATGACAAGGGGCGTGTCGAGCTCTCCGGTTCTGTATCGGCCAAATGGCAGCCTGTCGAGCCGTTGGGCTTGTCGCTGGTCTTGCGCGAGGAGATGTCGGGCGACAAATGGGCTCCGCTCATCCCGGCATTCTTCATCGACGGACTGATTTCGCGCAAAGGGAACGTGATGGTGAAAGCCTCCGTATCGCGCAACTATCGTTTTCCGACTTTGAACGACCTCTACTTTCTGCCGGGCGGCAACCCCGACCTTAAAAACGAACACGGCTTCAGCTATGACGCCGGAGTGAGTTTCGATGTCGGCAAAAAGGGGGTATATAAACTGGGCGGCAGCGCAAGCTGGTTCGACTCCTACATCGACGACTGGATCATCTGTCTCTTATACACATCTGACGCTGCCGAC
>OWJI01001558.1_pt1 | contig 13965 bp, 6 predicted proteins | sample 1732541 | NCBI WGS metagenome assembly OWJI01 (sample SAMN05065727, study PRJEB22554) | human gut metagenome | biome: ENVO:2100002; feature: ENVO:00000062; material: ENVO:00002003 | host: Homo sapiens | place: USA
CGAGATCTGCGCATGTCTCGTGGGCTCGGAGATGTGTATAAGAGACAGGAAGGAAGCGGAGAAAAAATGAACCGCCGCGCCAGCCGCATCCTGACGGTCTGTGCTGCCGTGTGGCTGCTGGTCATCTGGGGCCACTCGTGCATGCCCGCCACGCAGAGCGGCGCCGAGAGCGGCGCGCTGCTGACCGTGGTGCAGCGGCTCCTGCCGCGGATGACCGACCGTGTGCTGCGCAAGTGCGCGCACTTTGCCGAGTACACCGTGCTCGGCGCGCTGACGGCGGCCGCGCTGCGCACGGGCGCGCATTTTTCGTGGCCGGCCGCGCTGCTGCCCGGCACGCTCGCCGCCCTGTGCGACGAGACGATCCAGCTCTTCGTCCCCGGCCGCAGCGGCCAGATCGCGGACGTCTGGCTCGACACGGCGGGCTACCTCACCGGCGCGCTGCTGACGCTGCTGATCTTCCGCCTGTGCCGGAAGCGGCCCGAAGCCTGAGAAAACAAAAGCCCCATGAGCCTGTGCAGTGTGCACAGACCCATGGGGTCATTTTTATGCCTTATGCCTTCACGCGGCAGACGAGCGCGCCGTTTTCGGCGTCCACGACGAGCGTGTCGCCGGCGTGCAGGTCGCCGGAGAGGATGGTGCGGGCAATGAGCGTCTCGGCGTGGCTCTGCAGGTAGCGCTTGAGCGGACGCGCGCCGTAGACCGGGTCATACCCGTTGGCGATGATGAGCGCCTTGGCGGCGTCGGTCATCTCGAGGTTCAGCGTGCGGTCAGCCAGGCGGCTGCGCAGGGCGGCGACGAGGTTGTCAATGATGTGCGACAGGTTGTCGCGCGTGAGCGGACGGAACATGAGGATCTCGTCGAGCCGGTTGAGGAACTCCGGCCGGAAGGCGCGGCGCAGCTCGCCCTGCACGCGCTCGCGCGCGTCCGCGGTGATCTCGCCGTCGGGGCCGATGCCGTCGAGCAGGTACTGGCTGCCGAGGTTCGACGTGAGGATGATGATCGTGTTCTTGAAGTCCACCGTGCGGCCCTGACTGTCGGTGATGCGGCCGTCATCGAGGACTTGCAGCAGGACGTTGAATACATCCGGGTGCGCCTTCTCCACTTCGTCGAACAGCACGACGGAGTACGGATGGCGGCGGACGGCTTCGGTCAGCTGACCGCCCTCGTCATAGCCGACATATCCGGGAGGTGCGCCAATCAGACGCGATACGCTGAATTTCTCCATGTATTCGCTCATGTCGATACGCACCATGTTCTTCTCGTCGTCAAACAGCGCCTGCGCAAGGGCTTTTGCCAGCTCGGTCTTGCCGACACCGGTCGGTCCGAGGAACAGGAAGCTGCCCAGCGGACGGTTCGGGTCTTGGATGCCCGCACGGGAGCGCAGGATGGCTTCGCTGACGCGCTTGACGGCTTCATCCTGCCCAATGACGCGCTGATGCAGCGTGTCCTCAAGGTGGAGCAGTTTCTCGCGCTCGCCTTCCATCAGCTTCGCGACCGGGATGCCCGTCCAGCGGCCGACGATTCGGGCGATTTCCTCCTCCGTCACCTTGTCGCGCAGCAGGCTGTCCTCGCCCTTGGACTTCTCAGCGATGGCTTCCTCCGCCGCCAGCTCCTTCTTGAGCTTCGGCAGCTCGCCGTACTTCAGTTCTGCCGCCTTGTTCAGGTCATACTGACGCTCGGCGCGCTCCATTTCAGCGTTCACGCGTTCGATTTCCTCGCGCAGCTTGTTCACCTTCGTGATGGCGTTCTTTTCGCTTTCCCACTTCGCCTTCATCTGGTTGAACTCGTCGCGCTGCTCCGCCAGTTCCTTCTGCACTTCTGCCAGACGCGCCTTGGTCAGCTCGTCGTCGTCCTTCTTCAGCGCCGCTTCCTCAATTTCCAGCTGCATGATGTGGCGGTTGATGTCGTCCATCTCTGTCGGCATGGAGTCGATTTCGGTACGAATCATGGCGCACGCTTCATCCACAAGGTCAATCGCCTTGTCGGGCAGGAAGCGGTCGGTGATATAGCGGTTGGAGAGCGTTGCGGCGGCAATCAGGGCGTTGTCCTGAATTTTCACGCCGTGGAACACTTCGTAGCGTTCCTTGAGACCGCGCAGGATGGCAATCGTGTCTTCAACAGACGGTTCGCCCACCATGACCGGCTGGAAACGGCGCTCCAAAGCGGCGTCCTTCTCGATATACTGGCGGTATTCATTCAGCGTCGTCGCACCGATGCAGTGCAGCTCGCCGCGCGCCAGCATCGGCTTCAAGAGGTTGCCGGCGTCCATTGCGCCGTCCGCCTTGCCTGCGCCGACAATCGTGTGCAGCTCATCAATGAACAGCAGGATGCGCCCTTCGCTGCGCTTGATTTCCGCAAGCACCGCCTTCAAGCGCTCCTCGAACTCGCCGCGGAACTTCGCGCCGGCAATCAGGCTGCCCATATCCAGCGAGAAAATCGTCTTGTCCTTCAGCGAATCCGGCACGTCACCGCGCACGATTCGCTGCGCCAGCCCTTCGGCGATAGCGGTCTTGCCGACGCCCGGTTCGCCGATCAGCACCGGGTTATTCTTCGTCTTCCGGCTCAAAATACGGATGACGTTGCGGATTTCGCTGTCACGGCCGATAACCGGGTCGAGCTTATGCTGCCGCGCCATCTCCACAAGGTCAGAGCCGTACTTCTTCAGCGCGTCATACGTTTCCTCCGGGTTGTCGGTGGTCACACGGGTTGCGCCGCGCACGCCGGACAGCTCCTTCAGAAACTTCTTCTCGTCGTAGCCCATGCGGGTCAGAATTTCCTTGACGTGGGCGTTCGGCTTCGACGCGATGCCGAGGAAAACATGCTCAACGGAGAGGTACTCGTCCTTCATCTGCTTGGCGCGGTTTTCCGCCTCCAGCAGGGCTTTCTCGAAGTCCGGGGAAATATAAACCTTGTCTGCCTCGCGGCCGGGGCCAGACACGCGCGGAATCCGGGACAGCGCATCATTCAGCGCCGCACGGAAAGCATCCACGCTGATGCCGCACCGGGTCAGCAGCTGCGGGATGAGCGCCTTCGCATCTTCCGTCAGGGAGAGCAGCATATGCTCCTCATCCACCTGCATGTGCTGATATTCCACCGCGATTTGTTGGGCGCGCTGGAGAGCTTCCATCGTTTTCTGGGTGAACTGGTTCGTGTTCATAACCAAACCTCCTTCCGAGGGTTTGACTTTCTTTGACTTTCGTCAGACTCTATTGTATTCATTTTCTCCTGTTTGTCAAGAGGTTTTTTTGAAAACTTTTTGTGAACAAATGAGAACCGTGTTCGGTATGATAATGGGATGGCGCGGAGTCGCTTCTGTTCAGACTGCTTTGCGATTATAACCTGAAAAATTCCGAATTTTGTGGATTTTTCAGTTCGGATTTCTCACATTTGACACGCCCCCTTCAATGCGCTATAATCATCTCCGAAACCATCTTGCAGGAGGTCAATCCATGATTCGACGGGCGACGGAGGCGGATTTGCCGGAAATGCGGCGCGTGTTTGATGCCGCGCGCGCGTATATGGCAGCGCAGGGCAATCCGAACCAGTGGGAGCCGGGGTATCCGACGGACGAGGTGCTTCGCGGCGATATGGCGCGCGGCGGACTGCATGTTCTGGCGGATGATACGGGGATTTACGGCGCGTTCGCGTTCCTGACCGGGGAAGACCCGACGTATGCGGAGATTGACGGCGCGTGGCTGTCTGACCGCCCGTATGCGACGATTCATCGCGTTGCGTCGGACGGGACACATCGGGGCGTGTTTGCCGAGGTGATGGCGTTCGCGATGGCGATGCAGCCGCACTTGCGAATTGACACCCATGCGCTCAATCTTCCGATGCAGCGGCAGATTGAGCGGTTCGGGTTTCGGTACTGCGGCGTGATTCAGTGCCGGAATGGGGCGCGAATGGCGTTTGAGCGTCTACCGAAAAAAAGTGATTTTGCACTGCGCAGAAAAAACCGCCTGAAGGTGTATAATGCTCATGGAGACTTTCATGCAGGAAGGAGTTCGGAAGGCTAACACTCGAATTTATCGGCGGCTTTTTTTCTTGCGGGAACAATATAATACTAATTCGATTCTAAAACATGGCATCGAGCATAGCAGATTTTTCGTTCCGGCAAAGCTGAGTGAAGCGAGGCGTACTGGAGGTACGCGCGAGCGGAACGAAGCAAAGCCGGGGCGGAAAAGATGCTGTGCGAATGCCATGTTTTAGATGAGAATTAGTATAAAACAGCAAGCTGAGCGAAAAGGCTCGGCTTGCTGTTTTTCAACCTCCATAAATGCCAGACTGCATAAAAAGAGCAGGAACATGGGAGTGCGCAAAGGAATCGGAAGCCTTATAGGGGGGGGATTGACCCGCTCCGCGCGTTTATCCTCTTTTTTACCCCAGCAAGTCCTTTAACCAGCCGATTGCCTCGGTTTCCTTGTGCACATCCGCGCGCAGTTTCTTCTTCTCCATGTCAATTGCATCCCGATATACCCGAATTTCCTTCGCAAAATCCCCGCCAATCTCCGCGCGCCGCTGATATACGCTCCTTGATGCTTCTTCAACTTCCGCCTTATCAAAGTTGATATTCGTCCCAAAGTACAAATTATCCTGATTTCCCGCGCCCCAGTTCATATCATTCAGCGTATCAATCACCGCGGGCGAGAAATAAATGGAGTAGCTTTCCAGGCAGTTATTAACCGTCGCAACATATTGGTCAACAGCCGTCGCCGGGTCGTGGCGCACCAAGCAGTCAATGATGTGCTGGCACAGGGCAATGGTCTCCTGCGGGGCCTGATGCGGCACAATCGGGCGCTCGTACATCAAGCCTAAGAGGTACTTCTGGCAGTAGCGGAAGGCGTTCAGCACCTTGCGAATCAGCGGGCGACCCGCCTGACGCAGGCGAGCCATTTCGGCGATATCACCGGCTTCATCCGCGGCAAGATAGCGCGCGTTCAGGGTGTCGATGCGCGCTTTCAATGCCTGTGCGGGCGGCAGAAGGGATTCGACAACGCTGCGGTACAAAGCAGCATCCGCGCCGGACTGTGCGAAGATGTCCGCATCCAGCGCATCTTTCAGGCGTGTATATTGCGCGGTGAAATCCAGCTGCAAGGCGGGCATCTGGTCGATGTAAATCGCCAGCGCGCCGTAATAGCGCAGGTTGAACGCCATCACCGCGTCGTTGTAGGTGTCGGGTGTATCATACTGCGTATGGTAATAGTCGATGTAGAACGGGTGAACGTGCTCCATGTCCTTTTGCAGCAGGAAGCCGTTGACCGTGGACGGAACGCCTGCTGCGTAGTAGGAGAAATCATCGGAATAGGTATAGGTCTGATAGCCTTCGGTCAGCACGCCATCCGGGAAGCAGCCCTGCGGTTTGGGCGCGTAGGGATAGCGCGTGGTGAAGTCGCGCAGGAGCGAAAACATTTCCGGCGCGGAATAGGTTGTGGTGTACGTCGCAAACTCATACGCGGGCAGCTCGAAATTCAGGAACGCCAGCGTTTTGCCGACCCACTCCGGGTGCAGGGTGTTAATCATTTCCCACGCGCCGACCGTCCAGTCGAACTGCGTGTAGCTTGAACCCCATTCCTCCGCGCCGTGCAGGCAGAACACGATGTCATTCTCTGGCTCGAAACCGATGTCCAGCATGGCTTTTGCGGCGGCCAGCACCAGCCCGACGGCACAGCAGTCATCCTGAAAGCCCCAGAAGTGCGTATCATAGTGACCGCCGAGGAGAATCTGGAATTCGGAGGACTTGCCGCGGATGCGCCCGGTGACGTTGTAGGTTGTCCCCTTGCCGATTTCAACGGTGTTATCCACCTTCAGTGTCCCCAGCACAGTGCCGTGCGGCAATTGCGCGCGGATTTCACGGCTTGCGCGAACGCCGATGGAGCAGGTTGGAATGCTCGTCGGGCCGCAGATATCCTGACTGTTCAGCGCGTCGTCCGCGACTTGCCCGAAGCCGCCGACGTTCGCCGCGAGAATCGCAGCCGCGCCCTGATGCTCCGCTTCCAGCATGGGGTAGGTAATCCACCAGTCGGCGCGCTGGTCAATATCCACCAGCACGATTTTGCCCTTGACATCCACACCCTCATAGTCATACATTGTGCCGCGCCCGACATAGACAATCGGGGCGGTGATGCCTTCGGGGACGGTGGATGCCGTGGCGTAGGTATAAACAGGGTATTCCTTGCCGTTCACGGTGAAGGATGCGCCATTGAACTGCCACTTATCGCACTTCGCCGCCGCCTTTTCGACGTCGGACAGCCCGATTCGGCGCATTTCGTCCGCGAGATAATCCGCCGCGGCGTGTTCCGCGTCGCTGCCTGCCTGACGACCGCCGTAGGTGGCGTTATTATGGAGATGGAGGTCAGTGGCGAGGCGGTGCGCGATGGAATAGGCATACTGGGAATTGGCGGCGCTGCTGAACGCGTCGTGGAGGGACTGCAAAGAGCGTCGCTGATGCGCGGCGGGGGCTTCGTCGGCGTGGGCGCACGAGGGCAGCAGCAGGATGCAGACAAACAGGATGAGCAGGAAAATGAACATCGTAAATCCCTCCTAATGCAATGAAATCGCAGGGGTTTCGCGCCTGCGGGCGCGACAAGGGGGCAATGAAAACAGACGAAGTCTGCGGTCGCCCCCTTGACCCCTTCGCATTGCACACCCATGTTACTGGTCTTTTATCGCAGCAGAAAGGATTCCGCGCCTGCGGACGTGGTTCCTGTGTCCGTATTCCCTTCGAGTTTCCCCACAGGACAGCTTTTTCATTGAAAATAGTATGAATTGGGCAAAATCTGCACGTTTTCTTGCAAGAATTGCGCCTGCAATCTCTTGACGAATCACGGCGAACGCGGTATACTACGAGTAGGTACACCCTGAATCAGAGTCATTAAGAGGAGGCTTTTCTGATGCAGAATATTCCCGTTGTGAAGCTGGGTCTGGTTGCGGTTTCCCGCGACTGCTTCCCGATTGCGCTGAGCGAAAAGCGCCGTGCCGCGATTGCGGAAAAGTGCGGCCAGAAGAAGCTCGACATCGTCGAAATCAAGACGACGGTGGAGAACGAGAAGGACATGCTCAAGGCGGTTGAGGAACTGAAGGCGAACGAGTGCAACGCGGCGGTCGTGTTCCTCGGCAACTTTGGCCCGGAAACCCCCGAAACGCTGATTGCGAAGAATTTCGACGGCCCGTGCATGTTTGTGGCGGCGGCGGAAGGCGACGGCGACATGATCAACGGCCGCGGCGACGCTTACTGCGGTATGCTGAACTGCTCCTACAATCTGGGTATGCGCCACCTGAAGGGCTACATCCCGGAATATCCCATCGGCACGGCGGATGAGCTGGCAGACAAAATTGCGGAATTCATCCCGATTGCCCGCGCCATCATCGGCGTGAAGAACCTCAAGATCATCACCTTCGGCCCGCGTCCTCAGGACTTCTTCGCCTGCAATGCCCCGATTAAGGGTCTGTATGAGCTGGGCGTGGAAATCGAAGAGAACTCCGAGCTGGATCTGCTCGTCTCCTACAAGGAACATGCTGGCGACGCCCGCATCCCCGCTGTCTGCGAAGACATGGCGAGGGAAATGGGCGAGGGCAAGTATTATCCGGAGCTGTGCGAGCGCATGGCGCAGTTCGAGCTGACGCTGCTGGACTGGGCAGAGGCCCACAAGGGCGCGCGCAAGTACGTTGTCTTTGCGGACAAGTGCTGGCCGGCGTTCCCGTCCCAGTTCGGCTTTGAACCCTGCTACGTCAACTCCCGTCTGGCCTCCCGCGGCATCCCGGTTGCCTGCGAAGTGGATATCTACGGCGCACTGAGCGAATACATCGGCGCGTGCGTGACTGGTGACGCTGTCACCCTGCTGGACATCAACAACTCCGTCCCGCAGTACATCTACGACGAGGACATCAAGGGCAAGTTCGATTACAAGCTGACGGACACCTTCATGGGCTTCCACTGCGGCAACACGCCGTCCTGCAAGATGTGCGACAACCGTGCTGTCAAGTACCAGCTGATTCAGCACCGCCTGCTGGAGCCCGCCGGCAGTGATCCGGACTTCACCCGCGGCACGCTGGAAGGCGACATCGCGCCCAGCCCCATCACGTTCTACCGCTTGCAGTGCGATTCTGACGGCGTGGTGCGCTCCTACATCGCGGAGGGCGAAGTGCTGCCCGTCGCGACCCGCTCTTTCGGCGGCATCGGCGTGTTCGCCATCAACGAAATGGGTCGCTTCTACCGTCATGTGCTGGTGCAGAAGCGCTATCCGCATCACGGTGCTGTGGCGTTCGACCACTGCGCAAAGCAGCTTTTCGAGGTCTTCAAGTACCTCGGCGTGCAGGACATCGCTTGGAATCAGCCGAAGTCCCTGCCCTATCCCACGGAGAATCCCTGGGCGTAATCCCGAAACATCAAAGGGCGCGGCTTGCAGCAATGCAGGTCGTGCCCTTTTTTCTTGATGCGAGATGATAAAGCCCCCGGAAGCAGCTGACAATTGCCACTTCCGGAGGCTTTTGCGTATCTGATTACATGATAACCTTGATTTCCGCACCGTCGGTCAGCACAGCGTCCGTCAGCACGCCGGAAACTTCCGTGCCGTTGACCAGCACCTGCTTCACGCCGCTTTCGTGGTGGGCGGTGTTGTCCACCACAATGTGCAGCCGCTTGCCGCGGAAGCTCTTGTCCATCGTGAATCCGTCCCAAGACGCGGGAATCGCCGGGCTGATGACCAGTCCTTCGGGCGTCGGGCGCAGACCCAGAATACCCTCAACGCAGCCGACCATGACCGTCGATGCCGTGCCGGTCAGCCAGTGCACATGCGCGCGGCCCGGCTGGGGCGTCTCATGACCCTCGATGAACTGCGTGTGGACATAGGGTTCCGCTTCACGCAGCTCCGCGCGGTCGTTGTAGGCGGCGGGGCAGCTCTCCGTGAAGTACTGGAACGCGCGGTCGCCGTGACCCAGCAGCGCTTCCGCGAGAATCGCCCAGCCCTGAATCTGGCAGAAGATACCGCCGTTTTCCTTCGTCGTGGGATTGAACAGCAGCATGTTCGCGCCGTCGAAAGCGTGCTGCTTGTAGCAGGGCGCCATGATTTCCACACCGAAGGGCGTGTTCAGCTGCTCGAACGCGGTCTGCATGGCCTTTTCCGCCTGTTCGGGCGTTGCCAGACCGGAAATGACCGCCCAGGACTGCGGGTTGAGCCACATGGACGCTTCGGGATCGTTCTTGCTGCCGATGATGCTGCCCTGCTCGCTGTAACCGCGGCGGAAACGGTCATCCTCCCAGAAGTGCTGGTTGATGAGCGCCTTCTGTTCCTCCGCCTTCTGGCGCAGGTAGACGCGGTATTCGTCGTTCTCCGGCTTGTTGGGCATCATTTCGTCCAGCAGGCGCAGGGCGAGATACAGCTGCATGGCGACGAAGGAGGATTCGCCCGCAGCGCCCAGACGCAGGCAGTCGTTCCAGTCCGCGTGCAGACCCGCCGGCATACCATGCGCGCCCAGATGATTCATGGAGAAGTCAATCGCGCGCTTCAGGTGATCAAGCACCGTGCCTTCGCCGTGCGTCGCATACGGAATGACCTCGTCCATAAACGCGGTATCGCCCGTTTCAGCGATATACTTGTAAACGGTCGGGAACAGCCACAGCGCATCGTCCGCGCGATAATGCGGATGACCCGTGGCGCGGACGTAGCTGTCGTCTTCCGGGGAATCCTCGTGCCCCGCGTTGTGGTTGAACTTCACCAGCGGCAGACCGCCGCCGTGATGCACCTGCGCGCTGAGCATGAAAACAAGGCGTTCCTTCGCCATCTTCGGATCAAGGTGGATGATGCCCTGAATGTCCTGCACCGTGTCGCGGTAGCCCAGACCGTTGCGCTGACCGCAGTAGATGAGGGACGCCGCGCGGCTCCAGACAAACGTCGTGAAGCACTGGAAGGCATTCCAAGTGTTAATCATGCTGTTGAAATTCGCGTCGGGCGTGTTGACCGTCAAGCCGGAGAGCTCGCCGTGCCAGTAATCAACCAGCGCTTTCAGTTCGCCGTCCACCTTATCCGCGACGTTGGCATAGCTGTCCAGCAGCGCACGCGCCGCCTTTTCGCCCTTCTGCGCCAGCAGGAACGCAATCGCCTTCGTCTCGCCGGGCTGGAGCGTCAGCACCGTGTGCAGCGAACCGCAGGGGTTGCCATTGAAGTTGAGGGAATTGCCCAGGTCGCCATCCACAACGCCCTTGGGGTTGGAGAAGCGCCCCTGTCCGAGGAAGCGTTCGCGGCGGCCAGTGTAGCTCTTGACCGGGCTGCCTGCCAGACCGAAGAAGCGCTCGCGGCCATTTTCGCCATCCGCATTCACGCCGCAGAACTGGTTGATATGCTCGATGATATGGTCACCGTGGAAGGTCGTTGTGGTGATAAACTGCGTATACTGGAGGTTGACCAAATCCTGCTCATAGTTGCTCTCAGTGGTCAGCTCGCAGTAAGAGAAAACGGAGATGGTGCGGGGCTTATCGGACTTGTTCGTCACCGCCACGCGCCAAACCTCGTGCGTCGCGCCCAGCGGCACATAGTACAGCGTCTTGCTCTCGATGCCGCTGTATGTGCTTTCGACCTCCGTGTAGCTCGTGCCGTGACGGGTGATGGTCTTGTACTGTTCCAGCGGCTTCTCCACCGGCCGCCACGTTGCCGACCAATAATCGCCCGTTTCGTCATCCCGCAGATAGACATAGCGCCCTGGCTCATCGAACTGGTTGAAGGTATAGCGCAGGATGCGTCCCGCCGCGCCGGACTTGACGAAGCTGTATCCGCCGGCGTTCTGGGTCACAATCGCGCCGTATTCCGGAGAGCCGAGGTAGTTTGCCCACGGCATGGGCGTGCGCGGGTCGGTGATGACGTACTCGCGCGCAGCATCACTAAAGTAACCGAACTGCATAAGAGAAATCCTCCTTACGTAATTCATCGTCAGGGTTATCTCCGAAAACGTTTTCCCGGACAAGCGGAAATCCTCCTGCCCTTTCAAACGCTTCTATCCGTGCGTATTGTAGCATACTTTTCCTCTTCGCGCAAGGAGAGAATGCACACTTCGGAAACTTTTTTCCCGAAAAAGAAGGGGGATAGATACGAATCCCTCTGCAATGAAAAAGACCAGCACCGAAAGAAAAACTTCTCCCATGCTGGTCGTCCGCGCCTATCTGGCACGACAATGTGCAAATTGTGAGCAAAACAGCTTGGGGGCTCCTGCGGGAGCGCAAAGTTACTGGCAGAGACGCTGTCCCTGCACCCTGCAAGGGGAAATGAAACGGGACGAAGTCCCCCTTGACCCCTCCGCGCAATTGAGTTGGTCGCTATCCCATGCTTTGCCCGCGTGCTTATCCTCTTTTGCCCTTACTCCGTGTAAACCGCACGCGCACCGCCGATATACGGCAGCCGCGAATACGCCATCACCAAATTCGCATGTCCCACATGGCTCGTCGAAATCCGCAGCGGCACTGCCACCGGACGAATGTGCATTCCCACCAGCGTATCGCCAATATCAATCGCCGCGTCCGCCTGAATGCTCACCGCCAGCGCAGGCTTCTCCATCTTCTTCCACGCCGCCGCCGGTACACTGCCGCCTGCTTTCGGCTGCGGTATCGCCCGCACCTGCGTCAGTCCCAGTTCCTTCAGCACCGCCTTCTCCACCACAATCCCGCGGTTCAGGTGCTCGCAGCACTGGAACGCCGCATGAACGCCGTGCCCCTTGCACGCCGCCAGCATCGCTTCCGCCACAATCTCGCCTAATTCCGGCACACTGCCCTTGCCGATGCGCGCGCCCGTAATCTCGCTCGTCGAACAGCCCAGCACAATCACGCTGCCGCTCTCCAAATGCCCCGCATCCATCAGCGCACCAACGGCTTCGTTCAGAATGCGGTTGATTTCCGCGCGTAAAGTTTCCCTCTGTGCCTCGTCAAACATGTTCAAGCCCTCCCTGTTCTTTCTGCGCTGATTCCTGCTGGAATGGGGTCTTCTGGCGGAGCATTTCCAGTGCATTGCCTGCGCCGATAACCGCCAAGCGCCCCAGCAGGTTCGCAATCATCCGCGCCGTTTCAATGTCGATTTGTTCCCGCACGCCGCGAATCGCCGTCACTCCCGTGTGGACATCCTTGCGCATTTCCTTCCAATTGATGCGCTGCGTCGATGCCAGCAGGTCGAAGATAGCGTCCACAAACTTGCGGCGCTGCTCGCGGGTGCACTGTGCCAGCCACTGGTGCACCGTCTGGTTGACCAGAACGCTGCCCTTGTCCAGATCCTCGGCATAGCAGAAATCCTTGCCCCGCACTTCCCACGAGAACGGGTCGTGCTGCATGATACCGTTGTTGTCCGAGATGACGACACGATGCACCGGGTGCGCCGCCATCAGCAGCCCCACGACCGCAAACTGCGGCACATAGGCAATGATGCGGCTCGCCACGGCGGCGTATCCGTCGGACGCGGCGGTTTCGTCATCCACACCCGGCCCGTCGAAGCTGACGACGCGGCGGATACGCCCCTGCAAATCCGCCTTGGTGTGCGCGGCGGCATACACGGCGAGGTTGCCGCCCTTGCTGTGACCCGTCACGATGACGTCACCCGCATCCTGCGTCAGGTGGTGTTCAAGGTACTTTTGCGCCGCCGCCTGCGCCGGAACAGGGCTTTCAAACGACATAGCGAAATCCTCCCGCCAGCCGGTCAGACTGCCGTCCGTGCCGCGGAAGGCAATAATATGCGTTCCGTCGGGCAAGTCCACCGTCATGGCAGCGAACTGGATTTCGTCATTGAGGACGGACACTGCGTCGCGCACCGTCAATGCCCCAAAGCGGCTGCTTTTCGCGATTTGCTGAAGCAGTCGGCGGCACTCGCCCCGGAAATGGTCGTCCGGGTCATCGGGCGGAACAGATTTCGCGCACTGGGCGAAGACTTGCGTTTCCGCGGGCAGGTCGATGTAAGACAGTGCCGCCATCACGAGGGTATCAAGGTCATTGGCGGGGTCAGCGGCGAATGGAAGATCGCCGCGCCAAGTGATGTAATCGGGCAAGTAGGACATTGCTTTGCCACCTCCCAAAGCAGATGAGGGTTTTTTCTGTATTGTTGTTCCTTTCGTTTGGGGTTCTAAGAGCAGTTCTTCTTTCATGCGGGGGGGAATGCGCCTGCGGGCGCACCAAAGGGCATGAAAACAAACGAAGTTTGCGATCGCCCTTTGGAAACCTTCGGCGCACTCCCATGCTTATTGATTGGTATTGGAGGTTTTCTTTTTTTGGGGTATGTTTCTCCATCCGAACCGAAGGTTCTTTGGATAAACACGCGGAAGAAGTATGATAGTGTCACCAACTGAATCGCGCGGAAGGGTCAAGGGAGGGGACTTCGTCCCGTTTCATTCTCCCTTGTAGGGTCAAGGGGCAAAGCCCCTTGCGGAGTCCAGAGGCAGAGCCTCTGGCGCCTCCCCTTACTTCAGCTCCCCACTTGCTTTCATGGCTTCGTACTGCTCCATCGAAATCAGACAGCGGCGGGGTTTCGCGCCGTCCTTCGCGGAGATGATGCCGCGCTGCTCCATTTCGTCTACCAAGCGCCCAGCGCGCGCGTAACCCAGTTTCAGGCGGCGCTGAATCAGGCTCGTCGAGACTTCACGGTCGCGTACCGCCATTTCCACGCACTGCGAGAAGAGGTCGCGGTCAGCGGAGGAGTATTCGTCCACCGTCGAATTCGCATCCGGGTCGTCCTCGTCGCCGTCGTTGCCCATGTTCGCCAAGCGGTCGAGTTCATCCAGCACACCGCTGTCGTAGTTCGCCGGCGAATACTGGCGGATGAAGTCCGTAATGCCGTTCACTTCGTCATCGGTCAGGAAGCAGCCCTGCACGCGGATGGGGGTGAATTCGCCCATCGGCATATACAGCATATCGCCGTAACCAAGCAGCTGTTCCGCGCCGTTGCGGTCAAGAATCTGTCTCTTATACACATCTCCGAGCCCACGAGACATGCGCAGATCTCG
>OWJI01001565.1_pt1 | contig 13918 bp, 6 predicted proteins | sample 1732541 | NCBI WGS metagenome assembly OWJI01 (sample SAMN05065727, study PRJEB22554) | human gut metagenome | biome: ENVO:2100002; feature: ENVO:00000062; material: ENVO:00002003 | host: Homo sapiens | place: USA
AGCAACGCCTTGCTCCAACCTTTGTTAACCTTAAATCTAATACTATGAAAAACACGTTGCAAAGGTACGTGTTTTAGTGGATTTTGCAAATAAAACAACTAAAAAAATATGTTTTCTAACACGTTTTAATACTTTTGTCCTATTTGTTAAGGATGAGGACTTTTTTTATTTACTTGTATTTTGTCTTTTTTACATATAAAACCGTATATTTGTTGCCACTTTTGCAAAAGGATAAAAACGAATGGTTTCAGTAGATAATTTGAAAGTAGAGTTTGGAGTAACGCCTCTGTTTGAGGATGTGTCATACGTTATCAATAAGAGAGATCGTATTGCGCTGGTCGGGAAGAATGGGGCCGGTAAGTCTACTATGCTTAAGATATTGGCAGGAATACAGGCGCCTACTTCAGGTAGTGTTTCTGTTCCGCGTGATGTGACGATAGGCTATCTGCCTCAAGTCATGATTCTGAGTGATAAACATACTGTGATGGAAGAGGCGGAGATGGCTTTTGAACATATCTTTGAGTTGCAGGCTAGTATTGAGAGAATGAATCAGGAGTTGGCGGATAGAACAGATTATGATTCAGAAAACTATCATAAACTGATTGAGAAATTCACCCATGACAATGAACGCTTTTTGATGATGGGAGGTACCAATTATACAGCTGAGATAGAACGTACATTGATGGGGTTGGGATTTAGCCGGGAGGATTTTAACCGTCCTACATCTGAGTTCAGTGGTGGATGGCGTATGCGTATAGAGTTGGCCAAGTTGCTGTTGCGACGGCCCGATGTGTTGCTGTTGGACGAGCCTACCAATCATCTGGATATAGAAAGCATTCAATGGTTGGAAAACTTTTTGAAGACAAGTGCGGGAGCCGTTGTATTGGTGAGCCACGACCGTGCATTTATTAATAATGTGACCAATCGTACGATTGAAATATCTTGCGGGCATATCTATGATTATAAAGTGGCTTACGATGAGTTTGTGGTATTGCGCAAAGAACGTCGTGAGCAGCAATTGCGTGCATACGAGAACCAGCAGAAGCAAATTCAGGATACGGAAGATTTCATAGAGCGTTTCCGTTATAAGGCTACCAAGGCTGTACAGGTGCAGAGCCGCATCAAGCAATTGGAAAAAATAGTTCCTATTGAAATTGATGATGAAGATAATTCAGCCTTGCGGTTGAAGTTTCCGCCTGCCATGCGTTCCGGCAATTATCCGGTCATTTGTGACGGGGTGAAGAAAGCATATGGCAGTCATATCGTTTTTCACGATGTGACTTTGACTATTAATCGAGGTGAGAAGGTGGCTTTTGTCGGAAAGAATGGGGAAGGTAAGTCCACTTTGGTGAAATGTATAATGGACGAAATCCCATACGAAGGTAAACTGACCATCGGGCACAACGTACAGATTGGTTATTTTGCTCAGAATCAGGCTCAGATGTTGGATGAAAATCTGAGTGTCTTTGATACGATTGATTATGTGGCAAAAGGGGATATTCGTTTGAAGATTCGTGATATTCTGGGAGCATTCATGTTTGGAGGTGAGGCTTCTGATAAAAAAGTAAAGGTACTGTCGGGTGGGGAGCGGAGTCGTCTTGCCATGATAAAACTTTTGTTAGAACCGGTGAATTTCCTTATTTTGGACGAACCTACCAACCATCTGGATATGCGCTCAAAGGATGTATTGAAAGAAGCTATCAAGGAATTTGATGGAACGGTGATTGTTGTTTCTCATGACCGTGAGTTCTTGGATGGACTGGTGACCAAAGTTTATGAATTCGGAGGTGGAGTAGTAAAAGAACACATTGGCGGCATTTATGATTTTTTACAGAAAAAGAAAATAGAGAGTCTGAATGAGTTGCAGCTTTCGGCTTCTCCTACTGTGTCTGCCACTAAAAAGGAAGAACCCGAAACGGTTAGTGAGAACAAATTATCTTATGAGGCGCAAAAGGAATTGAATAAGAAAATTCGCAAATTGGAGAAACGAATTGCGGATTGTGAACAGAAAATAGAAAAGCTGGAAACTGAGATTGGCGAGGTGGAAGCTGATATGGCTACTCCCGAAGGTGCATCGGATATGGCTTTGTATGAAAAGCATCAGAAACTGAAAAAGGACTTGGATCAGACGGTAGAAGAATGGGAGACCGTTTCTATGGAATTAGAAGAGATGCAGGGAAGTTAAAGTATGTATCATATATATAGAACAAATGAAAGCAAAACATTATTTACCAATGGCTGTATTGGCTCTGGCAGTAGCTGCCGGATGCGACAGTAAAAAGGAAGCCGTCATGACTTCGGGTATAGACTTGACAAATTTGGACACTACGGCTGTTCAAGGAGCTGATTTTTATCAGTATGCTTGTGGCGGATGGATGAAGAAACACCCTCTGACCAATGAATATTCCCGTTTTGGCTCATTCGATATGCTTGCTGAAAATAATCGGGAACAACTGAAAGGATTGATTGTGGAAATTGCTGCCGGGCAGAATGCGCAAGGTACAATAGGTCAGAAAATAGGGGATATCTATAATTTGGCTATGGATAGTGTGAAACTGAATGCGGATGGAGTAACTCCTATTCAAGCTGATTTGGAAAAGATTGCTTCAGTGAAGGATAAATCGGAAATAGTTCCTTTGATGGCGGAACTGGCTCATAGCGGTGTATTCCCTTATTTCAGTTTCTATGTGGGTGCCGATATCATGGACAGCAAGAGCAATTTGTTTCAATTGTATCAAGGGGGTATCAGTCTGGGTGAAAAAGAATATTATCTGGACAATGATGATGTGACTGTCAATATCCGTAATAAGTATAAGGAACATATTGTAAAGATGTTCCAATTGGCTGGTTTTGATGAGGCTGCCGCTAAAAAGAAAATGGAGGCTGTAATGGATATCGAAACCCGTATTGCAAAAGCTTCTTTCAGTGCGGTGGAACAGCGTAACCCTGCGGCCAATTATCATAAAATGTCTTTGGATGAATTAAAGAAAGAGATTCCGGGCATTGACTGGGATGCTTTCTTGAATGGTATAGGCGTGAAAGGGGTGACTGAACTGAGTGTTTCTCAAGTGGAGCCGATTAAAGAGGTTGAGAAAATTATCAATAGCTTGCCGGTTGAAAATCAGATCGCTTATATGCAATGGAGTCTGATAGACAGGGCTGCCGGTTACTTGAGTGATGATTTGGTGGCACAAAATTTTGATTTTTATGGAAAAACACTATCCGGCAAACAGGCTAACCAACCTCGTTGGAAGCGTGCTGTAAGTACTGTAAATGGAGTACTGGGTGAAGCGGTAGGTCAGATGTATGTGGAGAAATATTTTCCGGCAGCCGCAAAAGAACGTATGGTGCAGTTGGTAAAGAATCTGCAGACCGCATTGGGAGAACGTATTCGGAATTTGGAATGGATGGGTGACAGCACAAAGATTAAAGCTATTGAGAAGTTGAATTCTTTTTATGTAAAGGTAGGCTATCCTGATAAGTGGAGGGATTATACCGGTTTGAATATTGAAAAAGATTCTTATTGGGCCAATGTGAAGCGTGCTACAGAATTCGAACTGGATTATATGTTATCCAAGGCAGGAAAGCCGGTTGACAGAGATGAATGGGGAATGACTCCGCAGACTGTCAATGCATATTATAATCCGACCACGAATGAGATTTGTTTTCCGGCGGGTATTCTTCAATATCCGTTTTTTGATATGAATGCTGATGATGCATTTAATTATGGAGCTATTGGCGTGGTTATCGGTCATGAAATGACTCATGGATTCGATGATCAGGGACGTCAGTTTGATAAGGATGGTAATTTGAAAGATTGGTGGACAGCCGAAGATGCCAAACGTTTTGAAGAACGTGCTCAGGTAATGGTGAATTTCTTTGATAGCATCCAGGTTTTGCCGGGACTCAATGCCAACGGTTCTTTGACTTTAGGTGAGAATATAGCCGATCATGGTGGTTTGCAGGTTTCTTTCCAGGCGTTCAAGAATGCGACAAAAGATGCTCCCCTGCCGGTAAAAGACGGATTTACTCCGGAACAGCGCTTCTTCTTGTCATACGCCGGAGTGTGGGCTGGCAATATCCGCGACGAGCAGATTCGTTTGCAAACCAAGTCTGATCCACATTCATTGGGCAGATGGCGTGTGAACGGAGCACTCCCTCAAATAGGTGCATGGTATGATGCTTTTGGCATTAAAGAGGGGGATCCTATGTATTTGGCTCCTGAAAAACGTGTCTCTATTTGGTAAGCTTTGTATGTAAAAGATAATAAGAAAGCATGGTAATTGCTGAGAATTCGGCATTTACCATGCTTTCTTTTTGGAATTTACATGATAAACACCTATTTTTGTGCCCGATGAAACGGAGACGATACATAGCATGGGTATTGATGTTGGTCAGCATTATCATGTTGACAGCATCTGTTCTGCCTCATCATCATCACCGGGAAATTCTTTGTTTGCAGCATGATATGACTTTGTGCGGCTGTCAATGTTCCGTGCAGCATCAGCAGCATAATAATAGTTCTGATGAGAATCATACATGTAATGCCGGATGTGTGACCAAGTTTAAAAGTGTAACTCCGGATCGGGCCCAAGACAGTGTTTCTCCTGATTATTCGTTTTGTTTGCTGTTATATACGGTGACGGATGTATTGGCGCTTTCATTGCGGTTGACAGAACACAACACATTACCTTATAATTACTATTTAGAAAAACTGCATTCTACGTGTCTTCCCCACGTAAAGGGGTTGCGTGCTCCTCCTTGCGATGTTCTTGCTTAACAGATAGAAAGTTTATCTTTTTATCCGCAACTTTGTTGCATTTTCTTTACACTAATTTTGCATTTAATAAAAAGTAAGAACAAATAATATCATCATGAAGAAACTTATCTTTATGGGAGTCTTAGGCTTGTTCCTCTTAGGCTCTTGCAACAGTAAATCGGGTCATGATCACGAAGGACACGATCATGGAACGGAGGAAGCACATAATCACGACCACGAAGGGCATGACCATAATCACGAAGGGCATGACCATGAAAAAGAAAACCACGACCATGAGAATGAAGGTCACGAAGGGCATAATCATGAAGCGGAAGCTTCTGCAGCCGGACATTCCGATGAGATAATTCTGGCTCCAGAAAAAGCAAAAGCAGCCGGGGTAGAATCGGAAATAATCCGGCCTGAATCATTCCGTCAGGTGATAACGACCAGCGGTCAGGTGCAGGCAGCACAAGGCGATGAAAGCGTAGTAGTCGCCAATGTAGCCGGTGTGGTTTCTTTCCGCCATCCGGTAACGGACGGTATGAGTGTGAGCAAGGGGGCTCCCATTCTGAATATCTCTGCTGAGAATATGCCGGACGGAGACCCTGTAAAACGTACCCGTATCGCATATGAAACCGCCAAAAAAGAATATGAACGTGCCGCCAAGTTGGTAAAAAGTCAGATAATATCGCAGAAAGATTTCAATGCCATTAAGGAGAGTTATGAAAATGCATTATTGGCATACGAGGCTATTTCAAAGAACCAGACCAAGACAGGTGTGTCCGTCACAGCTCCTTTAGGTGGTTATATCAAGAATTGTCTGGTGCAGGAAGGTGACTATGTGTCGGTAGGCCAGCCTTTGGTGAGTATCACTCAGAACCGTCGTCTGTTCCTTCGTGCAGATGTTTCCGAGAAATATTATGGTTATCTGCATAGCATCCAGTCGGCAAACTTCAAGACTCCATACGATAATAAGGTATATGAGCTGGGTGAGTTGAAAGGGCGTCTGCTTTCTTATGGTAAAGCATCCGGTGGTACTTCTTTTTATGTGCCTGTAACTTTCGAATTTGATAATCGGGGAGATGTGATTCCCGGTTCGTATGTGGAGGTGTATCTGCTCTCGTCGGAAATGCCCGATGTGCTGGCCTTGCCTGTTACGGCACTGACCGAAGAACAAGGTTTGTACTTTGTTTATCTGCAACTGGATGAGGAAGGATATAAGAAACAGGAGGTAACTTTGGGAGCGAGCAACGGAAAGAAAGTGCAGATTCTGACCGGTTTGAAAGCCGGTGACCGTGTGGTAACAAAGGGAGCTTATCAGGTGAAATTAGCGTCGGCCAGCAATGCGATTCCGGCTCATAGTCATGAACATTAATCAGCCGTCCTATGCTAAATAAGATTATACATTTTTCCCTTCAGAACCGTATATTGGTTCTGGTGGCGTCGGTTTTGCTGCTTATCGGCGGTACTTACACGGCTTTTCATACGGAAGTCGATGTGTTCCCCGATTTGAATGCGCCGACTGTAGTGATTATGACCGAAGCGAATGGTATGGCCGCCGAAGAGGTGGAACAATTGGTAACCTTTCCTGTAGAAACTGCCGTGAACGGTGCGACCCATGTGCGCCGGGTGCGTTCATCTTCCACCAATGGCTTTTCCGTTGTGTGGGTGGAATTTGAATGGGATATCGATATCTATCTGGCCCGTCAGATTGTCAGTGAGAAATTGTCCTTGGTCAGCGAGGAGCTGCCCGAGAATGTAGGTAAACCTACCATGGGACCTCAGTCTTCTATTTTAGGTGAGTTGCTGATTATCGGTCTGACTTCGGATACTACTTCCATGCTCGATCTCCGTACACTGGCAGACTGGACTATCCGTCCGCGCCTGCTCTCTACGGGAGGTGTGGCACAGGTTGCCGTGCTGGGAGGTGATATCAAGGAATATCAGGTGTTGCTTGACCCTGCCCGCATGAAACATTACAATGTTACGTTGGCAGAGGTGATGAACGTTACCCGTAACATGAATCAGAATGCCAATGGCGGAGTGATTTATGAATATGGAAACGAATATATTGTTCGCGGGGTGCTTTCCAGTCATGATGTGGCTCAGTTGTCACGTTCCGTCATCAAGACGGTGGAAGGGGTGCCCGTTACATTGGAGGATATTGCCGATGTGAAGATTGGTTCGCAGGAACCCAAACTGGGTACTGCTTCGGAGAGAGGAAAACCTGCCGTACTGCTGACCGTTACCAAACAACCCAAGACCGGGACTATTGAACTGACAGAGCAGTTGGAAGCCGCATTGAAGGATTTGCAGAAGAATCTTCCGGCTGATGTACACGTTTCTACAGATATTTTCCGTCAGAGCCGTTTTATTGAAAGCTCTATCGGTAATGTGAAGGATTCGTTGTATGAAGGTGCTGTTTTTGTGGTGATTGTTCTCTTCCTGTTCCTTGCCAATGTACGTACCACGGTTATTTCATTGGTAACCCTTCCGTTGTCATTGATTGTTTCTATATTGACTCTTCACTATATGGGACTCACCATCAATACCATGAGTTTGGGTGGTATGGCCATTGCCATTGGTTCGTTGGTGGATGATGCCATTGTGGATGTGGAAAATGTATGGAAGCACTTGCGTGAGAATCGCTTGTTGCCCGAAGGGGAACGTAAGAGCGTGATTGAAGTCGTGTTCAATGCTTCGAAGGAAGTGCGTATGCCTATCTTGAACTCTACCTTGATTATTGTAGTCAGCTTTGTTCCTTTGTTTTTCCTGACAGGAATGGAAGGGCGTATGCTGGTTCCGTTGGGCATTGCCTTTATTGTGGCGTTGTTTGCTTCTACGGTAGTGGCTTTGACACTGACTCCGGTACTGTGCAGCTATCTGTTAGGTAATAATAAAAGCAAAGGATTGCCCAAAGAGGCATTTGTGGCCGTATGGATGAAAAAGCATTACCGCAATGCCTTGTTATGGTCCTTGAATCATAAATCCGCAGTATTGGGTTTTACGGGTGGACTGTTTGCGGTGGCATTGGTTATGTTTTTTACATTAGGACGCAGTTTCCTGCCATCTTTCAATGAAGGTTCGTTCACCATTAATATCAGTTCATTGCCGGGAATTTCTTTGGCAGAATCGGATAAAATGGGACACCGTGCAGAAGAGTTGCTGATGTCTATTCCCGAAATACAGACTGTAGCCCGTAAAACGGGACGTGCCGAACTGGATGAGCATGCATTAGGGGTTAACGTGAGTGAAATTGAGGCCCCGTTTGAATTGAAAGACCGTTCCCGCCAGGAACTGGTAGCCGATGTGCGTGCCAAGTTATCTACCATTACCGGTGCGAATATCGAAATAGGCCAACCTATCAGCCACCGTATCGATGCCATGCTTTCGGGTACCAAGGCCAACATTGCCATCAAACTGTTTGGTAATGATTTGAACAAGATGTTTGCCATCGGTAATCAGATAAAGGATGCCATCAGCAGTGTGGAGGGTATTGCCGACTTGAATGTGGAACAACAAATCGAACGTCCGCAGCTCAAGATTGTTCCCAAACGCGAGATGCTTGCCAAATTCGGTATTTCTTTACCGGAGTTTGCCGAGTTTGTATCAGTGAACATGGCGGGTGAAGTCGTTTCACAGGTATATGAAGAAGGCAAAGCGTTTAATCTTATTGTCCGTACCAAGGATGAGGTGCGTGATGAGATGGAGAAGGTGCGCAACCTGATGATTGATACCGGTGACGGTCAGAAAATCCCTGTCAACTATGTAGCCGATGTGGTTTCTGCCATGGGACCGAATACCATCAGCCGTGAGAACGTGAAGCGTAAGATTGTGATTTCGGCCAATACCAGCGGTCGTGATTTGCGCAGCGTGGTGAATGATATACAGGAACGGATTGATGCGCAAATCAAGCTTCCCGAAGGATATCATGTGGAATATGGCGGTCAGTTTGAAAGCGAGCAGGCGGCCAGCCGTACGCTGATGCTCACTTCGTTTATGAGTATCGTGGTTATCTTCCTGTTGCTTTATACCCAGTTTAAGAATGCAGCCCAAAGTGGAGTCATTTTGTTGAATTTGCCTTTGGCGTTGATTGGTGGGGTATTTGCATTGATGATAACAACGGGTGAGATAAGCATTCCGGCTATTATCGGCTTTATCTCGTTGTTTGGCATTGCTACCCGTAATGGTATGTTGTTGATAAGTCATTACAATATGTTGCGCGAAGAAGGTATGGATTTGAAAGAAAGCATTCTTCACGGTTCGTTAGACCGTTTGAACCCTATCCTGATGACTGCGTTGTCTTCCGCGCTGGCTTTGATACCTTTGGCATTCCGTGGCGATTTGCCGGGTAATGAAATACAAAGCCCGATGGCGAAAGTTATTCTTGGAGGTCTTTTGACATCGACTTTCCTGAACGCTTTCATTATTCCGATTGTTTATGAACTGATGAACCGAAAGAAGAAATAATAGAAATAATATGAAACGAATCTTAGTTATAATAGCCCTCTGCTCTCCCTTGCTGATGCAGGCCCAGAGTATTGAGCACATTTTGAAAAGCATCGAGCAGAACAATAAAGAGCTCAAGGCACAGAAACATGCCGCCGATGCGACCAAGATGGAAAACCGGACAAACAACAACTTGCCTGATCCTACGGTGAGCTACAGCTCTTTTTACAGTAATGGTGCCGAAGGTGGTCACGGTACGGAATTCGTTGCTTCGCAAGGTTTTGATTTTCCTACTCAGTATATTGCCCGCAACCGGCAGGCTACTTTGCAGAACGAAGCGGTGGACAAGCAACAACAGGCTGCCCGCCGGGATATTCTGCTGAATGCGAAGAATCTCTGTCTGGACCTTATTCTGTTGAATCAGGAAAAGACATTGATGGATATCCGTATGAAAAATGCGGATGAATTACAGGCACTTTACGAGAAACGTCTGACTGCCGGTGATGCGAATATACTGGAAGTCAACAAAATCAAGATGGAGCGTATGAACGTGCAGACGGAAGTTGCCCAAAACAGCGCAGCTCACCGCACTGCCTTGCAGTCTCTGCTTGCCATGAACGGTAACATGCCTTTGGAGTTTGCTGAAACCACGTATCCTGCCATACAGGAAATCAATGATTACAATGTTATGAGGGATGAAGTGATGGCGTCAGACCTTGACTTGCAGGCCGCCGCCGCCACTGCCCGTGCCGCCGAGAAGCAGGTTTCGGTAGACCGCCAAGGATGGTTGCCGAAGCTGGAAGCCGGCTTTCGCCGTAACACGGATGATGCGGTTTCGATGAATGGTTTTGTGGTAGGGGGCTCCTTGCCTTTGTTTCAGAATCGTAAAAAGGTAAAGATAGCCAAGGCACAGGCTATCAGCGCACAATTGATGCAAGAAAATGCTAAAGATCAGGTTGAAGCTTCTCTGATGTCTCTCTTCAATGAGATGCAGCAGTTGAAGGATGCCATGAATGCGTATGATGTCCCTTTGATGTACCGTTCGCTGGATTTATTGAAGCAGGCATTGACCGAAGGACAAATTTCATTGATTGAATATTTTGTGGAAACGGAAAGTATTTATAAGAATCTTCAGGCGTATATGCAGATTGAGAATCAATACCAGAAGGTGATGGCGAATATTTACAAGAATAACCTATAAAATGTTAGGACTCGGTAAAATCTGTCATTTGATTATTATAAGGATGAAGAAATAATCCAAATAATATTAATGATTTGTCTGTTTGGAATACAATAGGATAGGGGTTATGTTATATAGGCATGACCCCTAAAACTATAAATATGGATAACTTGAAATTACTGGCAATAGTAACCGGAGAAGGCGAATTTGTGAATAAGAATTTAAGAACCGGATTATGGCTGAGCGAACTCACCCATATTTATCACGGCGCCAAAAAGCAAGGAATAGAAATTACCGTTGCCAGTCCCAAAGGAGGCGATACTCCTATCGATCCGGAGAGTTTGAATCCCTTACTCATGGATGAGATAACTAAAACCTGTTGGGAAGATTCCATATTTAAGAATGTATTGCAGCATACTAAAAGTTTGGATGAAGTCTCCGAATTTCAGTTTGATTGCGTTTATTTGGCGGGAGGACATGGTTCCATGTATGATTTTCCGGATAATATTGTCTTGCAAGCCATCTTAAAAAAGCAATATGAAAATGAAAAGAAGGTGGCAGCCATTTGTCACGGTGTTTGTGGATTGTTGAATGTGACGTTGGCTTCCGGCGAATATCTAGTTAAAGATAAGAAGCTTACAGGATTCAGCCGGGCTGAAGAAATTCTGGCAAGAAAGGAAAGGGTCGTGCCTTTCGATTTGGAAACCGAACTGAAAGACAGAGGTGCCCGCTACGAGAAAGCATTGATTCCGATGACTTCAAAAGTCGTTATTGACGGTAATCTGTTCACCGGAGAGAATCCGTTCAGTTCCAAGAAAATGGCAGAAGTCATCCTGCAATGTTTCAGTAAGAAATAAAGTTATTAATTTGAATAGGAAATGAATTTAGAAGAGGTATTGAACTTCCGCCGGTCTGTGCGGAGGTATGATAAAAATAAACCGATAGACCCGGAAAAGGTGAAACATTGTCTTGAACTGGCTACGCTGGCTCCCAATAGTTCCAATATGCAATTGTGGGAATTTTATCAAATAACGAATCCCGGACTGATGGCGAAAGTTTCAGAAGCTTGTTTAGGGCAGTCGGCTGCTTCTACGGCTTCGGAAATTGTTGTTTTTGTTACTCGTCAGGATTTGTATAAAAAGCGTGCTAAATTTGTGCTTGACTTTGAAGAAGGAAATATCAGGCGTAATAGTCCGAAAGAGCGTCAGGAAAAACGTATTAGGGACAGGAAGCTGTATTATGGTAAACTGATGCCTTTCATTTATGCAAGGTTTTTCGGGCTTCTAGGGCTTTTCAGGGTGATATTGGCGAGAACCATCAGCCTGTTCCGCCCTATGATGCTGGAAGTTTCGGAATGCGATATGCGTGTGACGGTAAATAAATCCTGTGCCCTTGCTGCCCAAACCTTTATGATTGCCATGGCAAACGAAGGCTATGACACTTGTCCGCTGGAAGGTTTTGACAGCAGGCGGATGAAGAAACTATTGAAGCTGCCCCATGGGGCAGCTTCAATATGGTTATACCTTGCGGCATACGGGATGGGAACAAAGGCATTTGGGGAGAACGGGGCAGGGTTCCTTTCGATGAAATCTATCATAGGATATAAGAGAACAGGGTATTCCTGGCGGGTGATGAAGGTGTATTCCCTTAGATATTCCATCAGCATGCCGAATCGCTCTTCCTGAGTGTGCTTGGAAGAAGACGTCTTGAAACCGTATGTGGGGTCTGCGTGTTCCAGTTCCTTTTCACCCTTTCTGTATACTTCTTTGACAAAATGGCGTGTCGGATTGAATTTGACACTGTCGAAGTGCTTTGGCCGGAAATTATAAGAATGCCGGTTACATCCTTTTTTTGATTCTCGATAAAATCCGGAAACGGTTGTTGTTCGGACGGCATAAAAAAATGTGCCTGAAGAATTGGGCTGCCTTTTATGACAGAGTGACTTCCGGCACATTTTTTCTTGTTTATTCCTGTTTATTTCTTTTTCTTCTTAGCTTCTTTCGCCCATTCTTTAGCTCCCTGCTCTTTCAGTTTCGCGGTGAAAGCCTTTGCTTTTTCCATGCTTGCGTTTTCGTCTTCGGGTGAAGCGTATGCATGTTTGTAACCTTTGGTCACGTTCCATTCACCTCGTGTGAAGTCCGGGAAGGCTACTGCCGCACAGCCGTTATCCATAGAGATAGCTCCCAGTTCGGCCAAACAGCACCATTCGGCCAGGTCATATACATCCATGTCCAAAGGCAGTCCGTTTTGCAGGCAATATACCAGACGGCTGTCCATGATGAAGTCCATACCGCCATGGCCGCCGACTTCTTTTGCCATTTCACCATATTTCTTTAAAATAGGATGCTGGTATTTCTCAACAAGTGCTTCCATTTCTGCCTGGGGTAAGAATCCGTGAGAGTTCAAATCGTCTACTTTGGGTTGCACACCCGATGCGGTCAGTTGTGCTGCATCCAAAGCATATCCTTCAACGGGATATTTATTGGCAAACCCTTTGCTTCCTGTCAGTTGGTACAGGCGGTTGTAAGGTTGGGGAGTCATTACATTATGTTGGATTTCAATAACTTTTCCATTTGCTGTGCGAAGCAGGGTGGTGGTATGGTCTCCGTTACGGAATTCTTTACATTCTTCGCCGGTTCTCTTCTCCACTAAATCTTTACCAACAACAGATTTGGTGTCCATAGCTACTAAAGTGGTTATACGGTCACCACGATGGATATCCAATGCTTGTGCTACAGGACCCAGGCCGTGAGTGGCATATACATCACCCCGGTGTTTCATGTTATAATCCAAACGCCATCCCAGTTTGTCTTCTTTGCCGTTTTTCCAATAATGATCCCAAAACGGGCTTAAATTGTGAATGTAGGCTCCTTGGGCACGGATTACTTCGCCAAATACACCTTGTTGTGCCATATTCAGTGTATTCATTTCAAACCAGTCATAGCAACAGTTCTCAAGAATCATGCAATGCTTGCGGGTTTTTTCACTCAGGTTGATTAAGTCCCAGCATTCTTGCAGGTTCATGGCCGAGGGAACTTCAATAGCTACATTTTTACCGTTTTCCAATGCGCATTTTGCTACCGGGAAATGATGCAACCAGTCTGCGGCGATATAAACTAAATCTATGTCTGTACGTTTACATAATTCTTCATATCCCTTTTCTCCGGAATAAATGGCAGCTTTCGGCATAGATGCTTTCTTTAGGATATCCTGACATTTTTCTGCACGGGATGCTTCATAATCACAAAGGGCCACAATTTGTGTACCGGGAATATAAGTGAAGCGCTCTACGGCTCCGGGGCCTCGCATTCCCAATCCGACAAATCCTACGCGGACTACCTCCATTTTAGGGGTGGTTAAGCCTAATACGCTTTTCTGGCCGGCCGGACGTTCAGGAGTATCAATCACAATGGTTCCTTTGTCCCATGTCCAGGAATCTCCTGAACTTACGGTTTGTGCTGTCGTGGTTTGTGGTAAGCACATGCATAGGGTTGTACCCATACATAAGCTTATCATCAATGATTTAAAGG
>OWJI01001582.1_pt1 | contig 13844 bp, 10 predicted proteins | sample 1732541 | NCBI WGS metagenome assembly OWJI01 (sample SAMN05065727, study PRJEB22554) | human gut metagenome | biome: ENVO:2100002; feature: ENVO:00000062; material: ENVO:00002003 | host: Homo sapiens | place: USA
CGAGATCTGCGCATGTCTCGTGGGCTCGGAGATGTGTATAAGAGACAGCCAAAACCTGTCAGTCCTCGGCGTTGTGATTTGCTTTCATTTTAGTATCTTTGAACCATAGGAAACAGTCTGAAAGGGATGCGGAAGTAATGGCATTACGTTGTGATTTGCTTTCATTTTAGTATCTTTGAACCATAGGAAACAGTGATGATGCCATCGAGGCCGCTATCACTGGCGTTGTGATTTGCTTTCATTTTAGTATCTTTGAACCATAGGAAACAGTCTTGTCAGCCAGCTCAATGGACTTCGCTATGTTGTGATTTGCTTTCATTTTAGTATCTTTGAACCATAGGAAACAGTAAAAGCCACGTTCTCATATTCATAGATGAGGTTGTGATTTGCTTTCATTTTAGTATCTTTGAACCATAGGAAACAGTCCCATGTGCGGGGTTAAGAACCTTAACATAGTTGTGATTTGCTTTCATTTTAGTATCTTTGAACCATAGGAAACAGTCTATCATTTTGGTACCTCGGAAAATCATCTGTTGTGATTTGCTTTCATTTTAGTATCTTTGAACCATAGGAAACAGTCAAAGAAACACCAACAGCAACGTTCTTTACGTTGTGATTTGCTTTCATTTTAGTATCTTTGAACCATAGGAAACAGTGACTATAAAGAGACTGAAACAACCAATAAGTTGTGATTTGCTTTCATTTTAGTATCTTTGAACCATAGGAAACAGTTTATATTTGGCGAACCTTGGAAAGCAGCAGTTGTGATTTGCTTTCATTTTAGTATCTTTGAACCATAGGAAACAGTAAGTCCGGGACTAGGAAAGAAATACATAGAGTTGTGATTTGCTTTCATTTTAGTATCTTTGAACCATAGGAAACAGTATTTCTCTTATTTCTCTGAAGTCCTTGTAGTTGTGATTTGCTTTCATTTTAGTATCTTTGAACCATAGGAAACAGTATACAAACGGACATAGTAAACGACCGAATGGTTGTGATTTGCTTTCATTTTAGTATCTTTGAACCATAGGAAACAGTACAACCCGCATTACAAACTGATATACAATTGGTTACAAACTATTTTTGAATTACAAAAACGATACTGTTTTCAATTAAGAATCCCGCATTTAAGCGGGATTTCTTTTTCTAGAAAAGCTCTAATTGCTGACCGGGAGTATTTATATCCAAAGATTTTTTCCCATAAAATAACTCTATATTTCCAAATTGCTTATCTGTAATACACATAATTCCAACCTGCCCATGCTCCGGTAAGAAAGATTTAACTCTTTTTATATGAACTTCTGCATTCTCACTACTAGCACAATGGCGAACATAAATAGAAAACTGAAACATAGTAAAGCCATCTTTCTGCAGATTCTTCTTAAAATCTACATATGCTTTCTTATCCTTCTTTGTTTCAGTAGGCAAATCAAATAATACAAGTACCCACATAATACGATATTCACTAAATCGGTTCATCTCACATTTCCGGATATAATATTCTACGCAATTCACCACTAAAGCATTTATACAGAGATGCAGTAGTCTGCCCCACCGCAACCATTAAAGGACTACGTTTACCAGAGATAACAACTTCTAGTGTAGGAATAGTAAGTAACTGAGCCTTTAAACCTTTCGTCAGTTCATCACAATTCATCCCCTCCTGCAATATCTTATAGACTAACTCATCAACATAGGGCCGATATGGCTCCATAATATCATCAGCCAGACAATAAGCATTATATCTATTATGATGATGTATTCCTAATGTAGGTAAAAGTCCACTAGCAACTAATCCACGTGCAACCACAGCTCTTAGAATCGCATATCCATAATTTAACAGATTATTAGGTGGAACCCCTTCCCTATCTCTTGTAAACCCTTTTATTTTAAACAAATTTTTCCAATAATAGGCAGCTGCACGAGCTTCCAGATTATCAGAGTCCCCACTTTTCACATCAGCAGCCCATATAGTCATACACTTTACTTCTTCACCTGTGCATTTTCTCAATACAGCTGCTTGATTTTCAATCTTCATTCTTACAGTCTGTTGCCACAGCTGCTTTATCAGAGGAAGAGAGGCATCCAACTGTTGACGAAAACGTTCATTCTGTGTCGTGTTTCCATATAAAGGAAGCATTAATCCAACCGGCATACTCTTACTGTCGCAAGTTATGATAGCACAATTGTTTTCAAGTAACGCTTCTAATACTCCTGAAGTAATAGTTATCTGCTTATTATCCAGTACTACTACACCAAGATCCTCTATTGGTTTAGTTATCTCTGATTGTTGTTTGAAGCCATCAGGTAAGGTGTCGTTTTTCACAACCTCCGGCAATTTGATTACCAACTGTGCATTCCTCAAAGATAAATAAACAGGATTACCGAAATAAAGCGTTTTTTTAATCATAGTATTCTATTTTTAAAATTATCTACTACTCACTATCCGCTTCAAAAGATAATTGGGGCGGTTTTTCTTCCTTTTCTAAATTTGCTAAGAAGTTTCGAAAAGATATATTGCTTCTTCCTAACTCCTTCTCTGCTTGCTCATGAGCTACTCTAGCTACATTACCTCCACGATTTACAACTTGCTTACTTTTATTAGATGTATTCGACTACTCTTTTGGGAGGATTTCCACTGTAACACGTTCGCCAAACATTGTGAAGACGGATAGCTATACCACGTCAACGTTTAACAATCCAATCCTTAGAATAACCTTCTGCTCATAGAGTTCTTTCATATACTCTTGGTAAGCTCTGGCTCTCTATCTCTTGCAAACGTTCATCCCTCACTCGAGCTAGCCAAAGTTTAAAGTGTACTGTTTTAGAAGAAATAGACTGTATAATACGAAACAATCCTTTTATATATACTGCTTGAATTTTGCTCTTTTTACCATCCTCTACTATCATTTGAACCGAGGTATAAAGTGTACCTTGGTTCAATGATAAACCTCGTCCCGTGAACACATTCGCCTTATATACTGTTTAGGATTAACACTATGAGTCAACGCCTCCGCCACATCGACAATTGAAAAATGCCATTGTTGCTCTTCTTCATTCCACGCAAAATGGATTTTCTTATCTTGAAACAGCCTAATATTATTCATTACCCTATATTTTTAATACTCACCTAGCGATACAATTTGCCCAATATGATCAACTCTAACTTTCACTATTTTATCTAATCCCTTTGAACTACGAAAATCAGTCCATATTATGCCTTTTAGAGTTGAACTTGTATCTTTGATAGTAGTTTCCAAATGATGTCTAAAAACATAGTTTTTATAAGTAAACTTTTGCACCCTAAACAAATTAGGACTTATCATCGCATAATTCTCCGGATTCAATAAATCTACCTCTTTAGGATTGAATCCTGTCTTCTCATTGGGAAATACAAAATATTCATTTTGCTTCATACTAAACAGAAACTGCCATCCTTCACTTCTTCTATAATCCTTATCTATAATAGGTTGACCAAGGTTTGCCCGTGTCACCGCATCAAAGAAAGAAACCACTACTTCATCAAGTTCATACTTCGGATTACCTTCTTCATCAAGTACTATCTGTCCCACTTTGTCCAAGACAGGCTTTTTATAGATAGCCACATGATGATTGTTACCAGTATTCACAAAATCCACTGGGATTTTCCTTCCTTCTTTGCCCAAAATCAAGTTACCATCTTTATCTTTCTTTTCATGCAGCGATTGAGCATTGCTAATGCCTCGAATACTCACGCGTTTAATCGATATTCCTCTAGCCTCATTCAGCCATATTGGATTTTCATCCAAGTTGACGAATGCCTTTTTGGCATCTCCACCATACTCTTTTAGCCTTTTTTCCAAGACACTACGAATTTTCACATCTATCACCTTATCTATACTTAAATTGGGATCAATCGGCTTTCGTATAGTATAAACAGTTTCAAACTCTACCGTCTGTACTTTTTCTGGAACCATCTCCGTTTGGTTCTCATCAAGATAGAGCGGACTCTTTTCCAATGTATTTTTACCAGTAAATGCTTTCTTTGGATCATTGCCAAAAGCCTCCAAACGTTTTAGTAAAGCATTCCGGTAAGCAAGTTTACTTACAGTAGCAATCTTGGTAACATCAAAAGCAGCATTCACTTTTTCCATTTTCGTGACATATTGTCGATGACTACCATAAACAGTTTCTAGATGTAACTGTCCACGCGGTGTTTGTTGCATTTTTTTGTTTTCACCATTGTTTTTCTTTGTACGATTCACATTGGAGGTAACCACCTTATTTTTAGCCTTGATAGATACCAATAAGTTTTCCAAGTGGCGTTTAGCTTCTGCACGAAACTGTGCCAGAGGTATTGGAGCGAGCGCCTTTCCATCTTCAAAATAGCGCGCCTTTATACCTGCTATATTGGCATGCTCTTTAGAAGTAGGCATCCAAACGGCATTCTTATTATTATAATATTGAATAAACACATCTTTCGTGAAAGCTACAGTCAGAGCATCCATTGCATGGTGTCGATGATCGTTTCTTTTAGTCCAGTCTGTTATTTTCTTTATCCTTCTCCCATTTTTGTCTTTAAAAGTCTCCACCAAACCAAGTATTTCGTATTTAGGTAGATTCAACTCTTTCATCACATCCACAAGTTGCCAATCCTCACGTAATTTATCAGTAATGGAACCAGTAGTAGCCACCACTCTGCGACTAATTTCATTCAACATAGCAAGAGCTTTCTTGGAAATATACTGCGTATTCCGCAAATCTCTATCGATAAATCCTTCCGGAATATCTTTCTCTTCCATTTTTAACTTTCTAAGCTTTGTTTTTTTATCCTTGAATAGAGCCTCGCAACGATTGAGATACTCCTGCAAACCAACATCTCCGTATTTCTCTTTTACAAAATCATAAGCCGTTTTATTACCTTTCTCTATATTAATAGCCCTGTATTCCAAAGTTTTATTAGACAGTGAATCATCGAAAAGACGAGCTTGCGGAATGATGTGTTCAATATCAATCTCTTTACTGAAAATTTTTTCTCTTGGAATGTACTCATCGGAATATAAAGTCTTATACCCGTTATCTTTTAATTCTTCATAGAGTTTATAACGTATAATATCATTACGGCTAACATTCATCATGCCGAATTCCGTTCGCAACAACTGACGAATTTCATCATGTTCACGAGTATTTCGTGCTATGGATTTTGTTAATTCTTCTCGTTCTTTAGCATTTTTCTTTAGTTCACGGGCCAGTTCCACATGAATTTCATCAGGTTTGCCGTAGGTATCAATGATTGTATTAATCAGATTAACCATTTGGTTCAAAATCTTTTCAACCACAGGGTTACGCAGGCTATTCTTGGGGAGAATATCCAATTTGTCCTTCAATATCTTATTTTCTATTTCATCTTTGGTCAATGAGGATTTAGAATGACGATACCCCGCATAGTCACATGCAACGTCATATTGATTACCTTCTTTTAAATAAGGTAGTATCTTTTTAATAGCCTTTGCACTCAGACTTCCGTAATCTTCTTGAAATGACACATTAGCAAGTTCTACAGCATACTCTTTTTCCACGCCACAAAGCTGCATAATTTTCTCAAGCAGTTTACCATTCCCAGTCGGTGTATTATCCCCCTCAAAAGAATACAATAAATGCCAAAGTCTGAAATAAGACTGCCTCTCAAGTTCTTTATCCTCTTTACTCAAATCAATAGAAAGTAGTTCTGTATTCCATCCTAAATTAGTGAATATGGTTTCCAGCTTTTCTATAATCTCATCTGCAGATTTCTTAAAATCCACAGGTTCATAACCATACTTCTCAATCATCTTGCTGTATGCTGAGAAAAGAGCGAATCCTGTATGATTACCATCAATCTGCTTAAAATTCAGATCCAGTTCCTGGAAATTTTCGAACAACAGTTTCAGAACCTCAGCCTTTTTCATACTCTCTTTTACAAAAAGTTCCTTAGCCAGCAACTCTTTTTCTTCCTGATACAAAGACCGTTTTCCTTCTACGAGCAAAGGCTTTTCCGAGTTATCAAACAATGTAGAAGATTTATCTGCTTTCTTGCGTTTACTCTGTTTATCCCACGCAAAGACTTCAATATCATTCAAGGTTTGCCATATTTTAAACTCTTGGAATAACGGATGCGAACGGGGAATCACCCGACAGCCCACTGTCTTATTCTGTTTTCTGCCATCCTTTTCTACTATAACTTCTCGCTTCTCAAATTCGCAGAAACTTATTAATCCTTTTTGACTCTTCAGACGACGTTGATAAAAAATAATGATGTCACGAATTTCTTTCTTCAGTTCCACAGTCAACTCCTCATGAAACTCAGCCTGCCTCTCCCATATCCTGTCAAATTCATCCAAATAATCTTGCCGATAGAATACTCGGTTGCGCAAACTTACATTAGGGTCTTTTTCCAACTCAGACATCAAATACTGTCCAACCGTCTGACGATTGAAGTAAAGCTGCTTACTACGATCGCTGATTGCCCCCAGATAACCACTAGAAGCACTTATCTGACCATTGATTTCTTGTAGCACAATAGCAACTATTTCCGGATTTAGTTGTTCAGAAAGAGCTTGTACACGCCAACGATAATTTTCCAATTTTAATTCATTCCCTTTGGTATCTCGTTTAAGACCGACAAGCTTATACTCCTTTACTCTTTCTTCTGTCCTTGCCTCTTTCTCATTCCAAACAGATTCTTTTTCTGACCAAACAAAGAACTTTGCTAGAATGGCCCAAGTCTGACTACGATTTTTACCTCTAACTTCTTCTTTCACTGCATCACAAAATAATTCCGGATTAAACCGCTTTTGGAAGTTCCAAATCCTGTCAAACTCATTCTGTAAATCAGAACGATAAAAATCCGGTAGATTTTTCTTTCCAGCTTCAAGCATTTGCAGGCAGAGTTCCCCTGGGGTCAAGCCCTCTTCATAAAGTTTTCTGGCTACATCCATACCATCAATCAATACACCATCTTCACTTCCTTTGGTTTTCCGACTACTTTTATAACCACGCTTCTTATTAATCATCAGTAACACTCGAGCAAACTCCTCTAAAGAAACTTCTTCCACTGCAGCTTTCGCTCTTAGACGATATGTTTCAAATGTTGTTTTATTACCATGTTCAGAAAGTAAAGTGCTATCTGTTATGAAACCGTGCTCTTTTAACACTTCAATGAGAGTTTCACGACGCAATTTATAACGTTGCAAATTACGACGCATGCTTCTTTTAAGAGTTCTGTCAGCATTCGTGGTAATACTTTTTCCTTTTTCAAAATTCTGCATTTCATCCACAGTCAAAGGATTCACTCTTACACCGAGTTTGATAATAGACGATATTTCCTCAGTATTTTCCGCCTCATTGACCAATGCCCAGCCAATGCTATTGCAACCTAAATCTAATCCTAATATTTTTTTCATGATATTATTTTAATGTTTTGTCAAATATAGTAAAAACTTTCTGTATTCTATTGTTTTTCCCAATTTATTTCATATATTTGTCAGACTAAAATGAAGCAAATCACAATAAGGATTATTCCGTTGTGAAAACATTAGGTTCCCTCGTCCTCAACGGGGGATTTTTTTTATCTTTGCATTCGCAAAAACAATTATCCAAATGATAGACCAACCTACCATAGACAGAATTCTGGATGCCGCACAGATTGTAGACATTGTATCGGACTTCGTTACGTTGCGCAAGCGAGGTGTGAATTATGTAGGCTTGTGTCCGTTCCATGATGACAAGACGCCATCTTTCTATGTGTCGCCTTCCAAAGGGTTGTGCAAATGCTTTTCCTGCGGTAAAGGTGGCAATGCGGTGCACTTCATTATGGAGCACGAGCAGATGAGTTACCCCGAAGCTCTGAAATATCTGGCAAAGAAATACGGTATCGAAATCAAGGAGCGCGAACTGTCCAGCGAAGAGAAGCTGATGCAGAGCGAACGTGAAAGTCTGTTCATCGTGAATAACTTTGCACGTGATTACTTCCAAAATATACTTAAAAACCATGTGGACGGACGTAGCATTGGCATGGCATACTTCCGCAATCGTGGTTTCCGGGATGATATCATCGAAAAGTTCCAGTTAGGCTATTGCACAGAAAGTCACGATGCCATGGCTCAAGAAGCCATCAAGAAGGGATTCAAGAAAGAATATCTTGTCAAGACAGGGCTTTGCTACGAAACGGACGATCACCGCTTACGTGACCGCTTTTGGGGACGTGTTATTTTTCCGGTGCACACACTTTCCGGTAAGGTAGTCGCTTTCGGCGGGCGCGTGCTTAGCAGTGCGACGAAGGGAGTCAAGGTTAAATATGTCAATTCTCCCGAATCAGAAATCTATCATAAGAGTAATGAACTGTATGGCATTTATTTTGCCAAACAGGCTATTGTGAAACAAGACCGTTGCTTTCTGGTGGAAGGATACACGGACGTTATTTCCATGCACCAGTCAGGTGTGGAGAATGTGGTAGCTTCTTCGGGTACGGCACTGACTCCGGGACAAATTAAGCTCATTCACCGCTTCACCAACAACATCACGGTACTCTATGACGGTGACGTGGCAGGTATCAAGGCTTCTCTCCGTGGTATCGACATGCTGCTGGAAGAAGGAATGAATATCAAGGTTTGCCTACTTCCCGACGGGGAAGATCCGGATTCCTTCGCCCGCAAGCACAACGCTACAGAATTCCAGAAATTCATACAAGATAATGAAACAGACTTTATACGTTTCAAAACCAATCTTCTACTGGAAGATGCAGGAAAAGATCCTATCAAGCGTGCTGAGTTAATCGGTAATCTTGTACAAAGTATATCTATTATTCCTGAGGCAATCGTCCGCGATGTATATATTAAAGAATGTAGCCAGCTGCTTCGTGTAGAAGACAAGCTACTGGTTTCGGAAGTTGCCAAACGACGCGAAACGCAGGCTGAGAAGCAGGCGGAACAAAGAAACCGGGAAACAAGAAAAAATAATGCAGCCCGCGACGCTGCACAAGCACCGCTTCCCGACGGAATGCAACCACCCTACCCTGAAGACATGCCTCCTTATCCCATGGATGGAGAAATACCTGACGGTGGTGCACCGCTTCCACCGGAAGCTGCCGAATACGTATCTTATATCCCGCAGGAGGGGAAAGAAGGACAGGAATTCTACAAATACGAGCGCCTTATCTTGCAAATGGTAGTACGCTACGGAGAGAAAGTATTGTGCAACGTTCCCGATGAGGAAGGGAAAGAAATTCCCATCACAGTAACGGAATACGTAGTCAATGACTTGAAAGAGGACGAACTGGCTTTCCACAACCCGCTGCACAGGCAGATGTTGACAGAAGCGGCAGAGCATATACATAATGAAGGATTCACTGCAGAACGGTATTTCCTAGCACACCCCGACCCTATTATCAGTAAGCTAAGTACAGAGTTGATTGCCGACCGCTATCAACTGAGCAAATATCACTCCAAAGCCCAAAGGTTAGTGACCGACGAGGAACGCCTATTCGAATTGGTACCTACACTCATGATTAATTTCAAGTTTGCCATCATCAGTGAAGAAATGAAACACATGATGTATGCCCTGCAAGACCCTGCCGTAGCCAATGATGAAGAACAATGTACCTCTATCATGAAACGCTACTCAGAACTGCGTGAGATCAAAAGTATTATGGCCAAACGATTGGGTGACAGAGTTGTACTCGGTTAAATCACCATGCTTCTAATGAGAACGATAGTTTCCTTATGCAGAAACAACAGTTTCCCCTAATGGGAACGACAGTTTCCTCATACAGAAACGAAATAGGGCTTCGTGTGTCCGTAGACATTCCTTTCATGAAATAAGGTATGGGATTGTTATGTGAATGAATTCTGACGAATGAGGTTCATAAACTCTTCACGAGTCTTTGCCTGATTGAAACCACCTGTAAAATCGGAAGTGGTCGTTATGGAATTCTGTTTTTCAACTCCACGCATCTGCATACACATGTGCTTGGCTTCCACAACCACCATTACGCCCAAGGGATTCAGTGTTTCCTGGATGCATTCTTTAATCTGGAGCGTCATGCGTTCCTGCACCTGAAGACGGTGGGAGAAGATATCCACTACACGGGCAATCTTGCTCAGCCCCGTAATGTAACCGTTGGGGATATAGGCCACGTGTGCTTTTCCGTAGAACGGAAGCATGTGGTGTTCGCAAAGTGAGAAGAAATCAATGTCTTTCACAATCACCATCTGACTGTATTCTTCCTTGAACTTGGCAGAGCGGAGCACTTCGTGCGGGTCCATGAAATAGCCTTTTGTCAAACTCAGCATAGCTTTCGCTACGCGTTCGGGGGTTTTCAGTAGTCCTTCGCGTTCGGCATCTTCGCCCAATAAAGTTATAATACGCTGATAGTGTTCTTTCAGTTCATCCAGTGCGGGAGATACGATTTCTTCTTTTCCTAACATATATTTGAGTTTTTAAGTTTCCGAGTTTCAGTACAACTCAAAAACTGAACAACTTATAAACTTAAAGCGGTATGTTTATCTGCTCTTTCACAATAGAAACTTCTTTGAATACGCCTGTAGCACGCAACTGGCGCATCATGGCATCCGCTTCTTCAATACTGCGGAAGTCTCCTACACGGCACAGCCAGCGGGGAGAGTTGAAAGAGGTATAAACAGAAAGTTCCGGGAAATATTCTTTGATTCGTGAGCCCACAGCGTGAGCTTCGTTCTTGGCTCTACTGGTATTGTTTCCGGCATACACCTGTACACGGAAACCCTGACTTTTAAGCACTCTGTTCTCCGTTCCGTTGGGGATATATTCCTGACCTATCAAGGCCTCGATGCGGGCATCCTGATGGATGGTTACCTTACCCTGTCCCGGCACATTGCGTTCCAAACTCTTCACAATGTTATTCTGCGCCGAAGCAAAAGCGGCGAAAGCAAAGCATGCAATTAAAAGTAAACCAAGCTTCTTCATAATGAATAATATAATAATAGACGGTTGATAATATGATTATAGAGACTGATAACCAACAACCGGCACTTCACCGGTTATCAATTATCAGTCTTCCATTATCTATTAATTAAAAGCATCAATGATACCTTTGAAATCTGCTACCTTCAGAGCTGCACCACCGATCAATCCACCATCAACGTCAGGATTAGCGAACAATTCCTTAGCGTTAGACGGTTTAGCGCTACCACCGTAAAGGATAGAGCAGTTGTCAGCAACTTCCTTACCGTACTTGTCAGCAACTAATGAACGGATGAAAGCATGGATTTCCTGAGCTTGGTCGGGAGTAGCAGTTTTACCTGTACCGATAGCCCAAACCGGTTCGTAAGCCAATACAATCTTAGAGAAATCTTCAGCAGACAGAGAGAATACAGAAGCCAACTGAGCGGCAACTACTTCATTCTGCTTGTTAGCTTCACGTTCTTCCAACACTTCACCGATACAGAAGATCGGAGTCAGGCCGTTAGCCAAAGCCAATTTTACTTTTTCTTCCAGGATGGCAACTGTTTCGCCATAGTAAGCACGACGTTCTGAGTGACCCAGGATTACATATTTAGCGCCTGTAGAAGCAACCATAGCAGCTGAAACTTCACCAGTGTAAGCACCTGATTCTTTGTCAGCACAGTTTTCAGCACCTACGCCAATCTTAGCGGGGTCTACCAACGGAGTAACCGATGCCAGGTGGATAAAAGGAGTACAGATGATTACATCACAGTTAGGCTTTTCGTTAGCCAATACTTCGTTCAGTTCTTTTGCAAGAGCAATACCCTCCTGAAGGGTTTTGTTCATTTTCCAGTTTCCTGCAACAATGTTTTTTCTCATTTTGTTTTTTATTTATTAAAAGGGTTAATGTATTTTTGATTTATAATTTGTAATTTATGGCTGTGGAAGCTCTTGCTTATCACTCATCACTCCATCGCTAATCACTTTATTTTTCGCTCTCTTTCTTTCCCTGCGCTTCACAACCAGGATGTCCACACCGATAACCATCAGCAACGGAATGATAAACCACAAAAGAACGTAACCAATCGTGCGCAAATCACTTTCTTGTTTCTGCTGACCGAGTTCCAGTTTATCCAGGCTATCCGTCAACACGTATTCATCCGGCAAGCTATTATCACTCCACTTATTCAGAATTACGCCATCCTTTATCAGTATCAATCCGGGATTGGAACGGATAATAGTCTTCAAAGTGATGTCGTCCGTCTGGCAGAAAGGATATTCTGCACCGGTCTTATCACGCCACAATTCTATTTGTTCCTCCGGCGAAGAAGTCAGGGCATAAAAGCCGTAACCATGCTCCACACTATAATCATAGATCTCGTTAATAAGATCTATATCGCTATCGTCAGCTTTTTCAATGCGATGAGCTACCAACAGAAATGTATATCCCTTATCGGATAAGATGCTATCGGTCAAATCCTCTCCGGTTTCCAGACTTACAATAGAGAAGTCGTGAATCGGAGGCTCGTATCCTTTTTCCTTCAACACCGTACGTGTTTCAACAAACGTCCATGTGCTATCCGGGTAATTATCCAGTGTAAATTCCTGTTTTTTTCCGTCTTTCTCCAGAATGAACTTGCTCTCAAACACACTGGGTTTTGCTCCTTCGGGTATTTCCATGCCTTCTTTGATATTCTTTCCGATCTTGTAAGGACGGAAATCCAGAATAGGCAGATTGTCCAGGCAATAGAATGAAAGCACAAACACAAAAAAGAACGTATACATGGAAACCATCCATGCCATTTTTGCCGTAATAAAGCGAATGATTTGTTTTCCACCTTTGAAGACAGATACGGCTGCAATAAACAATACTACATTCTTGCCAAACGTTTCCCAGTTTGTCAACACCCATGCATCACCGAAACAACCACAATCGGACACCGGATTCGCTAACGCCAGATACAGTGTCAGCGGTGTCATCACGATCATCAGCATCAGTGCCAGAGTCGTAGCAAACCTCCGCCGTATACCGAAGAACAGGAAAACTCCCACTGAGAATTCCAACGCCGACAATACGATGGCAAACAGTAGCTGCAAATATGTAGGAAACCACGCGGCCATTCCGAAAGCCGTCAGATAATCCTGAATCTTATAAAAAGAGCCTAACGGATCGACTGCCTTCACAAAGCCGGAAAAGATGAATACCGCCGCCAGTAAAAAACGGCAAACATTCACCCAGCTCTTCCATATTATATGTTTCTGCTTAGTCTCCAAATTCAATCTTAATCAAACCGAATACGGAATAATTAATCATGTCCATATAATTAGCATCCACTCCTTCCGAAACCAAAGTCTGTCCTGACAGGCTTTCAATCTGTTTCGTACGGTAGATTTTCATCAATATCAGATCAGTGTATGAACTGACACGCATGCTGCGCCATGCCTCATCGTAATCATGATTCTTAGCAAGCATCAGATCCAATGAAATTTTAGCATATTTGTCATACAACGCCATTGCTTCTTCATTCGTGATATCGGCTGATTCCGCATATCCCAGTTCCAGCTGTATCAATCCGATAATGCCATAGTTGACTATCGCAATGAACTCGGAACGTATTCCTTCGTCCACCAACGTCACTCCTTTAGTTTCAATACTCCTGATACGATTGGCTTTAATGAATATCTGGTCAGTCACGGAAGCCGGACGGAGAATACGCCATGCCGGACCGTAATCATGTAGTTTCTTGGAGAACAAATCACGACAGATGGCAATGACATGCTCAAATTGTTGTTTGGTATCTTTCATTTCCTTACAAATTGGTTGCAAAGGTAGGAATAATTAAAGAAAAAAGAAAAGAGGGCACTCTAAATTATATTAAAGTGCCCTCTTCTTTATGGGTTTATTG
>OWJI01001609.1_pt1 | contig 13649 bp, 7 predicted proteins | sample 1732541 | NCBI WGS metagenome assembly OWJI01 (sample SAMN05065727, study PRJEB22554) | human gut metagenome | biome: ENVO:2100002; feature: ENVO:00000062; material: ENVO:00002003 | host: Homo sapiens | place: USA
CATACGATATCTGCGCATGTCTCGTGGGCTCGGAGATGTGTATAAGAGACAGGTAGTAGCAATGAGCGCACTGTTTTTGAGTAGCGGTAATGTGATGGCTACTCAGGTTGCTTCGGATAATGTCTTGGAAGTAACTGAGCAGTTACAATCTATTAATGTTACAGGTTTGGTCGTAGATGCGACGGGCGAGCCGATTATAGGTGCCAGTGTGGTAGAAAAGGGAACAACGAATGGTATTGTAACTGATATCGATGGTAAGTTTACTTTGAGTGTAAAGACTGGAGCTATATTAAAAATATCATTCGTAGGTTATCAGCCTCAGGAAGTAAAGGCTACACCTACTATGAAAATCGTGTTGAAGGAAGATACGGAATTACTGGATGAAGTTGTAGTTGTAGGTTATGGTGTACAGAAGAAAGCTAATCTAACAGGTGCAGTAACTACTGTTGACTTGAATAAGACTATGGCAGGACGCCCTCAGCAAGATGTAACCAAGGCATTACAGGGTGCGGTTCCTGGTTTGAGTATCACAACCGAAAATGGTGATATAAACGGAAGTGCTTCGATGCGTATTCGTGGTGTTGGTACCTTAAGTAATTCTGAAAAGAGTAATCCATTGATTGTGGTGGATGGAGTTCCGATGGATGATATCTCTTTCTTGAATACGCAGGATATTGAAAGTATCTCTGTACTGAAAGACGCCGCTTCTACCTCTATTTATGGTACACGTGCTGCCTTTGGTGTTATTTTGATCAATACAAAGAGTGCTAAACCGACGGAAAAGGTTACTATAAATTATAGCAATAACTTTGCTTGGGATCAGGCGACTTATTTACCTAATTTCCCGGATGTTCCTACACAGCTTCGAGCAGCATTGGAAGCCAAGGCTAATGCTAACCAATATGAAGTGGAACTCTTCGGTATGTATTTTGATAAACTGTTACCTTATGCCGAGAAGTGGGCGCAGCAGAATGGAGGAAGAAAACTGAAGTATGGTGAAATGAGACCGTATCAGAGTGACAGCAATGTGGGGGATTATTGTATTGTGGACGGAACTCCCTATTATTACGCCGATTGGGATGTTCAGGATATTTATTATAGCAAAGCAGCTCCTTCACAGAGCCATAATTTATCAGTTCAGGGAAGTTCTGGTAAAACGAACTACTATCTTTCTTTTGGTTATGATGAGAAAGAAGGTATTATGAAAGTGCGTCCTGATGAGTTGAAGAAGTACAATGTTTCAGTTAATGTTACGACCAATTTATATGATTGGTTACAAGTAGGCGCACGTGTCAATTATTCCCGTAAAGCTTATCAGCGTCCTGATGTTTACAGTAGTACGTATCAGACTTTATGGCGTTGGGGCTCTTTCTTCATTCCTTCAGGTACCATTGATGGTTATGATACCCGTCTTATGGCTATGCGTAAGCAAGCATCAGACCGCAAGGAAATAACAGACCTTACACGTATGAATGCATTCTTGAAAGCTGAAATTATTAAAGGGCTTACTTTGAATGCCGATTTCACTTATGCAATCCAGAACTTGAACAGTGGTTCTGAAGATTTCTCAGTCTATGGTATTGACTGGTCGGGAATGCCTACCCCTAAATATATTGTAACAAAAAGTAACTCGGCAATTTGGCGGGATAATTCCAAACAGAATACTTGGACTCTGAATGCATATGCCAACTATGCTAAGACTTTTGCAAAGAGCCATAATTTGAATGTGATGGTTGGAGCCAATGCCGAAGAAGTGGATTATACTTATTTGTATGGATACCGCAAAGGATTGTATGATGAAGCATATCCCGAATTGAATTTAGCAAGCCAAGATGGGCAACAAATAAATTGGTCACATACTTCCCGTGCATCAGCCGGCTATTTCGGACGTATTAATTACGATTACAAAGGTATTTACCTGTTGGAATTGAACGGACGTTACGATGGCTCTTCCAGATTCCCACATAATGATAAATGGGCATTCTTTCCTTCTGCTTCTATCGGATACCGATTCTCAGAAGAGGCTTATTTTGCACCGTTGAAGAAAATAGTCAGTAACGCTAAGTTTCGTGCATCTTATGGTGAAATTGGAAATGAAGCCATCGGAGATTATATGTTTGAAGCATTGATCAGTCAACGCGAAAATACATCGTCTACAGGATATATTTATTGGGTAGATGGTAATGGTGCTAATGCTAATAGATTAACTCAGTACAATATGCCTAAGCTGGTGTCGAAGTCTCTTACCTGGGAACGTATCCGTACCACTGACATTGGTCTGGACTTAGGTTTCCTGAATAACGAACTAACTGTAGGATTTGACTGGTATCAACGTGAGAACCGTGATATGCTTGCTCCTGCCCAGGTTTTACCGAACAGTGTAGGTGCTACTGCTCCTTATGATAATGCCGGTACACTACGTACTCGCGGATGGGAATTAAACCTCGATTGGCATCATAAATTCGGTGAATTTAATGTGTATGCTAACTTCAATCTTAGTGATTCAAAAACCAAGGTAACGAAGTGGAATAATGATACTAAGTTGCTCAGTTCTTACTATTCGGGCAAGAATTATGGTGATATATGGGGCTTTGATACAGATCGTTATTTTGAAGAATCTGACTTTACCGGTCAGAATGCAGACGGTTCATGGAACTACAAGCCAGGTATTGCCAGTCAGTCTGCACTTGAACGCGCTCCGTTCCACTATGGTCCTGGTGATATTAAGTTCAAAGATTTGGATGGAAGTGGCGAGATTGACGGTGGAAAAGGAACGGCTGATGATCATGGTGACTTGAAGGTTATCGGTAATTCACTCCCTCGTTATGAATATGGATTCCATCTGGGTGGCAGTTGGAAAGGCATCGACTTGGATTTATTTTTCCAAGGCGTAGGAAAACGTTCTGATTGGACTATTTCTTCTCTGAACTTTCCGATGATGCGTGCGGCCGATTTGGCTATTTACGATAATCAAAAAAGTTTCAACAGAGTATTTTATAGTGATGATTGGAAAACGATTACCGGTTATGATATCAACCAGGGTAACACTTATCCTCGTTTATACCCGGGAAATGAAGCTAAAGGTACTGTATCAGGTATTGCAAACGGTTCCAATAACTATTATCCGCAATCTCGTTACTTGACTGATATGTCTTATCTTCGTTTAAAGAACGTAACTGTTGGTTATACTTTACCGAAGGAGTGGACCCGCAAAGCTTTCATCGAAAAGGCACGTATCTACTTTAGCGGTAGCAACCTCTTCTTGCTCTACAAGGGTAGTGACCTTCCCGTTGATCCGGAAATCAGTACAGGTGATGGCCTTACTTATGGAGGCTGGGGACGTACAACTCCTATCACCCGTACCTTCTCATTCGGTATTCAGGTAACCTTATAATAACTATTAAACAATAAGAATGATGAAAAAGCTATTCATATACGGAACAATGGCACTGATGGCCTTGACAAGTTGTAATGACTTTCTCGACAAAGCACCTTTGGATGCCTTTACCAATACTCCCGCATATTGGAGTAATACAAGTAATCTTGATAATCAATGCAATACGTTCTATAACAACTATTCGGGTTATGGAAACGGCAGTGGTGGTGGCTGGTTCTATTTTAAGACACTGAGTGATGACCAAGTGGATTATCAGTCAACAGTCTGGACTTACACAAGTGTTGTGGCTACTTCTACAAATTGGTCTGACCCTTTCACCGAAATCCGTCGTGCCAATTATATTATCGAAGGGTTGAAAACATCTTCTCTTGATGAAGCTGTTAAAGCTAATTATGAAGGTCTGGCACGCTTAAACCGGGCATGGGAATATTATCAATTGGTGCGCATGTATGGTGATGTACAGTGGATAACTACGGTTGTAGACCCGGCGGATAAAGACGTGGTTTACGGACCACGTACGGATCGCGATATTGTAATGGACAATGTCCTTGAAGATCTCAATTATGCTACGACTACAATTACGGGAACTAACAAGCAACGTTTCAGTGCTGACATGGCTTTGGCTATGAAAGCTGACATCACATTGTACGAAGGTACCTACTGTAAGTATCGCAATGCAAATGACAATGCCGGCAAGGCTGCTGACAACACTCGTGCCGAGAAGTATCTGCGTGAATGTGTATCTGCTTGTGAGGCATTGATGGCTAAAGGATATTCATTGAATCCGAGCTATCAGGGAAACTACAATTCTGTGTCGCTCAGTTCTAATCCTGAAATGATCTTTTACAAGCCTTATTCACAGAATACTTTTATGCATTCTACCATTGACTATACTGTAAATACAAGTGGTACTAGTGGTATGACTAAAAATGCTTTCGACAGTTATTTGTTCCTTGACGGTAAGCCCAAAGCAACTACTACAATGGATACTAATGATGCCGCGGTAAAAGATGCAAATGGGAAGTACAATCTTGAGTCTGTTCTTGCTGTTCGCGACAAGCGATTGGCGGTCACTGTTGACCCGGTATTATGTTTCAAAGGTAGTGCCTATAGCCGTGCCGGGGTTGCCGGATTTACTTCTACTACCGGTTACGGTATAGCTAAATATGATAATACGACTGAATTGAGCGTAAGTGATCGTAACAGCATCAACAAGCAATATACGGACTGTCCGCTTTTCTGGCTGTCTGTTGTTTATCTGAACTTTGCTGAAGCCAAGGCAGAGCTTGGAACATTGACACAAGCTGATCTTGATAATTCCATCAATAAATTGCAGGAACGTGCCGGTCTGCCCGGTATGACTACTCAGCCGGAGGCTGATCCTGCCAACAATATGGGTGTTAGTAATTTAATATGGGAAATCCGTCGTTGCCGTCGTTGCGAGTTGATGTGCGATAATTGGACACGTTATTGGGACTTGATTCGTTGGCATAAGCTTGATTTACTTGATTCTTCCAAGAATCCTACGATCTATCTTGGAGCTAACATGAAGAATGTGGAGAATCCGGAAGTCGATGTGAATAGTGATGGATATATGATTGGTTCTAACACTCTTAACCAACCGCGTACTTACGAGGCTAAGCATTATTTCTATCCGATACCTACAACTCAGCTGACTTTGAATACGAATATGGAGCAGAATCCGTTCTGGAAATAAGGTGAGATTGTTCATGGCGTAACTAAAGGAGGTTGTATTCTATTTATTTAGAATTCAACCTCTTTCTTATTGGGATATAGGACGTTGTTGGATATCACAAAATATTCTCTATCTTTGTAAAAAGCTGTCCGATACTGAAATAATAATTTTATCATTTGAACTATGCTTAAACTAAGAATGTTGTCACAGGGGATTGCAGGACCACGGTTTGAAAAGCCGGAGGAAGTTGTTGAATGGATGGGTGCCATGCAGGCACAGGACATCAGGGCGGCGAAGTGGGCTGTAGGGTTACGCATTGCAAACCCCTCGCTGACGGCTGTGCAGGAGGCACTGGATACGGGGCGGATTTTGCGTCTTCATGTGATGCGTCCCACGTGGCATTACATTCCCGGCAGAGACATCAAATGGATGACGGGGTTATCCACTAAAGGTCTGTTGTCTAAATTTCGTTTTTATGCCAAGCATTTCAGTCTGACTGAAGAAGATTTCCTCCGCAGTAAGCCCCAGATAGAAAAAGTGTTGAGCGGACAACACCTGACGAGCCTGGAAGTTCTTGAACAACTACACTCGAAGGGTATCGCGCTCGACGAACCCATCGTGAAAATGTATCTGAGCTTTGGCGAGGCAGACGGTACCGTGTGCAGCGGCATTGAGAAGAACGGAAAGCATACCTATGCACTGACCTGTGAAAGAATTCCGGATGCCATCGAGCTCTCCCATGAGGAGGCCCTTGCAGAACTTACACGGCGGTATTTTAGGAGCCACGGTCCGGCCACACTGGAAGATTTCGTTTGGTGGTCTGCATTGAGTATAGGCGAAGCGCGTAATGCCATCGCTTCACTTGGCACTGAAATGATAACAGAGCGGTATAACGACCGTGAAATGCTGATACATGCTTCTTCGCCCGGGCTTGTAGGAGAGGTGGATATTGATGAAAGAAATGTCTTCCAGCTCCTTCCACCGTTTGATGAATACCTGGTAAGTTACAAAAATCGTTTAGACTGTATAAAGGAATCGCATACGAAGTATGCTTATAATAATTTTGGTATATTTCAATCTGTAATTCTCCATCAAGGCCGTATCACCGGGAATTGGCGTAAAACTTCAAAGAAAGGAGTTTTTGATACATCTTTCTTCCCAGGGTGCAGGCCTGCTGCGAAGAAGCTTATCGAAAAAGCTATAAAGGAATGTGTATTGTTCCATGAAAGTTGAATTTTTCTTTATATTGTAATATGAAAGAAGAGGCTATCTCACATTCGAGACAGCCTCTTCTTCATTAATTACCATTTCTTTAATGGCTATATCTTTATCGGTAACGCTTAGAGAGCATTCTCTTTTACCAAATATTCTGCAATCTGTACAGCGTTCAGTGCAGCACCTTTCTTGATCTGGTCACCCACAATCCAGAAAGTCAGACCGTTTTCATTAGCCAGATCCTTACGGATACGACCTACATAAACGGGGTCTTTGCCTGCAAGGAACAAAGGCATTGGATATTCCTTTTCGGCAGGGTTATCCTGCAATACCAAGCCGTCGCCTTTGGCAAAGGCTTCACGAGCTTCTTCCACTGAAATAGGACGTTCTGTTTCTACCCAAATACTTTCAGAGTGAGAACGAAGAGCTGGAACGCGTACGCAAGTTGCACTTACTTTAATGTCAGAATGCATGATCTTGCGGGTTTCGTGGAACATCTTCATTTCTTCTTTGGTGTATCCGTTATCAGTAAATACATCAATCTGAGGAATGAGGTTGAATGCCAACTGGTATGCAAACTTTTCAACAGTAACGGATTCGCCTGCTAACACCTGGCGGTACTGTGTGTACAATTCATCCATAGCGGCAGCACCTGCACCGCTGGCAGCCTGATACGTAGAAACGTGTACAGTCTTTATGTGAGAAAGCTGTTCGATGGCTTTCAGTGCCACTACCATCTGTATAGTGGTACAGTTAGGGTTGGCGATGATACCGCGTGGACGATCTTTTGCGTCGGCAGCATTTACCTCGGGAACTACCAAAGGTATGTCATTATCCATACGGAAAGCACTGGAGTTATCGATCATCACGGCACCATGTTTGGTGATGGTCTCGGCATACTCTTTAGAGGTACCAGCGCCTGCGGAAGTGAAAGCGATATCAACCCCTTTAAAGTCATCGTTGTGTTGCAAGAGTTTTACCTCGATCTGTTTACCGCGGAATGTGTATTTTGTTCCGGCACTGCGTTTAGAACCGAACAACACTAACTCATCCAACGGGAAATTTCTTTCATCGAGCACACGCAGGAACTCCTGTCCCACGGCTCCGCTTGCTCCAACAATAGCTACTTTCATTTTCTTTTGTTTTTTAATTAAGTTTATAAAAATGTTCTTCTATGCTTAAAAACGATAGAATTGGCTGCAAATTTATAACAATTTGCTGTATGACAACGTATAAAATGAAAACTTTTTTGTTATTTTGCAACGTAAAACCTAAAACTTGAAGCCCATGGACTTATTTGACTTCAGTCTGAAACTTCCGATTACTGATCCTACATGGATATTCCTCCTTGTATTGCTTATCATATTGTTTGCTCCCATTTTGTTGAATAGATTGCGTATTCCACATATCATCGGTATGATATTGGCGGGATTGGTAATTGGTGAGCATGGATTTAATATTCTGGCGCGGGATAGTAGTTTTGAACTGTTTGGTAAAGTGGGTTTATACTATATAATGTTTCTGGCTGGTCTGGAAATGAATATGGCGGATTTCAAGCAGAATCGGGGAAAGGCCGTAATGCTGGGATTATTAGCTTTTATTATTCCAATCATGATCGGTCTGGTGGTGAACATGACCTTCTTGAAGTATAGTTTGATCACTTCAGTCCTGTTGGCAAGTATGTATGCTTCACATACTCTGGTAGCATATCCCATTGTTATCCGATATGGTGTATCCCGACATCGAAGTGTCAGTATTGCCGTAGGTGGTACAGCGGTGACTGATACACTTACGCTGTTGGTGCTGGCCGTAGTAGGTGGTATGTTTAAGGGAGAATCCGGTGGATTGTTTTGGGTATGGCTGGTGGTCAAAGTCGTTTTCCTTGGCGGATTGATCATGTATTTTTTCCCCCGTATCGGTCGTTGGTTCTTCCGTAGGTACGATGATAATGTAATGCAGTTCATCTTTGTGCTTGCCATGGTATTCCTGGGGGCAGGGTTGATGGAATTTGTAGGAATGGAGGGTATCCTTGGCGCATTCCTTGCGGGGTTGGTGTTGAACCGGTTGATCCCCCATGTTTCCCCGTTAATGAATCATTTGGAATTTGTAGGTAATGCGCTTTTCATTCCTTACTTCCTGATTGGTGTGGGAATGATGATTGATATACATGTGATTTTTGGTCATGGTGATGCTCTGAAGGTGGCAGGAGTAATGATAGCGGTTGCTTTGACCGGTAAATGGATTGCCTGCTGGTTGACACAGAAAATCTATAAGATGGGAGCCATTGAGCGGGAATTGATGTACGGTTTAAGTAATGCCCAGGCTGCTGCAACACTGGCTGCCGTCTTGGTCGGATATAATATTATCTTGCCCAATGGTGAAAGATTGCTGAATGATGATGTGCTGAACGGTACTGTGTTGCTTATCCTTGTGACTTGCGTGGTGAGTTCGTTTATTACTGAACGCGCTGCCCGTAAAATAGCTATTGATGAGGCTCATTTGGAGGATGAAAAGCGTCCGGCAGAACTAGAGAAGATTTTGATACCGGTTGCAAATCCGGATACGATTGAAGACTTGGTAAATCTGTCATTGGTGATACGTGACCCGAAGCAGAGGGATAATCTGTTGGCACTGAACGTAATTAATGATAATAATGCATCGGAAACTCTGGAACTCCGTGGAAAACGTTATCTGGAGAAAGCGGCGATGATAACGGCTTCAGCGGATGTTCCGTTAAAGCTGATTAGCCGTTATGACTTGAATATTGCTTCGGGTATTATACACACGGCTAAGGAGCATGGAGTGACGGATGTAGTGATCGGTCTGCACCGTAAGGTAACTATTGTAGACTCTTTCTTTGGCATGCTGGCTGAGAATTTGCTGAAAGGCTTGCATCGGGAAGTAATGATTGCTAAGTTCCTGATGCCGATTAATACTTTACGGAGAATTAATATTGCCGTTCCGCCCAAAGCGGAATATGAAGCCGGTTTCCAGAAATGGGTGGAACACTTCTGCCGTATGGGAAATACATTGGGGTGCCGGGTGCATTTCTTCGCTAACGAAGAAACAACTACGCTTTTGCAAATTCTGGTGAAGAAAAGATTTAGCTCCACCATGACTGATTTTTCTCGTTTGGACGATTGGGGAGATTTGCTGTTGCTGACCGGGCAGGTGAATTATGATCATTTACTCGTGATTATCAGTGCTCGTCGTGGTTCTATCTCTTATGATCCTGCATTTGAGAGACTTCCCGCGCAATTAGGAAAGTATTTTGCCAATAATAGTTTGATAGTGCTGTATCCGGATCAATTGGGTGAGCCTCAAGATATGTTGTCATTCTCTAACCCGCGTGGCAATAATGAGGATCAGCATTATGAAAAGGTAGGTAAATGGTTCTATAAATGGTTTAGAAAGAGTGATAAGTGATAGGGGGATAAAGTGAGAATGGAAGATTGGCGGCAAAGAACACAACTCTTGTTGGGTGATGAAAAGATGGAACGGCTACGGCAGGCGCATGTGCTTGTAGTAGGCCTGGGTGGAGTAGGAGCGTATGCGGCGGAAATGATTTGTCGCGCGGGAGTAGGGCGTATGACGATTGTGGATGCAGATACGGTGCAACCAACGAATTTGAACCGTCAGCTTCCGGCTTTGCATTCTACGCTGGGGATGAGTAAGGCGGAAATTCTGGAGAAACGCTTCCGGGACATTAATCCGGAGATTGAACTGACTGTATTGCCCGTATTTCTGAAAGATGAAAATATTCCTGAACTGCTGGACGCGGCCTCCTATGATTTTGTAGTGGATGCTATTGATACATTGTCCCCAAAATGTCATTTGATTGCAGAGGCCATGAAGCGACATATTAAGATAGTCTCCAGCATGGGAGCCGGTGCAAAGAGTGATATAACTCAGGTTCGTTTTGCCGATATATGGGATACTTATCATTGCGGGCTGAGCAAAGCAGTCAGAAAACGACTCCAAAAAATGGGAATTAAGCGTAAACTGCCGGTAGTGTTCAGTACGGAGCAGGCAGATCCGAAAGCGGTACTGCTGACTGAGGATGAAATGAATAAGAAATCGACGTGTGGAACTGTTAGCTATATGCCGGCGGTATTCGGATGTTATCTGGCGGAATATGTGTTGAAGAGATTATAAATAAAATGAAGAATTAAAAATGAAGAATGAAGAATATCCTTGCGGTATACTTGCATAGCGCAGCAAAATTCTTCATTCTTCGTTCTTCATTCTTCATTATTAATTCGTATTTTTGCCCAAGTAATCATTTTTAATATAAAAGGATGCAAGGCAAGAAATTTATCTCTCCCGGAGCATGGTTTTCTATGAACTATCCATCAGACTGGAATGAGTTTGAAGATGGCGAAGGCTCTTTTCTTTTCTATAATCCCGATGTATGGACGGGAAATTTTCGTATATCCGCATTTAAAGGAAAAGCCGGTTATGGTAAAGATGTCATCCGGCAGGAACTGAAAGAGAATGATTCGGCTTCGTTGGTGAAAGTCGGAACGTGGGAATGTGCGTATAGCAAAGAAATGTTTCAGGAAGAGGGGACGTATTATACTTCCCATTTGTGGATTACAGGAGTTGACGATATTGCTTTCGAATGTTCTTTTACTGTACTTAAAGGCGGAGTTGTGAAGGAGGCGGAAGATGTAATCGCTACTTTGGAGGTACGCAAAGAAGGGCAGAAGTATCCTGCTGAACTGATCCCGGCCCGTCTTTCTGAAATCTATCTGATTAATGAAGCGTACGAATGGGTGGTATCTACCGTGAAGCAGGAATTGAAGAAAGATTTTCAAGGAACGGAAGATGACCTCGAAAAACTCCAGCGGATAATTGACAGCGGTAAGATCGGCCCGAAGAAAAAAGACGAGTGGCTGGCTATCGGCATTACGATCTGCACGATTCTTGCCAATGAAGTGGACGGTATGGAATGGCGTACCTTGGTGGACGGAAACCGGGAAGCGCCCATATTGCTGAACACGTCTACCGGTGAATGGATAGACCCCATGAAGCTGGTTTGGAGCAAAGTAAAGGCAGGAGGTAAAGTGAATCTGCCGGAGATATACAGCTCCTTGTTCTAAGGTCCGGTCATCTCGGTACTGTGATTTTCAACTTTCAATTTTCATTTTTCAACTATTAAAGCATTGGCAGCAGTAAATTCAATTCTTCAGGTGGAAAACTTGACCAAGTCGTTCGGTGACTTGGTACTATTCGAAAATATTTCTTTGGGCTTGTCCGAGGGACAGCGTGTCGGGTTGATAGCCAAGAACGGCAGTGGCAAGACGACATTGCTCAATATCCTTTCCGGCAAGGAAGGGTATGACAATGGCACCATTTCCTTCCGTCGTGATTTGCGTGTGGGTTATCTGGAACAAGACCCGCAATATCCCGAAGAGCTGACCGTGCTCGAAGCGTGCTTCCATCATGGCAACAGTACTGTCGAGTTAATCAAGGAATATGAACGTTGCATGGAAACGGAGGGGCATCCCGGCTTGGACGAAATTCTGGTGCGTATGGACCATGAAAAAGCTTGGGAGTACGAGCAGAAGGCGAAACAGATTCTGTCTCAACTTAAAATACGTGATTTCAGTCAGCACGTAAAACATCTGTCCGGCGGGCAGTTGAAGCGTGTGGCACTTGCCAATACCCTTATCACTGAACCCGATTTGCTGATACTGGACGAGCCTACCAACCACCTCGACCTCGATATGACGGAGTGGCTGGAGGAATATCTCCGCCGGAACAACCTCAGCTTGCTGATGGTGACGCACGACCGTTATTTCCTCGACCGGGTATGCTCCGAAATCGTAGAGATAGACAACCGGCAGATTTATCAGTATAAAGGCAATTACAGTTATTATCTGGAGAAGCGCCAAGAGCGTATCGAGGCCAAGACTGTGGAGATAGAACGTGCCAATAACCTCTACCGCACAGAGCTGGAATGGATGCGCCGCATGCCGCAAGCCCGCGGGCACAAGGCACGCTATCGGGAGGATGCCTTTTACGAACTGGAGAAGGTGGCTAAGCAGCGTTTCAACAACGACAATGTAAAGCTGGACGTTAAGGCTTCTTATATAGGCAGTAAGATATTCGAGGCAGACCATCTGTACAAATCCTTTGGTGACTTGAAGATTCTGGATGATTTCTCCTACATCTTCTCCCGTTACGAAAAGATGGGTATCGTAGGGAATAACGGTACGGGCAAGTCGACCTTCATCAAGATACTGATGGGGTTGGAGCAGGCAGACAGCGGTACGCTGGACATTGGCGAGACGGTCCGCTTCGGTTACTACTCGCAGGACGGCTTGCAGTTTGACGAGCAGATGAAAGTGATTGATGTAGTGCAGGACATTGCCGAAGTCATAGAACTGGGCAACGGCAAGAAGCTGACGGCATCGCAATTCCTGCAACATTTCCTGTTTACTCCCGAGACACAGCACAGCTATGTCTACAAGCTGAGTGGGGGAGAACGCCGCCGCCTCTATCTGTGTACGGTCCTGATGCGCAATCCCAACTTCCTGGTGCTGGATGAGCCGACCAATGACCTCGATATTGTGACGCTGAATGTGCTGGAAGAGTATTTGCAGAATTTCAAAGGATGCGTGATTGTGGTGAGCCACGACCGTTATTTCATGGACAAAGTGGTAGACCATCTGTTAGTGTTCAACGGACAAGGGGACATCCGCGACTTTCCCGGCAACTATACACAATATCGCGACTGGAAAGATGCGAAAGTCCATCAGGAAAAGGAGAAAGAGAAAGAAGCCGCCAAGGCTCAGGAGGACAAGACGGCGAAGGTGCGTCTGAACGAAAAGCGGCGCATGTCTTTTAAGGAAAAACGCGAGTTTGAACAATTGGAGCAGGAGATAGCTGACCTGGAAACCGAAAAGAATGCAATTGAAGAGGCTTTGTGCAGCGGTACTTTGTCTGTGGACGAACTGACGGAGAAGTCGAAACGTTTGCCGGAATTGTCGGACTTGATTGACGAAAAAACATTGCGCTGGCTGGAGCTGAGTGAGATAGAATCGAACTGAAGTTCGAAATTGAAAATTAAGAATTAAAAATTAGAACTGAGAAAGTGGGAAATCTGACGAATTATCATAGCCATAGCCTTTATTGTGACGGGCGTGCAGGCATGGAGGATTTTGTGCGTTTTGCATTGAGTGAGGGGTTTACTTCTTATGGCTTTTCATCGCATGCTCCATTGCCTTTTTCTACGGCATGGACTATGGAGTGGGATATCATGGACGACTATCTATCTGAATTCCATCGTCTGAAGGAGAAGTATGCCGGACGTATCGAACCTGTCTCTTATACACA
>OWJI01001613.1_pt1 | contig 13638 bp, 16 predicted proteins | sample 1732541 | NCBI WGS metagenome assembly OWJI01 (sample SAMN05065727, study PRJEB22554) | human gut metagenome | biome: ENVO:2100002; feature: ENVO:00000062; material: ENVO:00002003 | host: Homo sapiens | place: USA
GAGATCTGCGCATGTCTCGTGGGCTCGGAGATGTGTATAAGAGACAGATTGTAATTTCCCCTTGACAAGCACCCCTTCCATGCCTTATAATAGTACACGTAGAGGGGGCGGGGCAGATGTCTCGGTGGCTCTCTCACCCGTCTAATTCGATTAGACTTTGACCTACTCACACGTCGCGGGGCAGCGCGTAACCTGCGCCGACGCAGGCTTTGCTGTAAGTCGTAGTCCGTAGCTTTCAACCGAATAGACCCGCTGAAAAGTCTATTTTGTTAGACTTTTCCGTGCGACGTTGTGCGCAAAACGTCCCTAAAAATCACAAGTGCGTTACACGCGAAAATAGCACGGACACGGCGTCCGAAAAAGCCGAAAATTCTAATGGAGTAGAAAAAAAATGGAAAACAAAAAAATCGAAAATGCTATCATCACCAAAGCCGAGGCAATGGAGCTTGCACTCTCTGAAAAGCCTAAGGCAACCGTTACGGCGCTTGCAAAGGAAATCGCAACGATTTCCACCGAGCAAAGCATCGCCAAAATCGGTGAGCTTGCCGAGCGCGACCGTTGCGCATGGGTATACACCGCATTGTGCGTCGGGAACGCCTTCAAAAACCTTTCCAAGAGGGAATGCGCAAAGCGCATTGCGGAATTGCAGGACAAGCTGAAATATTCCCGCGCGCAGGTCTATAACTATCGCAAGGCGGGCGAAAAACTTGTCTCTACCGATTATGAGAGCTTGCCTTACGATATGGCGGCTTTCATACGGGAAAAGAAAGAAAAGCCCGTAAACAATACGATTTCCGCCATCACTCAAAAGGGCTCTTATCGCACGGGTGACAATTCCGAGAATTACATCTACATCGGAAACGTTACGAATACGGCAGGCAAAGCGCAGGTCAAGTATTTTGTAACGACCAAAAAGGACGGCGAAAAACTCAACCGCGTTTGTGACAATGAGGAATTTTTCCTTGCACTGACCCCGAAAAAGGTAGAAGACAAAGAGGTCGACTTCTGGGATACCCCCGATGGAAAACTTTCCATCGAAGTTAACTTTGTAAACCTCTGAACAAAGGCACGGCAAGGGCGGGGAAACCCGCCCATTGCCAAAATCTAATAAATTAGAAAAAATCTAATTTGTTAGATTTATTTTTTATTTTTTATTTTTCGCGTGATAACGCATTTTTGATAAACTTGAAGTATAACGCATTTACAACTAACGCAAAACGCATTTTTGGAGGTTTTATGAAAAAAGGTCAAAGGTTGTACACTGTAAATGTATATCCGCTTGGATTTTCACCGTTGAACTTTTCTTATGGTATGACATTTTACGAAACGCATATCAGCGCAGCTTTTGAGGTTGCAAGTTTTTATAGGAATAAGGGATGCCTTATTACTATAAGGTCAAAGTTTGTAGCCAACGCATAAGAGGTAGCATGATGGCAAAACGTTATTATCCCTATGACATAAACGCAGGCAAGAAATTAAAATCTATTAAAATAGACAAAATTTGTGCCTGCTGTCACAAGGTAATCGCAACCAACGTCTCAATAACAGAAGAACGCAAAAGCGATGATTTAATTAAAAGCGCATATTGTCCAGAGTGCTACAAAAAACTTAAAATAAAAAATGCGATGAAGCGTTACAATCCGCCGTACAACGAGCCCCTTCCGTATCAAACAAAAAGGGGTGTAAAGCTGACAATATGCCCCATATGCGGGCAGTTGGCGCATTTGACAGCGAGCGGAAAGATGTTTCTCTGTTACCATTGTCACGCAAACGGAATGAAACTTGTTAACGATTTACCGTGGGCAATATACCAAGAAAAGGAAAAAATTGAGTATATGACCGTGGGAGCAATGTCTCCGTTTGAGCAGAACGAAGAAAAACAAAAATCTAATAAAATAGAAAAAATCAAAAATTTGGAGGATTTTGACTTATGACTATCACCAAGCTCAACCAGCAGCAGATGAAGGAAGCACTCAAAGAAATGATTTCCGATGAGTATTTCAACAACCCCGACGACATCAAAATCGGCAACGTTGAAAACATCGAAGTCAAATCGTGCAGAACGCGCGACGGGCAGGAATTTGACCAGATTATCTTTCACGTTCGCGCAGACGACGGAAAGCAGTATCACAAGCGCATGAGCGTCGACTTCACGAGAAAGTATCTCAATCAGCTCGGCGTAAAAGCAAAGGACATAATCGGTCAGACGATTGTGTTCAAGGTAAAGAACAAGTTTAAGGAATGCGGAATGTTCGCTTTCCTCTCGTACGAGAAGGAGGACGAAGACCACGCGTGCTATGTGGTAAACTACTTTCGCGACGAAGAAGAGGATTTCATGGCAAAACTTGAAAAGCTCGGATTGTGAGTTTTTCCTGCGAGTGTATATTGGAAAAGAGAGAGGATAATTCCTCTCTTTTTTCTAATAAATTAGAATTTATAAGGAGGTATAAAATGAATGCAATAGACATTTCAAAGGAAGAGGATAGAATTTTAACTCTATCCTATAAATACAAAAAGCCAATTTTGGCTTTTTTCAGGGCAACTAAACTGCCGAATAGCTTTTTTACTATATGCGGGAATTTTTCGGCACGTTCACGCAACTATCTTAAACATAGAGAAGCGCCGTTTTCATTTTATTATAGAATGATATTTTCAAACATGGTTTATTTTTATTTGCATGATGGCTTATACGAAGAATATCCCTTTAAGATTGAAAATATTTTGGTAGATAACGATGGCAACATTTTATAGGGATTTGCATGGACGTTTTTTACAAAAAGGATATTCTGGTGTAGCATTTTTATATGTTGACGGAACACGCATTGAAGTTAATGTAAATAACTATAAAGGGGAAAGAACAAGAAAATCACAAAGTGCATATAATTTAGGAATTAAAGAACATGAACCGCATACATCAACAGAAAATATAGTAAGACGAGGTACAAAAATACCCGATTATACAACGCATTATGAAGAAAAGGGAAAGTCTAACGAAGAAGAATTTGTATTTGATTATAATGTTTATAAAAAACGTGGATATAATAGGCAAGTACAAGAAACATATTATAAAATATTCAAAGAAGCAAACAGACTTGGAACGGAAATAAATTTGGCATCACAAGGAACAATAAACCCTAAATTTTCTTATAATTTAGACATTCCAAAAGAACAACTTGAAAGACGATTGAAATCCGCAATGAAAATTATTGAAACTCCAAAATACGATTATATTGAAGAGAAATATAGCGAGTATAAATCTCAATATTTAGGGAATATAAGGTCTTATATTTCGGATAGCTATCAAGTTATAAATAAAAATGGAAGATTACAGCTAATATCATCACAAGAATACAAAAAAGCATTACAGGAAACATACCCAGAGAGAGGAAAATATGCATTGAAGAAATTATTTGATTTAGGTGTACCTGTAACGTTAACTGACAAAAAAGGAAATCAATATCAAACTATAAAACTAAAAGATGTTTTTGAGGATAATGTATTAAATATGGATAATAAAGAATTTTACAAACTTATGCGTAAATTAGGACTTGAAAAAGTTGCATTTGGTCTTGATAGTATAATAGACGAGGGTAATTATAATATAATATTAGCTGACGTTTTTGAAATTGCCCGCGTAACAAACAACGCATAATCTAATTTATTAGAATATGATTTGTGAATTTAAGATGGCTTGCGGCTGATTTTGAAACGTCAAACTCAAAAATAAATATAGAAGAAGAATATACAAGGGTATGGGCATGGGATATATATGACCCCAAAACAAGAATACATACAGAAGGAACAGATATAGAAACATTTATTGGTGAAATTTTTTCAATTAATAGCTGTATTATATATTTTCATAACTTAAAATTTGACGGAAATTTTATAATTTCTAATTTATTAGACCACGGTTTTATTATAAATGATAGTAAGCAGCACATGACAATTTCAACATTAATAACGGATAGACTTGTATGGTATATGTTTACAGTGTATTTTAATGGAAAGAAATATATATTTAGAGATAGTATGAAGAAAATAACAACAAGTCTTGCGGAAGCGGCAGATGCATTTGATTTAACAGTTAAAAAGGGAGAAATAGATTATACTCTTCACAGGGATGAAGGATATGAGCCAACAACAGAAGAGTGGGATTATATACATAGAGATACAGAGATATTAGCAGACGTTTTAACATATTATTATGAAAACGGAATGACATCGTTAACAAACGCAAGCGATGCAATGAAAACGTATATAAAAATAATAGGAAAAGAGCAGTATGCCAAATATTTTCCACCTGTAACAAAAGAAGAGGATGACTTTATACGAAAATCATATAAGGGCGGATTTTGCTATCTTAATCCAAAATATAAATCTAAATTATTAGACAAAATATATTGTTATGATGTTAAAAGTATGTATCCCTCAGTTATGGTTGAATGCCCATTGCCATATGGATATCCAGAATATTATAAGGGAAGATATCAGCATGATGAATATATGCCGCTATATATACAGAGAATAAATGTGGAATGCGAATTAAAAGAAGGTCATATTCCATCAATACAAACAAAAAATTTCTTCTCATTAAAACTTAATTATCTTAAATCAACAGAAGGGCAGATGAAGGAATTAGTTCTAACTTCAGTGGACCTAAATAACTTATTAACAGATTATATTATATATGATATAGAATATTTAGACGGATATAAATTTAAGTCATCATATGACTTATTTTATACATATATAGACAGATATTTCAAATTAAAAGAAACTTCTCGCGGTGCTAAAAAGCAGCTTTATAAAATTTTTCTTAACTCTTTATACGGAAAATTTGCCATGATGATGGAAAGGACACAATCAATGCCAGAAATGGTCGATGACAGATTAAAGTTTACTCGATTAGACCCCGAGCAAGTCGACCCTATGTATACAGCCGTCGCATCGTTTATTACATCGTGGGCGAGAAATAAGTTAATAGAAGGAATACGCAAAAATCAATCTAATTTTGTATACTGCGATACGGATAGTATGCACCTATTAAAGCCAGCAACAGGAGTTAGAATAGGAAAAAATCTTGGAGATTTTAATATAGAACATGGAGAATATCCAAAGAAAAATGGTAAATATGATTATTCAAAGGAGCCAGAAACTTTTGTTAACAAAGGGAAATATTTAGGACAAAAGTGCTATATATTATGCGAAATAAAAGAGGGAAAAGAATGCGAAATAAAGAAAATAGCGGGAGCACCAACAGAAGTAAAAAAAGCAATAAATTTAGATAATTTTAAGATAAACTTTACGACCAACGCAGACCAATATCCAAAGTTTAGACAAAAAAGTGTCCGTGGCGGAGTAATCTTGATACCAACAACTTTCACAATAAAAGACAAATAATCTAATAAAATAGACAAAGGGGGCAGTCTTTCGACTGCCCCCTTTGCACATAGGAGAACTGTATGGAGCGTGTAAGCTGTATTATACTCTTGTATAAAAAGTTTCTTGAAAAAGAACCCTACAATATCCGTCAATAAACACTATTTTACCCCTATCATACATAGTTGTAAGGTATTTCTTTTCAGCCTGCGTGAGTTTGTTTACATTTGAATTAACAAAAATAGGGTCAGCTGTTTTTATCCACGGGTTATCTGGGATATTCGGCTTGACATATAATGTCATATCATATTCATAAAAACTTAAAAAAGCGTCATCATCGCATTGGATTGAGAATAAATACTTTGCCTTTGAAATTTTACCATATTCACCGTAATCGGTAAACTTATTTTCATACATCATTTTCTTTTGCTGTTCAGAGGCACCTGTAAAAGATATACTATCTTTCTGCGCCTCTAAAAATGTTTCACTCGGTCTAATATAATGGATTAAGGCATTTTTCTCTCGATATAAATATATTCCAAAATCATTAAGTTTGACATCATAATATTTAAGAACTTCATCAAACTGATTTGTAGAATTTGAAAGATAAACAACTCTTGCATTTTTATCATCACGGAGGACAGATTGACATAAATCCATAAACTTCTCGCGTTTTCCAGCGAGAGGGCGCTCGCCCTTTGCCCTCATAAATTCATCCCAGCAGCCGCGCGTGCAATTATAGTCAGCACCTTTGTTATTATAAAAGGTGGATACCGCAAAATAATACCCGCAAAGTTTTTTGTTTATATAAATTCTGTCATTTTTAATATCATAATTTTCAATTTCAAGCCATTTCAAATGTTCGGGTTTTATACGACCAAAAAACTGTTTAGGGTCACGAATAGCATCCAAAGCCCTATCAGTAGTTCTCGACCAGAAAAAAGTTTCACCCGTCTTTTGAAAATTATGCAAAAAGTCTAAACGAAGCGGATAAGTTTTACCATAACCGCGTCCCCCTATAAGGTGATTATGTTTAACAGCGAACGACTGCCACCTTTTATGACTATACCACCGTAAATTTTTAACTTTTATAGGGTCATCTGGATAAAATTTCAATATAATCACCTTCTTTCTAATTTATTAGATTAACTTATCCAACCGTTTCAACAATATCAAGAATAGTAATAGAATCCGCTGGAGCGTTTTCATTGCTGCCGTCGATATAAATAAATCTAATACTTTTAGCCAAATTATCCCCCTGTACAGCTATTATCTGTTTAGAGTTCCACTTACCGCTTGCGCTTTTATATGCCATTTCACTCTGAGTTGCATATGCAGAAAAACCATTATCAGATAAACGCATACCGAGTTCGGAAGCCGAACTAATAGGGGTGTTGGAATTTATAAAAAGTTGAAAGCAACATCTATTTTCAGCGGTCATTACGATAGTTATATTATGAATATATACTTTGGTACCTGTACCAGCTTCACCATGTTTTCCCGTAGTTTCAACAACACTACCGCTGCAATTTGCGACACCTGTTCCAAGTGATATGACTTTATAAGTTCCAAGCCAACTACGATTCAGAACTGAACCAGCACCTCTAAACACGATATTAAAAGCATCTCCGACGACGGGGGGACGATTAAAGTTTGAAGCCATTGTAGGAAATGAAATGACAGAAGACGGAACAGATGTTGTAACATATACACCATTATATGCAAGACTGTTAAGCCCATTCTTCCCATTCGTTCCATTTATGCCGTTATCTCCCTTATCTCCTTTGAGTTGCATATAATGTCCAGCCGTAAACTGTTTCGGTGTAACGGAATTATTGACCCCAACAACAACACCTAAATACCCATCTGTAAAAATAACAGTTTGACCAACATAAAAATCGCTGTCATCGAAATTGACAACTTCATTGGCTGTAAAAACGTTTGTTTCCGAAACATGGGAAACTTTAGCTATCCACCTATATTCAGCATAAATAGCATTTATAAGCTCTTGCATCATATCTTGAAGAGCAACCATTCTTTCAGGAATAGTCATACCACAAAGATTTGTAAATTTCATAATATTCTCCTTTTTTCTATTTTATTAGACTATTTCGGAGAATGGGGTGATAAACCCTACCACCCGAGGCATACCGAAATATACCTCACGGTCATTCTCCTCCATAGCTAATTATGTAGGGGCTGCACAGTTTATAGCAATATACTCGTCAAGTTAAAATTGAAGTTTACCCATCCTCCTCGGACTGACATGGCTCTTCAATCGCTATAATTAAAGTGCTGGCACAGAACATCATATATTACTGCCCCTTATCATCTTCGGAGCAACAATCAACATAAACTGTCTGCGGAAATATTCTCATAAACAAAGGCTTAAAGTAAGAAAGAAAATCGTTTATAAGGGCATATTGCGCAGATTGTATGCGTTGACGTAATCTCGCAGCTTTATCGGCATATTGCCTCGAAGCTGTTTGATTTGTTATATTTTCAAGAGGCTCATCAAGCGGTGCTTCAACTGCCTCGTCAGTATGCTCAACATAATTTTCGATAACCTCACCAACGTTTAGAAGTTCCTTATCCGTCATTTTAAGAAATGTTTGATACCTAAAATACCTATCATAATAGTTAGGCACATTTATTTCAAGTTTTTCCCAGAGGGCATTAAGGAAATCATCTTCCGTTGAAAACGCTATCTGACAATTCATATAACGTCTTTTTATAAGACGATATATTGTTTGAAGTGCAGGAGCTGTTTCGACAGCTGTACCATTATCAAATATATTGATGTTTGGTATAGTTTCAACAGCTTGTTCAGAAGAAATAAACTTTTGATAATCTGGAATAACATCTTTAAATAAGATGGTATCAGTAGCATAAGTATTTGAAACTCTCATTTATTCCTCCTTATTTTCTATTTTATTAGATTTATTTTTAGAGGGTTCCTCTATCTGTTTAGGAGGGAGAAGTTTAGGATTTATCTTTGCCGACCCCTCTTTAATAATAGCGTGCTTCTTCATAAGTTCAATACCTATCTGACGATTAAGCAATCTATCATAAAGATAAACTTCCGTTATAGCGTTATCGTTTTCAGCCTCGCTTGTAATAAGCCTTTCTTTTTTATCGAGCATAGAACGAGTGCGAATGCCGTTAAAATTAGCTCGCAACCGCTCATAACTTTCAATCGCTCGAAGATAGCCTTCAAGGTCAAGTTTGGTATCAAGATTAAACATCTTGACAACCTCGTTAAGGTTTTTACCAACCAACGCTGCTATCGGATTATCATCTTCAAACAACTGTGAAATAGTTTTCATGACAACATCTTTTTGCGTTTCATTATCGATAAGCGCAATAGCTTTCATTGCAGTCAACTTTACAGCGCCTATCATTTTATGATAAACAGTTGACTGGTCATGAATTGATACACCGTTTAACATACTTCGAGGAATGATATTGCCTTCGAGATATGTGCCAGTATAGTCATTTATAATAACAGCTGGGTTGAATACAAAGGTGTCGTCATAAACAACTTGTTTTGCTTTATCATAAGTTTTGCCAGAAAAATCTATCGGATAAATTTCAGTTAAATCACCAAGTCCATTAAGTTCCCCTGTTTTTGTATAAGAAGCAACTTTAACACCATCCCCCTCGTTATAAAAACAAAGCGAACCATATGTATACCAAAGCATTTCTAATCTATTAGACGGAAGCTTTAATTCTGGAATATCTGTAATTATACAGTTCGTGGCTTGGACAATGTCAGCGGCTGTAAGAACCATATCATAGTTGGCGGAATTTATAATTGCAGAATTTATTTTATGCGCTGCGCCTTTTCCGCCAGTGGTAGAACCATAAATAATAGAATTTATATATGCTTCTTGCTGTTTAATTTTTGCTTCAAGAGCATTTACAGTTTCATATAAAGCTTTACGACCCATTTGAAACCTCCTCGTCTAAATTATTAGAATTAGTTGGAACAGTACCAACTATAAAATAACGACATCCCCCTGTAAGAACTTCGTACAAAGCATCATATTCAACACAGTTAAGAAGAGCCGTTGACTTCATTTCTGCAACTGCTTGAATAACAAAATGATTATTTTTTATATAATCATTTAAGTCTATTTCATTAGAAAAAATTTCACACGAAATACCAAAGCGTTCGACGTTTTGCTGCCAGATTTCATAATCATTTTCAAATGGAATTTCCTCGATAAATATAAACCCTAATACACTATCAAATAATCTTGTTCCAGAATTTCCACCGCCTATCAACGTATCAGGTTTAGCTCTTTCATTTTTTGCAAAAATTTCCCTTTGCTGCTCATAATAATGGGCATCTACATAACCGTCTACAATGGCACCAACACCTCGAATTATATTTCCTATACCAAGTGACTCACCAGCTGTATTTGCTCCGCGAGAATATTCGGAATGTAAAGTAACTTTTGAATAACCCTGTTTAGCGTTTGATGGAATAACAACTTGCCTTATACCCTGTGTAGCTCCACCGCCTGCCAAAGCCATACCAATCTCTACTCCACCAATAGCAATATTTTGGACACCCTGTACCCATGCACCAGCTATTTTCTGATTTCTTACAGATTTTGTCATAGCGTCGTAATATCTGTTTTGAGCATCAAAATTAGCTTCACTTGATAATACAAATGAAGTGCTATCACCTAAATCAAATGATGTTCTAAACAAATATGTTTTAACACTTTCATCGGTGGAATTTTTAGGGTTAATGCACCCATCACCAAGCGGTTGCAAACAAATAAAAAATCCATCATCTGTGTCGCTTAAGAACGGAAAAACCTTTATATTTATACCTTTGTTATTATTATCGGTATAATCAGATTTGTCTAATTCAATAGACATATCGCTTTGCATACATCTAATCTCTATAAACCCATATTCACTTTCAAAGCTATAATCGCAAAAATAATAAAAATCTATAATATCATCAAAATTAAAAGAGGTAGACCTCAATTCAAATCCGACATATATAGTTTCACCCGTAGATGAGGTCGTATAATATGGAGCAGAATAAAATGGCATAATATATCTTTGTTGATATTGATACCAACCAACAGGTAATCTTGTAAACTTATAGCCAACAATATATGGTGAATTTTTGTCAATAATGTTGATAAGTTCAAGATAATCAATATATTTAAAATCTATATCTTTTGTTACTATTTGTGCTTTACCATTATCATGATTGTATTGAGTGATGCTATATTTATACTTAACACCATTCTCAAAAAATATCCTTAACGGAATAAAAATAACCCCATACTGAACAGGCTTACCATAAAAATTATACGGAAAGTCGTCTTGCAAATTTTTTGTTGTAAATAAAATTAAAAAATTTTCATAAGTTAAATCATAGGTTTCTTGAGTAGGAAGAGAAACATATACATCACTATCGCCAGATGTATTTATCGCAATTTTCCATTTTCCATTAAAAGCCTTCTTATAACTCCTAAATTCAGGCTTATAAAATTTTGCATTTTTCTTATAAATAAGACTATCGTTAAGTGTAGCTGTACTAACATTAAAATTCTCAAAGTTAGAAAGATAATTAACTATCTCTGTAAGAATATGCCTCTTTGCATAAATATACGTCCTATTTACACTAATCTGCGAATAGTCAATAATACAGGCAAAATACTTCTTTTCGTTATATTCTATCTTACAAAAATTATATTCTTGTGCAACAGTTATATCAATGGGAACTTTAAGTTCCACATTCATATCAGTCAATAAATTTATATTGACATTTTGCAAAACAACGAAGGGATAACAATTATCCTGTAAATAGCTATCTCTATCGTTTTCAGTCATAAAATACGGTTGATTCAGACTTGAATTTGTCCAAGGGACTTTATAGAATGTTACAGAATTTTTCATTGTTACCCCTCCGTTATTATGTCAATTTTCTAATAAATTAGATTAGCCGCCAGCACCAGCATAAGACGCCGAAAGCTTCGCGACGGGAAGATTTTTGAGATGCCCCTTGCTATACCAGAAATGAAGAACATTCTTAATTCTGACGGTATCAACGTCAAAGAATGCACCTTGATATATGAAGTGATAGAACCACTGATACCAATGTTTATGGGCAACAAACCCGATAACATTGGACGCCGAATTACTATCGAATGTCCTCTGCGGAATTTTGATACAATAAGGGCGACGGAAATTCTTGTCTATTTTATCGGAATTAAGAAGTACCGCCATCAAATCCATGATTTCATCGTTGAGAAACTTCGCGTTGCCGATAAAAATAAGGTCTTTCAAATCCATTGCGGTTTTGAAATTCGTAGCAGGAGAAGCACCGTTATTGATATCGATAAACACATCGGTATACAGAGAAAAATCGTCAAAAATCTTCTGCCACTGTTTTTCAATCCTCTTCTGATTTTGAAGCTGCGTGGCATTGAGTGCCTCTGCGTCGGTAACCCCTGCTTCAGTAAGAAGAGAAACAGTCTGGTTCATTTCCTTACCCGTCGTCTGCGAAGGCGACCATTTAAGAAGGTCTTTCATAATTTCATTATAAAGATAATCTTCTTTTGCGCTCTCCATAAGACCGAGAATATACGCTACAAATGTAGCCATACCACCGGCGTTCATCATAGCCATTTTAAGAAAAGGCTCAACGCGGGAAAGAGAAATTTTCTTTTTGATTGGATTACCGATAACTTCCTGCGCGTACTTGATTGGCTTATCGGTAAGCAGAGAAGAGGTCAAAGAATAATCTTCAACCGAGGGTAGCTCTGCGAACGTAAATACCTTCTGGTCGCCGTATTCAAGCGTTTCAGTACAAAAAACATCCGTAAGAGATTTTTCCTTTTTGGATGTGTTTGTAGCATACAAACGCATAAACAAAATGAAGTTAGTAAGACCTGTAAAATAATCGTTTGCATTGAGAACGATGGAAGATTCTGCCATTATTAATCTCCTTTTTTCTATTTTATTAGATTTGAATGAGAGTCCTGCGCATAACTTCTTCGGAGGACCTTCCTTCCTTTATCATGTCACGCGCTTGACGAAGCCATGCAATAAAATTCTGTTCCGGAATAGGGACAGGCATTTTATTTTTTTCTTCCCATTTGTCGCATATGTTTGCCATGAGAAGAATAAGTTTATCGTCGACAACATTGTTGCCGTTCTTATCCTTTATATGCTTAAAAGAAGCGGTTTCGGGCATAAGAACGTCGGTTCGCTTATTAAATGAAAATTTCTGCATTATTTTCATCCTCCTCTTTATTTTTGGGTTTTTCCTTTTCCATCATCTTGTTAACAAGCTGCATAAATTCTGCGAAGGTAGCTGTTATTTTTGTATCAGATTTAACTTCCGCTTTGGGCTCTTCGTTTGTAGGTTCTTCTTTTTTGATGTCGGTTGTAGAATTATTATAAAAATCTAATATTTTAGACAATTCCGCATCCTTTTTTGAATCATCTCCAAGAATTGCTAAAAGCTCTTCTTTCGTCATACCTGCGTCCTCCCGATAAACGCAGCGAACTGATTATAAATATCCTTAATATCGGACGCCCTGCCAGACGCTGCAATAACCTCGCAAACTTTTGCAACTTCTTCTTCACTCATGGTTGCGGTAAGTTCGCGCCTTGTGACCGTAACGGGCACCTCGGTAATAGTAGAAACCATATTAGCCTCCCTGTCGGAAATATCGATCTTTTCTATTTTATTAGAATTATTTCCAACGTTAATAGTTTTTGAAATTGTTATTCCTTGTTCGACAGCATTAATTGCCTCTTTCTCTGTTATACCTTTAACAGTTTCAAGAATTTTTGTAACAGCATAAGACAACTTATCGGCAGGGGTGCCGCCTCTCACTTCTGCTTCTAACAAAATTGACGGAAGAACCTCCATCAATTTCTTTAAGCTCTTCGACTTCGTTTTCGATGCTATTATCTTGCATACAATCGCTATCAAGCCAATAACGAGTAAACAGATAATGTTCATCATAAAGGGGGTCAGAAGGACGTCTTTCCAATTCACATAAGCACCTCCATTTTTCTAATTTATTAGATTTTAAAAGGGTCGGATGGATAGCAAGCGGAGCGAGTGCGGAAACCCCGGTTAACTACCATCCTACCTTTACACCTGTATTATACCATATATTATATTGTTTGTCAAGTATTTTAAGTGGTTTTCTTTCAGTTCATGTACTGTCTCTTATACACATCTCCGAGCCCACGAGACATGCGCAGATC
>OWJI01001719.1_pt1 | contig 13200 bp, 11 predicted proteins | sample 1732541 | NCBI WGS metagenome assembly OWJI01 (sample SAMN05065727, study PRJEB22554) | human gut metagenome | biome: ENVO:2100002; feature: ENVO:00000062; material: ENVO:00002003 | host: Homo sapiens | place: USA
AGATCTGCGCATGTCTCGTGGGCTCGGAGATGTGTATAAGAGACAGGTCTACACCAGAGGGAGCAAGAGATTATCTTGTACCAAGCCGTATTCATCCAGGTAAGTTTTATGCGCTTCCACAGTCACCACAGCTCTTTAAGCAGATGCTTATGTGTTCTGGCTATGACAGATATATGCAGATTGCAAGATGCTTCAGAGATGAGGATTTAAGAGCAGACAGACAGCCTGAATTTACACAGATTGATATGGAATTATCATTCGTTGATGTTGATGATGTAATCGATGTTAATGAAAGACTTCTTGCATACCTTTTTAAGGAAGTTCTTGATGTTGATGTAAAGCTTCCAATCCAGAGAATGACATGGCAGGAAGCTATGGACAGATTTGGTTCTGATAAGCCTGATTTAAGATTTGGTATGGAATTACAGAATGTATCAGATATTGTTAAGGATTGTGGATTTGGAGTATTTACGGGAGCACTTGAGAATGGCGGTTCTGTAAGAGGAATCAACGCAAAGGGACAGGGAAGCATGCCTCGTAAGAAGATTGATGCACTTGTTGATTTTGCTAAGGGATATGGTGCAAAAGGTCTTGCTTATATTGCAATTCACGAAGATGGTTCATATAAGTCATCATTTGCAAAGTTTATGACAGAGGATCAGATGAATGCCCTTGTTAAGGCTATGGATGGTGAAGCAGGGGATCTTCTTTTATTCGCTGCTGACAGAAATAAGATTGTATGGAATGTACTAGGTGCTTTAAGAGTAGAACTTGCTGATCAGATGGGACTTCTTGATAAGTCTGATTATAAGTTTTTATGGGTAACAGAGTTTCCACAGTTTGAATGGTCAGATGAAGAAGAAAGATATGTTGCAATGCATCACCCATTCACAATGCCTATGGATGAGGATCTTGATATGCTTGAGACTAATCCTGGTGCAGTTCGTGCAAAGGCTTATGATATTGTTCTTAACGGAACAGAAATCGGTGGTGGTTCAGTAAGAATCCATCAGGCTGATGTTCAGAGCAGAATGTTCAAGGCACTTGGACTTACAGATGAAGTTGCTAATGAAAAGTTCGGATTCCTGCTTGACGCATTCAAGTATGGTGTTCCTCCACATGCAGGACTTGCTTATGGTCTTGACAGACTTGTAATGCTTATGGCTAAGAGAGATTCAATCAGAGATGTTATTGCCTTCCCTAAGGTAAAGGATGCATCTTGTCTCCTTACTAATGCACCTGATGTTGTAGATGCTAAGCAGCTTGATGAGCTTTCAATTAAGATTGAAGAAGAGAAAACTGAAGAGTAAGATATAATAAATGCCCTGCACTGATTTGAAAGTGCGGGGCATCATTTTATATGATATTTATAAAAATGTTATTTGATAGTAATCTGTTCAACAGATGTATCAGCACCACTTGTGCTTACTCTGTAAAGGACTCCCTGATCTTCATAATACTGGAAAAATGTGTATTTTGATGTGCAGTGAATGTTGGTAATATTGCCTATAGCAATAGTTTCAATCTGTGTTCCATCAATATTCATCCTGTAAAGGCCTGTCATTCCATCTGTGCTTTCTACCTGGAAAAATATTTTGTTTCCATACACATTATAATTAACGACTTTGTTTCCTTTTTCTCCATACAATAATTCAAGAGTTTTGTTAGATGTATTAAGTCTTACAAGTGAATAGTTCTTACTTAAGTCAATATAATATGCATAGCCGTTCTCAACATCTGCAAGATATGAATTGCAATCATATAATACAGAGGTCTTATCAGTTTTGGTATCGTAACTTAATATGTTGTGTTTTCCGGCAGGATCAGAAAAATATATTGTTCCGTTATGGACGCACGCAGGTGAGTAAGGTGTGTCAGAAATTTTGGTGTCTTTCTTTCCTGCAATGTCTACTTTATGGAAAGCCAGAGGTGTTGTGTCACTATAATGCTGGTAGTATAACGAGTTACCAGATAAGGCTATTGTTCCGGAAAGACTGTCGTATAATGCTTTCAGTGACTCACCGTTTAAGTCACAGCGGTAAACACCGAATAGCTGTCCCCTGAATATTGTTCCGATGGTTTCCTGCTTGAAATTATTCTTGACATAATATATGTAATTGCCACAGACATTGATTGATGCAACACTGTCATCATTTAATTTCATGGCATTAGTGCAGTCTGAATTCATTACATATAATTTGTTATAATCGTATGGATTGGCAAAATATATTTTGTTATTGTATTCGCAGAACAAACCTCCGTTATTGAGGTTGCCTGCCGAATTGCCAATAGCATTATCGTTGTTGTATACGATTCGGCTGCTTCGTATAGATAAAAATATTAATACTGCGAGTAATAATCCTATTATAGTTATTACACTTATTGTGATGGCTTTTTTCATATGTTATCACTACTCCCTTATGAACATTATTTAAGAACATTTTCTTAAGTATAACATAAAGTACCTTTATTGCATATCATTAAAAATGTGATACAATAAGAACAATACATCGCTTTAAAGAGGAGAAGTATATGTTAGATCTTAATGAAATACGAAATAATATTGATAAAATCGACAGTCAGCTTGTAGAACTGTTTGAAGAGAGAATGAAACTGACAACTGAGGTTGCAGAATATAAGATTGAGACAGGAAAGAAAGTTCTTGATCCAGCAAGAGAGAAAGCTAAGTTAGAATCTGTAAAGAAGCTTGTCAAGAATCCTGATAATGTGCATGCTATTGATGACCTGTTTGCACAGATTATGGCTAACTCGAGAAAGAATCAGTATATGCTTCTTGAAAAGATGGGGCAGACTTTGAGAGAACCATATGAGGCTATTGATGAGATTAATAAAAAGAACTGTAAGGTTGTATATCAGGGTGTACCGGGTGCATATTCATATGCTGCCATGATTAATTTCTTTGGCAAGGATGTTGATAATTTCAATGTTCCTACATGGAGAGAGTGCATGGAGGCAGTTAAGCAGGGGAAGGCTGATTATGCTGTACTTCCTATAGAAAATTCCAATGCTGGAATTGTTGCTGATGTGTATGATCTGTTACAGGAATATAATAATTACATAATAGCAGAAACTTATGTTAAGATTGAACATTTGTTACTAGGACTTCCAGGAACTGACCTTGAAAACGTAACTGCTGTATATTCACATCCACAGGGACTTATGCAGTGTGACAGATTCTTAGATACTCATAAGGACTGGCAGAGAATCAGTCAGGCTAATACAGCACTTGCGGCAAAGATGATTTTTCAGGAGCATAATAAGACTCATGTTGCTATTGCAAGTAAGGAAGCAGCAGAGCTTTATGGCCTTGATATCTTAAAGTCTGGAATTACAGACCAGGAAGGCAATACAACAAGATTTGTTATTGTTACTAATACAAGAAAGTTTGTTAAGAATGCACAGAAGATGAGTATTGTGTTTGAAACAGCTAATGAAGCAGGCACTCTATATAATCTTTTAAGTCATATTATATATAATGGACTTAATATGAATAAGATTGAATCAAGACCTATTGAAGGGAATGTTGAAGGAAAGAGATGGAATTTCCGGTTCTTTGTTGATTTTGCTGGTAACATTGATGATCCAAAAGTTATGAACGCATTAAGAGGTATTGAAGAAGAAGCTGAATCTATTAAGTTGCTTGGAAACTATTAATGTGTTAGAATTATAAAGATGTCGTCAGACAATAAGCTATTATATAAGTGAGGGAATTAGAGTGAATTTAGAAGAAGCAAAGCTTAAGCTTTCAAAGTACGGTCAGGAACAGATATTAAGATATTATGATGAATTATCAGATGATGAGAAGGCAGCACTTCTTGAACAGATCGATAAGACTGATATGGAAGTTTTATCGGCAATTGAACATAAGTCTGAGCTTGTTAAGAAAGGTGAAATTACACCTCTTGGTGCAATGGAACTTGATGAGATAGAAGCTGACTATGATACATTTAAGAATACAGGTGTAGAGGCAATTAAGGCTGGCAAGGTTGGAGCAATTCTTCTTGCAGGCGGAATGGGAACAAGACTTGGTTCTGATAATCCTAAGGGAATGTATAACGTGGGAGTTAACAGGGAACTTTATATATTCGAGTGCCTTATTAATAATCTTATGGATGTTGTTAAAGAGACAGGAACATATATACATTTATTCGTTATGACTAGTGAGAAGAATAATGATGCTACAGTTTCTTTCTTTGAAGAGAAGGACTTCTTCGGATATAAGAGTGAATATGTACATTTCTTCAAGCAGGAGATGGCAGCAGCCACTGATTATGATGGTAAGATATATCTTGAAGATAAGGGAAGAATGGCTACATCACCTAATGGTAATGGTGGCTGGTATATCTCTTTAAAGAAGGCTGGATTAACAGAGGTTCTTGAGAATAACGGAATTGAGTGGCTTAATGTATTTGCTGTTGACAATGTTCTTCAGAGAATTGCAGACCCTGTATTTATCGGTGCTACAATTGAAAAGCACTGTGCAGTTGGTTCTAAGGTTGTAAGAAAGGCAGCTCCTGATGAGAAGGTTGGCGTTATGTGTCTTGAAGATGGAAAGCCTTCCATTGTTGAGTATTATGAACTTACTAAAGAGATGATGGATGCTAAGAATGCAAAGGGCGATCCAGCATATAATTTCGGTGTTATTCTTAACTATCTGTTCAGGGTTTCTGATCTTGAAAGAATTGTTGGAAAGAATCTTCCATTGCATATTGTTGAGAAGAAGATTCCATATATTGATGCGAATGGTAATCTTGTTAAGCCTGAAAAGCCTAACGGATATAAATTTGAGGGTCTTGTTCTTGATATGATTCATGAGCTTGACAGCTGTCTGCCATTCGAGGTAGTAAGAGAAAAGGAATTTGCACCAATTAAGAATGCAACAGGTGTTGATTCAGTTGAATCAGCAAGAGAACTTCTTAAGAAGAATGGTGTTGCAATTTAACATATTTTGTTGTATGTTATTAATAAGCGCTGTACAACTGGCGGAAGATGCTTAAATGGCATTGTGGGATAACCCACAGGGAGTACAGTTTATATTAAGAAAAGCCGACCGCCTGGGCAACGTTAAGCTATAAGCTGCGTTCCCAGATGGTCGGCTTTTTTGTGCGAGTAACGATGAGAGAAGACATGGAAGTTTCACAGTTGTGCTTGCACATAATGCGAAACTTATATGGATTCTCGAGGAGCACCGCGACAATGCCAGAATGAAATTCTGGCATTTGAGTTACGAGCACTGCTCATGAAAAAGAATAGCGAACGCAGTCATCACATTTAACAGGAGGTCAGTTATGACAATTAAGAACCTTTCAGAGGAATTATCAGGATGTGCTTATCCGGGCAGAGGAATTGTTGCCGGTATGTCAGAGGATGGTAAGAAGGCAGTTTCAGCTTACTTTATTATGGGAAGAAGCGAGAGCAGCCGTAACCGTGTATTTGTACAGGACGGAGAGGGTATCAGAACAGAAGCTTTTGACCCATCAACACTTTTAGTTGCACCAGAGCTTATTATCTATGCCCCTGTAAGAGTACTTGGCAATAATACTATAGTTACTAATGGAGATCAGACTGATACGGTTTATGATGGTCTTTCAGAAGGAAAAACATTTGAAGAATCTTTAAGAGTAAGAAAATATGAGCATGATGCACCTAACTATACACCAAGAATTTCAAGTGTGCTTCATATTGAGAATAATGAATATTCATATGCAATGTCTATATTAAAGAGCCATAATGGTAATCCTGACATATGTGAAAGACACACATATACATATGATGCAGCATTTGCAGGAGAGGGGCATTATATCCATACATATATGGGTGATGGCAATCCACTTCCAAGCTATGAGGGAGAACCTACTTGGGTTAAGATATCTGGCGATATTGAAGAATTCACACAGATGATCTGGGATAATCTTAATGCAGATAATAAGGTTTCACTTTTTGTAAGATATATTGATATTGCTACAGGTGAATACGAAACAAGAATTATTAACAAGAATGTAAAATAATTAAGGAGAAAGAATATGAACGAATTTCAGTTAAAATACGGATGCAACCCTAATCAGAAGCCTTCAAGAATATTTATGGAAGACGGAAGTGACCTTCCTGTAGAGATTCTTAACGGCAGACCAGGATATATTAATTTTCTTGATGCATTTAACGGATACCAGCTTGTTAAGGAGTTAAAGAAAGCTACAGGACTTCCAGCAGCTACATCTTTCAAGCATGTATCTCCAGCAGGTGCTGCAGTAGGACTTCCTCTTACAGATGTTGAGAAGAAGATTTACTGGGTTGACGAAGCAATCGGAGAATTAAGCCCAATCGCATGTGCATATGCAAGAGCAAGAGGTGCAGACAGAATGTCATCTTTCGGTGATTTCATATCATTATCAGATGTATGTGATGTTGCTACAGCAAAGCTTATCCAGCATGAGGTTTCAGATGGTATTGTTGCACCTGGCTATGAGCCGGAGGCATTTGAGATATTAAAGGCTAAGAAGAAGGGTAACTACAATATCATTAAGATTGACCCTGAGTATAAGCCTGAACCAATCGAGAGAAAGCAGGTGTTTGGTGTAACATTTGAACAGGGAAGAAATGAGTTTGTTATTGATAAGGAACTTTTATCAAATGTTGTAACAGAGAATAAGGATATTCCAGAGTCTGCTAAGATTGATATGATTATTGCACTTATAACACTTAAGTATACACAGTCTAATTCTGTATGCTATGTAAAGAATGGACAGGCAATCGGTATCGGAGCAGGACAGCAGTCAAGAATCCATTGTACAAGACTTGCAGGTCAGAAGGCTGATAACTGGTATCTCCGCCAGAATCCAAAGGTCCTTAATCTTCCATTTAAGGAAGGCGTAGGCCGTGCTGACAGAGACAATGCAATTGACCTTTATATTGGTGATGAGTATGAAGATATTCTCAATGACTGGGAGAGAGTATTCACAGAGAAACCATCTGTATTTACAACAGAGGAAAAGAAGGAATGGCTTGCAGGCAATACTGATGTAACAATCGGTTCAGATGCATTCTTCCCATTCGGAGATAATATAGAAAGAGCTTATAAGTCTGGTGTTAAGTATGTAGCACAGCCTGGTGGTTCTGTAAGAGATAATCAGGTTATAGAAACAGCCAATAAGCGAGGAATGGCTATGTGCTTTACAGGAATGAGATTGTTCCATCATTAATACAGAGCCAGTACATAAAAATGTTGATAATTACTCATATTCATTGACTTTAGAGGTCTTATTTGTTAAAATTTACTCAATCAATACATGTGACAATTGAAAAAGAGGTGGTTTAAGCATGAAGATTCAAGATTTTGCTGATATGGAGAAATTTGAATCAATTATGTCTGACTGGGCTGTGGCAACAGGATTAGCCACGGTTGCAGTTGGAGCTGATGGAAAGTATATTTCCGAATGTTACAACTTTACAGATTTCTGTATAAAGCTTACCAGAGGAAGTAAGGAAGGATGCAGAAGATGTGAGAAATGTGACGCTGAGGGACAAGGTGTATATCATTGTCATGCTGGACTTGTGGATTTTGGTATTCCGCTTAAGTTAAGCGATGGTACAGTGCTTGGCTCTGTAATCGGAGGTCAGGTTTTACCTGAGCATCCGGATGAAGAGAAATTCAGAGGTGTTGCAAGAGAACTGGGTATTAATGAGGATGAGTATATTGAGGCGTTAGGAAAAGTTACAGTAAGAACAGAGGCAGAGATTAATGCGGCAGCTAACCTGCTAGGAGCAGTACTTAATAATTTTATTAATTCAGAATATAATTCTAAGTACAATGGACAATTGATTACAAAGCTTACAGGTGGTGTTAAGAGCTGTGAAGAGTATGTGAGAGATATCAAGGAGAATACCAAGCAGCTTGATGGCATACAGAGAAAGCAGAATATTCTTGCACTTAATGCATCTATTGAGGCTGCAAGAGCCGGTGAGGCGGGAAAAGGCTTTTCAGTTGTAGCATTAGAGGTAGGAAAGCTTGCTAAGAGCTGTACAGATCTTAATAACAGAATAACCTCAACTGTAGAGAATATATCTGATGTTATACATGATATGGCAGATATAGGTAAGAGATAAAGAATACCAGCGGGTAATTACATATGGCGAATGTCAACTGCAAGGCACAATTTGTTGACATTCGCCTTTTTCAGTTCTATAATCTAATAAATATTTTTCAAAAGAGGTATGTATATATGACACCATTAGAACTGGCAGAAGAGATTATTAACGGAAGAAGAATTAAAAGACAGGATGATTTGACATTTTTTCTGAATTGCGATTTGGATGAACTTTGTGAAGGGGCAGACAGGATAAGAAAACATTTTGTTGGAGATAAGGTTGACTTATGTTCTATAATTAATGGAAGAAGCGGCAAATGTCCAGAGGATTGTAAGTACTGTGCACAGTCTGCACACAATCACACTGACTGTGAGGTATATGATTTTCTTCCAGAAGAGGATATTGTAAAGGCGTGTAAGCTGAATGAGTCAGAAGGTGTTGACCGTTTTTCGATTGTTACAGCTGGAAAAGCTCTTACCGGTGAGGAATTTGAAAAGGCTGTTCATGCTTATGAGACTATGAATAAAGAATGTGATATTGAGCTGTGTGCATCTATGGGATTTCTTAATGCTGAGCAGCTTCACAGACTTCATGAAGCAGGTGTTACAAGTTATCACCATAATATTGAGACTTCAAGAAGAAATTTCCCTAATATATGCACTACACATACATACGATATGAAGATTGAAACTTTAAAGCTTGTAAAAGCAGAAGGTATGTGGGCATGTTCAGGTGGTATAATAGGAATGGGCGAAGACTGGGAAGACAGACTTGATATGGCAATAAGTCTTGCGGAAGTCGGAGTTGACTCTATTCCTCTTAATGCACTTATGCCAATTAAGGGTACACCTCTTGAGAATGAGAGAAGACTTACTGAGCCTGAGATATTAAGAACAATAGCATTCTTTAGATATATTAACCCGGAGGCTGATATAAGACTTGGTGCAGGAAGAGCACTTCTTACAGGAGACGGAATCAAGGCATTTCAGTCTGGTGCGTCTGCTACTATTACAGGTAATATGCTTACTACTGTTGCATGTGCTACAATTAGAAGCGATAAGAATATGTTAAAGGAAATTGGAAGAGAGACAAAATAATGAAATTAACAAAATATTTGAAAAAAGGAATGGCTGTGTTACTTACAGCGACATTTTGCATGGGATTATCAGCAGGGCTGACAGGCTGTGGAAAAGATACAACTAAAGAAGATTCTAAGGATATTGATACATTCAGAATAATGATTGCACCGTATCAGGATGCTGATACGCTGCTTACAGGACTTGAGCCTCTTGGCGGCATGATTAAAGATGAACTTGCTACACAGGGGTATAATGTAGGCAATGTTGAGATTACAGTAGGAACTTCTTACAGTGCAGTAGGAGAAGCTTTAAGTGCCGGAACAGCAGATGCAGGATTTATTTCTGGCGGAACTTATGTTACATATGATGATGACTGTGATGTTCTGCTTACTGCACAGAGAAAAGCTATTAACAAGGATTCTCTTAATGCCAAGGACTGGAATGACGGAACGGAGGAAGCGTTTACAGATAATCTTACAACATATTACCGTTCAATAATTCTTGCAGGACCAAGTACTAAGGGACAGGAGCTTGCTGCCAAGGTTAATGCAGGACAGAAGCTTACATGGGATGATTTGAATGGTGCAACATGGGCTGTAATGGGTGCTTCATCAGCATCAGGTTATATATACCCAAGTTTGTGGCTTTACAATAATTATGGGAAGCAGATAAGTGACCTTGCCAATGTCGTACAGTCTGATTCATATACAACATCTATGTCAAGACTTGCAGCAGGACAGGTTGATGTTATTGTCGGATTTGCACATATGAGAGCAAAATATGCAGCTAACTGGATGAGCAAATTCGGTGGTACAGATGATTGTTATAAACAGACTGCAGTTTTGGCAGTGACAGATCAGATAATGGATGATACAATATGTGTTAGTAAGAATTCAGATATTATGTCAGAAGGCTTTAAGAAAGCATTTGCAGATGCTTGTATTAATATAGGAAAAAGTGAAGACGGACTTAAAGTTTTGAATGTATTAAGCCATATTGGATATCAGTATGCCCAAAGCTCTGATTATGATGCAGAGCGTGCGGCGCAGAATATGTTAAAGAAATAATTCACCTTTAAGCTGTCTGGGAGGACAATATACATGTTACAGATAGACAGTGTGAGTAAATTATATAAAGGTGGAGATAAAGCCCTTGATAACATTAGTTTTTCAGTAGAACAGGGCGAATTCATATCAGTAATTGGAAAGAGTGGTGCTGGAAAGACCACTCTTTTTCGCTTGCTTAATGGAATGATTAAGCCAACTGCAGGCCGTATTATTATTAATAACCAGGATTTTACAAAGCTTAAGGGAAGAAAGAAAAGAGATATTCAGAAAACAATAGGCACTATATATCAGGATTTCTGCCTTGTTGATACAATTACCTGCTTAGACAATGTGCTTAATGGGGCATTGGCAGATAGAAATGCTTTTCAGGCACTTTTTGGTATATTCACTAAGGAACAGAAGGAATATGCAAGAAAGCAGCTTGAAGCAGTGGGATTATCTGAAAAAATGTATTCATATGCGGGAAAACTTTCGGGAGGACAGAAACAGAGAGTTGCAATTGCAAGGGCACTAATGCAGAAGCCTGATATTATTCTTGCGGATGAACCGGTTGCTTCTCTAGACCCATATAGTGCAGAACAGATTACGGATATTCTTGTACAGCTTAACAGGCAGTACAATATAACGGTTATTATGAACAGTCATTCGGTAGAGCTCGCATTGAAGAAATCGGACAGAATTATAGGAATTGCTGACGGCAGACTTGTACTTGATAAAAAGTCGTCAGAGGTAACAGATGAGAATATTGAATTCATATATGGTGGTGCGTATGAAAAGCATGAATAGAATGAAGGTTATCAGAAGAATTACGGCACTGGTAATGCTTTTTATAATAATATTCTGTTTTGCTGTAACAGGCTTTGATATGAATGTAATTATAAAGAGAGGCAGTCAGGCTGTATTATTCATAAAAAGAATGTTCCCACCGGATACAGGATATTGTGGTAAGATTATTGAACCACTTATTAAGACTGTGCAGATGTCAATTGCGGGTACATTTATAGGTGCTGTGTTTGGACTTTTTACTGCATTTTTATATGCAGGCAATCTTATTAAGAAATCATATGTAAGGATTGTGGTGAGAGTTATTGTACAGTGTGTAAGAACAATACCTGTGCTTATACTTGCACTTGTAGCAACATTTATATGGGGGCTTGGTGCGGCAGCAGGAACTATTGCAATAGCTGTATCGACATGGGCTGTAATGGCAAGAATTGGTGGTGAGGATATTGAAGGTCTGACACTGAAGCCATACGAAGCAGTTACAGCTATAGGAGCAGGAAAATTTAAAGCATTTTCACGGACAGTTATTATTGAACTGCTGCCGGGATATCTTAGTAATTCGCTTTATGTACTGGAAGCTAATATAAGACATGCGGCAATACTTGGCTATGTAGGTGCAGGTGGAATAGGACTACTGCTTAATGAAAAGATAAGCTGGCGTGAATACAGCAGGGTTGGAATGATTCTTGTTATGCTTTTTGTCGCAGTGCTTGTGATTGAGGGAATAAGTACATTCCTGAAAGCATATCTTGATGGACGTATTAAGAGAAATACAACTGCAAATGTGATTATAAGTGTATGTATCATGGTATTTTTTGTATACAGTCTCAGTGCAGTTAAAGATGTATCAACATCAAAGCTTGGTATTAAGGTTGTTGGTGCGATTATGCACGGAATTACACATCCGGACTGGGAATACATGTTTATGACCGGAAAGAGTGGCGTTATGTATCTTATGCTTGAAACTATTGCAATCGCAGTTGCGGGAACATGTGCCGGAGCAGTGTTTGCAGTAATACTTACATTGATTAATTCGAGAAAATTCGTTCCAGCACCTATGGCTTTTATTGGCAGGCTTGTTGTTATGGCAATAAGAACTGTACCTGTGTATGTGTATGGACTTATATTCATAAGGGTTACGGGACCTGGCAGCTTTGCCGGAGTGCTTACAATGATGATGTGCAGTATTGGACTTCTGACAAAGAGATTCACAGTTGCAGTTGACAACTGGAACATGGCGGCGTGGAATGCGTGCAAATGTGCAGGAACGGGATTTATAGCAAGATTACGGTATGTGGCAGTACCTGAGCTTAAGATTCAGTTTAAGGATGCTGTGATGTACAGGCTGGATGTGAATGTGCGGTCGGCAAGTACATTAGGACTTGTTGGAGCAGGCGGAATCGGCGCCCCACTGATTGTCTACATGAACAATTACAGATGGGACGCCGTTGGCTCAATTCTTATTGTATTGTTTGTTGTAGTTCTTCTTATAGAACTTCTTTCAAAATGTTTAAAGAGAATCCACTAAGCTTTCTTTAAACAGCTGTAGTCAATAACATATATGAAAATGTAAAGAACGATATAAAGAATTATTGCTCCGATTACATCGACTACAGAATGCTGCTTTAAAAATACGGTTGCAAGGCATATAAGGATGCAAAGAATGGAAGATAATGTCTTTGTTATTATATGTCCTTTTAAAGCTTTGCAACGCAGTAATGCAAAATTAACTGCCAGTGAGTTGTATACATGTATACTTGGGAATACATTTGTTGAAGTATCTATTGTATATAGTGCATTGATTATCTTTCCACAGAAGTTATCAGGGATATAATAAGGTCTTAATGTAAGACCATTAGGATATATCATGCATATAGTAAGAGAGAGTGACATACCGATTATGAGTGATAACGCAAACTGTATGAATTCTTTATTATCTGCCTTAAAATACATATATATGCAAGCTGCAACCACATATAAAAACCATAATACATATGGAATTATAAAGTATTCACAGAAAGGTATCATATTATCAAAAGGAATATTGATGATATGAAGCCCGGGATAATCACTGTTAATTACTTTTTCAAGAGTTGAAAACCATGGAAGGTATATAAATACTGTCTCTTATACACATCTCCGAGCCCACGAGACATGCGCAGATC
>OWJI01001730.1_pt1 | contig 13156 bp, 13 predicted proteins | sample 1732541 | NCBI WGS metagenome assembly OWJI01 (sample SAMN05065727, study PRJEB22554) | human gut metagenome | biome: ENVO:2100002; feature: ENVO:00000062; material: ENVO:00002003 | host: Homo sapiens | place: USA
GAGATCTGCGCATGTCTCGTGGGCTCGGAGATGTGTATAAGAGACAGATAATATGTAGTCTATATGATAGTTCTTCATTGGGCATGAGTAATGCTGATGCTCTAAATGAATAAATCTGTAATAGAATGTCAGATGGATAGGACTGGATTGAGGTTTGCCGAGTATTAAATTACCGACAAACTGTATTTTGTCTCTTATTTCTTTGAGGCAAGTTGAATTGAGAGTTTCAAGAACCTCATGATCCTGCGTTTTTATGATATACATGGCAGATGTTTTTCCTTGTTGTATAAACAGGATTATCTTGTACCATCGGGAGTTTTGTCTCGTGAGTACTTTGTAGGATTTGATAATGGGTGTTTGCATATGTAACGCGCCTAAAACAGTCTATCCTACTGCTGAGGTCTGCAACAACCCGAGGTGAAGAATAAACTGAATAGACGCGTATATCGTAAGTTTCAAGAACATACGAATGCCTATTCAGTTCAGTTCACCTCTATAGAGTTGCAGTTTCAGCAGCGACTAAACTAAATTCCATAAAATGTACTTCATTGTGAAGTACATTGCAAATATAAGCGAAAAAGATTAATAATGCGAGTTTATAGTTGAATTAATATAGGAAGAGCACCAATTACTCTAAATGGTAACTTTATTAACATGCTGGGGTCACTTTATTAACCCCACACGGTAACTCTATTTACATACAGAGGTAAAGGTCGTGACATACCGAGGTAAAAGTCGTTACAATATGAGGTAAAGGCCGTTACATCCTGCGGTCTGTCTTAAACTCGTTGACGGAGTTAACTCCCCTCTGCACAGAAAGGAATTAATTCCGTCAACAAGTAAAAAGCTAATTCTTTATAATGTAGCAATCTCTTCTTCGGAAAGACCAGTAGATTTAATAATTACATCTATGGGAGTATTGAGTTCTTTTAGGGAAAGAGCTATACTATAACGCTCTTCTTCACGCCCCTCTTCACGCCCCTCTGTGCGTCCTTCTTCCCGTCCTTCTTCACGCCCTTCTGCGCGTCCTTCTGCACGTTCCGTATAGATGTTGTCTCGGAGGATAACAATATTATCCAAATGCCGATAATAGGCCTTCAACTCGTCTTTAGTCATCCTGTCTATCTTCAGGTGTTCACGAACCTCCTCTAAACCGGGAGCAGTAGCGCTATCGGGAATATCACCTGTATTCAGATAATGAATCCATTCCTCTAACGGGCTTTTGGCCACCTGATTGAAATCATTTACTTTCAGAATATAATACTCGGGATAAAGTTGGCTGACAGTATCAACACTGAAAGTCTGTTTCTGAAAAGGAGTTAGTTCCAGAATATCCCCTTCATGGATACCGCGGAACTCTGTTTTGCCATGATATACGATATCTTTTCCATTGCCTAGGGAGAAATATACGATATTAACGCTGTAAACTTTGCGTACTTTATCGTATCCTTCGCCACGATTGATGTATTCCGTCACAAGCTTGGAAGTGCCGAACAGCATGCGCTGGAAGTAAGCATATTCATTGTTATTCTGGACTTCAATCAGGATAAGTTCGCCTTTCGAATTTTCAGCAAGCATATCCACACGATTATACTTATCAAACTCATCCTCTTGATTACTTTCGCTTTCCAGAAGTTTCTGAATCTTGATGTTTTCTTTCAAAAGGGTAGTCAGGAATCCTTCCAGTACCCCAAAATTGGCTTTGTTGCGCAGCAGACGCTTCATTGCCCAATCGAAACGAATATAATTACCAGCCATAAGTTCGTCTCCTTTCTCTTGTTTTGTTTTCATTTCAACAAAGGTAACTGGAAAATGTTGAATATCAAACGGTGGATATGGATTTATTTTAAGTGCACGTTCGCATTCTTTTATTAAACAACAAAAGCTGTCTCAGAATTCTGAAACAGCTTTTGTGTGGAAAAAATATGGTGTAACTTTTTATACTCCGCTGAATGCACTAAATCCGCCATCTATCGGCAGCAATGCACCCGTCACGAAACTTGCCGCATCGCTGCACAGAAATTGTACGGCGCCGTTCAGTTCGTTGATATCTCCAAAGCGTTTCATCGGAGTTTTGGCTAAAACTTTCTTGCTGCGGTCTGTCAGCGAACCGTCAGGATTGATAAGCACGGCACGGTTCTGGTCGCCGATGAAGAAACCCGGAGCGATAGCATTCACACGGATGCCGTCTCCGTACTTCAGTGCGAGTTCGCTTGCCAGCCACTGAGTGAAGTTAGCAACAGCTGTCTTAGCTGCCGAGTAACCCGGAACGCGGGTGATAGCGCTGTAAGCAGCCATGGAAGATACGTTTACGATACAGCCTTTACCTTGCTTAGCCATCACTTTGCTGAATACCATAGAAGGATAAACGGTTCCGTTCATGTTCAGATTAGTCACTTTCTCCCAGCAGGTAACGTCCATGTCGAAGAAGTTCTGGTCGGGAGCCAGCGTAGCACCCGGCATATTGCCACCGGCAATGTTGAGCAGGATGTCGATACGTCCCCATTTGGTAACGATGTCATCAGCCAATTTTTCAAGGCTGGCGATGTCCAATACATTACCTACGATGCCGATCACATCTTCACCGTAAGCTTTCAGTTCTTCTACACGTTTGTCCAGTTGTTCCTGACGGATGTCAACGGCTACTACTTTGGCACCTTGCTCCATGAAACATTTGGCAATGCTGCCACCCAATACACCACCTGCACCGGTGATAACGGCTACTTTACCTGCAATACTGAATTGTTCGTTCATAATCTCTTTATTTAATTATTAGTTTTTAATTGTTTATTTCGTCTTGCACCACTGCCATCATTCCTTCTACCTGTGCCAATGCCAGCATACGGCCGTGGAATGAATATCCGGGGTTATATCCCTTGTCTTCGTCACCCAGCATCATCCGTCCGTGGTCTACGCGCATAGGCAGTTCCGGGTTTTCTTTCTCAAAGATACGGATGAGGTCAATCAGATGTCCGCGTCCGGTCAGGTGCGAGCTTTCTATAAAGTTGCCTCCGGGCATGGCAGCCGTGCTGCGCAGGTGGACAAAGTGAGTACGTTTAGCGAATTTCTTTGCTAATTCACGGGTATCGTTATGTTCGCCTGCACTGAGGGAACCGGCGCAGAAGGTCAGTCCGTTATGCGGGTTATCCACTGCATTCAGGAACCAGGCGATGTCTGCTTCGTTGGTGACAATACGTGGCAAACCTAATACTTGGAACGGAGGATCATCGGGATGCACACACATATTCACACTATATTCTTCGCAGACAGGCATGATGGCGGAGAGAAAATAACGCATGTTTTCGCGTAGCATATCACGGTCGATACCTTTATAGAGTGCCAACAGCTTCTTGAAGATGTTCACCGGATTCTTATCTCCTTCTTTGATATTTCCGTTGACGAAACCTTGCGTCTTTACGATGATCGTGTCGATGAGATCATCCTTTTCTGCTTCGGTGATGGTCTTGTCCAGTTCTGCAACCTTTGCCAGTTCTTCGGCGGAGTAGTCCTTTTCGGCTCCTTCGCGTCCGAGGATTCGAAGGTCGAAGTAAGCGAAGCGAACACGGTCGAAATAGAGTGACGAAGTGCCGTCTGCCCAGGGATGTTGCAAATCCGTGCGTATCCAGTCGATAACGGGCATAAAGTTATAGCATACGGTTTTCACACCGCACTTGCCCAGGTTTGCCAGACTGACTTTATAGTTTTCTATCAACTGTTCACGTTCCGGTCCGGCATACTTGATCGCCTCGCAAACAGGTAGGCTTTCTACTACAGACCAGCGTAAGCCGTAAGACTCGATATAGGTTTTCAGATCGTTGATAGCCTCTTCGGTCCATATTTCACCATTGGGTACATCGTGCAAGGCAGTCACAATTCCTTCCACGCCGATTTGCCGCAGCATGTCGAGCGTGATTTTGTCTTTCTTGCCAAACCATCTCCAGGTTTTTTCCATAACATTTATATATTAATAGTTTAACTGATTCTTGACTGCAAATATACGTGCAAAAATAATGCTGCGATAAATGAATATTTGCAGAATATATGCGGATTTTTGCATGTATGCAGTAGCATTTCTATTGTCTTTCCTTATCTTTGTGTGTGAATTAAACTTTGCAGAATATATGCGCCGACCGATTATAAATGAAAAGTTGCCTATATCGGAGTCGAATCCGATCAAGGCACGGCATTACGATTATGATCGTTTCACTTATCCGTGGCATTTCCACAGTCAGTATGAAATCATTTATGTAAAGGAGAGTCATGGTCTGTGCTTTGTAGGCGATTGCATTGAGAAGTTCTCTGCGGGTGATGTGATTCTGTTCGGTACTAATCTGCCCCATTACATGCGGAGCAATGATATTTATGGTTCGGAGAACGCCACTTCACGCGTGCAAGGGACTATCATTCAGTTTGAGCAGAACTTTATGCAGTATTCCTTTGATTATTACCCTCAGTTTCAGCAAATAAAAATGCTGTTGGAGGAATCGAATAGAGGTATCATCTTTCCGAAACAGGATGCAACCCGGGTAGGGGAGTTGCTTTCCGGCTTTCTTTCATTAAGTGGTTTTCACCAGATAAGTGGGTTGCTGGATTTGTTGCAGGAGCTGGCAGTCAGTCCGCAAAGAAGGACGCTGGCAAGTCTGCATTATTACGAAAAGTTTCCTACGCTGGGGAACAAGCGGATTGATAAAATCATTTCCTTTATAAACAATAACTACACCCATAGCCTCAAATTGAATGAAATAGCCGGAATGGCGAGCATGAACTCCAGCGCCTTCTGTCGTTACTTTAAGGAGAATATAGGGAAGACGCTTTTGCAGTATGTGATGGAAATGCGTGTGGGATATGCTTGTAAATTGTTAGCATTGGGAGAGATGGATATTTCGCAGATAGCTGTGGAATGCGGCTTCGATTCGATCACTCATTTCAATCGCACGTTTAAGCAGTTGGTTAATCTGACGCCGACGCAGTACAGGAGTAATATTATGAAATAAGAGGGAATGTTTTTGAAATAATTCTGTTCACAATGAAACATTCTTTATTGTGATTTGCTTCAAATTAAAAATAATGTTTACTGATTCCGGCAGATAATCGTTGCCTTTTGTCAATAGCAAATTTATGTATTATTAACTGGAATACTGCCAAGATGAGTGTCATGACTCGAATGTCTTATGATTGTGAATTTCTGATATCTTTTGCCTGTGGTTAGCGAGGCAAATGCCACACTTTATTCTCCTCTATGCCACATCTTAGTCCGCTGAATGCCACATGTTTAAACTGTTGAAGTGTGGCATTGGAGACGACGGAGTGTGGCATTACGGTTGTACAAGTGTGGGCTCACGGTTCTATAAGTGTAAGCCCACGCTTATAGAACCGTGAGCTATCGGAGCCTGCTGCGTTGAGGGAATAAAAAAACGGGGAAGCAGTTGCTTCTCCGTTCTTATATGCCATGAAATGTAGTTTAATGCAAAGTTGAATAAAGATTATCTATAAAAGGATGATACAAAGATACGATATTGAGAAGGTGATGTCAAGTGTTTCGCTAATTATTTTCGGTTTGCATATTTGTTTTTTAGCTTCTTGCATTCTTCTCCTACCATTACATATAACATCTACTCTTTGTTAGGACAGTTGGACTTAGATATGCTTCTATTGAAATCCCAAAACTTGGAACTTACAGATATACCTCTATTTTTCTGGTAAAAGGAACATCTATTTTTAGAATGTTGTATCTTTGCAAAAAACGGTGTATGAAAGATGTACTTAAAATATCAATCTTACTAATTCTTGCACTTAGCAACGCGGCTTTATTTGCACAGACGAATAGATATCTTAATTCAGATAAAGACACGTTAGATATAAAATTTGTAAAAGATACGTTGGTAACAAGTACAATCCAAGATACCCTTGCTACTACACATGCAGCTAAAGATTCAATAACTGCAAAACAAGATGAAATTAATGACTCTGCATTGTATTATCGACTAATCTTACACTACCGAGACAGTGTGAATCACAATCTTAAAAGAATATACAATAAAGATGCCTTTAAATTTAAGGATGATTATTTTCGAGAAAAAATGAGAGAACTGTGGATAGGAGATGTTTTACGAGATATATTTTTTAAATAATTATGAAGTTCTATTTTTTATCCTTATGTATAATGCTTGCTGTCAGTTTTGCTGCTAAAGCACAATCAAAGCTTATTTTTAAAGATAAGTTTATGTATACGGATGTACAGGTGTTCAATGAGACAAAAAAGCACTCAATACCCTCTCTTATTGATACAGGTTGTTCGTTATGTGTAATTGATTCTATTTTTGCTATTGATTCATGCGGAATAAAAGGAGATGAATTACAAGCAATTCCTGTTAACCAAACTAAAGATAAGATTTCAAGTGCTTTTATAGATTCTATCTTTTTTTGTGGAAAGACATATTATAAAGTGCATTGCTTAGTTGCAGATCTTACTGGGCATTATCAAAAATATGCACCAAAATTTATCGTCGGGGCTAATGTCCTTAGATCAGGAGCTTGGAAATTTGATATGGAAAAGAATATTGTTGAACCCTACGATTCTAATAATAAAACGAAAGGAATTATTTATAAATGGAAAAACCATGAAGATTATCCTGATGTGGCAATAGATTATATCATTTTAGATAGTAAAGTCAATGGAAAAAAAACACGATTTGCTTTTGATACAGGATGTAGAAACAATAAACTTCAACGTGGTTTATATGTAGGAAAACCTGAGCGAATTCAAAAGGAAACAGCGAATATCGTAAATAAATTATCAATTAAGATGGCTGAATTATGTAGAAATGTAACATTCAAGGTAGGAAAGGATGAGTATACGTTAGATTTTATAATAGGTGATGGCAATATTGGGCTCTTAAACATCGAATTCTTACAAGGTCATTCCTTTATACTTAATTATAAGAAGCAGATACTTGAATTGTTGTAAAAGAGAGCTTGAATTATAATTTCAACCTTATTTGTGTATCAATAAAGTATAAATCCATAAAGTAATTGTTGGGGACTGTATCGAACACTTCATAATCTTCATTGCTTCTTCTGATAGCCCTATTTTTATTAACTTGCCTGTTTTCTGACGGATGTAATGTAGTCTCTTTCCTTCTATAATATTGGCTTTTGTTAGATTAGCTATATCTGTGAAGTTGATTCCACCACATAAATAACTGAACATGAATATGTCTTTACTCAGTTGAATATATTGTCGTTTACCAAGTTGAAGTTCAGTCTGCTTATCGAGGATTATCTTCTGAATATACTCTTTATTGGGGCAATTAGGCTTTGGCTTATTCCTCGTAAAGTCCCAATAGCGAGGCTTAATAGATATGCCTAAACTCTGATATTTACGCTTTCCACTTTTAGAAACTTGAAGCATTAATGGACTTTCACCATTAGATAATGTCTTTGATTTATAACAAACCACTGATACAGAGGCATTCATACGCGTTTTCTGGTTTACATCTTGGTTTACATGCACCCTCTGAAATCGCCTAATTTTGTAGTTTTATGGACTATAAAAAAAGAGAAATCCTGATAGCCAATTATTTGACTATCAGGATTCTCTCTAAGAGCGGAAGACGGGGCTCAAACCCGCGACCCTCAGCTTGGAAGGCTAATGCTCTATCAACTGAGCTACTTCCGCAATTTTTTGTGGGCAAAGATGGATTCGAACCACCGAAGTCGAAAGACAGCAGATTTACAGTCTGCCCCATTTGGCCACTCTGGTATTTGCCCATTCGCTTTTAAGAGTCTATCTCAATTCTCTCATTGAGTAGGTTTGTTTCTCAATTGCGATGCAAAGGTACGGCTTTTTTTTGAATATGCAAATTATACAAGAACTTTTTTTCAAAAAATCTGCGTTTTTTGCAATTTCTCTTTAAAATCGAGCATTTTGATGGCAGTTATTGCACATTCATCCCCTTTATTTCCTAATCTTCCACCGGCACGGTCTTCTGCTTGTTGCATAGTATTGGTAGTAATCAAACCATAGATTACAGGAATATCTCCTTCGGCATTCAGTTGGGCAATACCTTGAGTGGTACCGGCACATACATAATCAAAGTGCGGAGTATCGCCACGAACTACGCAGCCTATTGCAATCACTGCATCTACTTTTCCACTTTTTATCATTTGTGCAGAACCGAAAGTCAGTTCAAAACTGCCGGGTACTGTTTGTACTAAAATATTTTTATCTTTTGCGCCATGTTTCTTTAAGGTACTTATGGCTCCTTCCAATAGGGGGCCGGTAATGTTATTGTTCCATTCGGATACTACGATACCGAAACGCATATTTTCTGCATTAGGAACTGAATTGAAATCGTAATCAGATAAGTTATGATACGCTGTTGCCATTGTTTTTTAGTTTTAGTGGTTTAATAAAAGAAAGAGGTTATCTGTACACAGGTGCAGACAACCTCTTTATATCATTAAGGTATATTCTTTTCTTATTTGATGGATGCACGTTCGATGTACTTATCAATGTCCATTGACTGGTAAGAATTGAAGTATTTTTCTTTCACCAAAGTGTATGCTTTAACAGCTTCACTATTCTTGCCCAACTTTTCGAACAATTGACCAGCTTGGATCAAATAGATAGGACTCAATGCCTGGCTGTCTGCTTTATCCGCTGCTTTCAGCAAAGTTCCTGCAGCTTTGTCCAATTGTCCCATTTCAGCATAACAGTTACCGATAGTTCCCAAAATGGCAGGGCTCACCAGCTGGTCTTTAGCGCTGAATTTATCCAGATATTTCACTGCATCTTCATATTTACCCAACTGTGCATAGCAGATACCTGCATAAGCATTGGCCAAATTACCAGCAGCGGTTCCACTGAATTCATCTGCTACTTTCAGAAAACCCTTGTAACCGATACTGTCACCATTCAATGCGGTTTCAAAGTTATCAGCTCCGAAATATTGTTCTCCTTTAAATAAAGCTTCTGATGCTTTTACTTCATTGGGGTCAGAAATAAAATGCTTATATCCCATGAAACCAGCTATGATAATCACTACTGCTGCAATAGTTCCAAGGATTCTTCCTTTGTACTTGATAAGGAATGCTTCTGAGGTACTCAGTGCTTCTTCCATATCTAATGGGTCCTGAGTGTGTTTTTGTTCTGCCATTTTTATATTTACTTTTTTATTATTTTTCGGATATTCTTTTTCGGTCAGCAAAAGTAGTTCATTTCTATGTATTAATGAAATTTACGGGCATATTTTTTTAGTTTTTCCCGTTTTTATCTCTAATTTTGTATCCTCAATTAAATAGAAGTTCTATGATACTGAAACGCATCTCGATATTGAATTATAAAAACCTGGAGCAGGCGGAATTGGAATTCTCGCCGAAGATGAATTGTTTTATCGGACAAAACGGTATGGGGAAGACAAATTTGCTGGATGCGGTTTATTATCTTTCTTTTTGTAAGAGTGCCACTAATCCTATTGATTCGCAAAATATCCGTCATGAAGGAGAATTCTTTGTAATTCAGGGTTTCTATGAAACAGACCAAGGTGAGCCGGAAGAGGTATATTGTGGATTGAAACGTCGTCAGAAAAAGCAATTCAAGCGGAATAAAAAGGAATATAACCGTTTATCGGATCATATTGGCTTTATTCCCCTTGTAATGGTGTCTCCTGCTGATGCGGAGTTGATTGCAGGAGGTAGTGACGGGCGCCGTCGTTTTATGGATGTGGTGATATCGCAATATGATAAGGAATATTTGGATGCGCTGATACGTTATAATAAAGCATTGACGCAGCGTAATGCTTTGTTGAAATCGGAACAGGAATTCGATGAGGAATTAATGCTGGTATGGGAGGAGATGATGGCATCTGCGGGTGAGGTCGTCTTTAAGAAGCGTAGTGAGTTTATTGCTGAGTTTATACCTACTTTCCAGTCTTTTTATTCTTATATCTCTCAAGATAAAGAGAAAGTGAATCTGGCGTATGAATCTCATGCTATGAGTGGGGGATTGCTGGATATTATCAAGGAGAGCCGTCGGCGCGACCGTGTAATGGGATATTCGTTGAAGGGAGTTCATAAAGATGACTTGATTATGCAGTTGGGGGATTTTCCGATAAAGCGGGAGGGGTCACAAGGACAAAACAAAACTTATCTTATCGCCTTGAAATTAGCTCAGTTTGACTTTTTGAAGAAAACGGGCGGCAATACTACTCCTTTATTGTTGTTGGATGATATTTTTGATAAACTGGATGCTTTTCGTGTGGAACAGATTGTAAAACTGGTAGCCGGAGATCGTTTCGGGCAGATTTTCATTACGGATACCAATCGGGATCATTTGGATAAAATATTGAAGAAGATAGAAAGAGAATACAAAGTCTTTGCTGTAGAAGATGGAGAAGTGACAGAAAGAAAGGAAATGGCTGAATGAAACGTAATGATGCGGAACAAATAGGGGAAATGATTCGGAAATTCTTCCGGCAGAATGCTTTGGAGGCGCCACTGAACGAGTATCGTCTGATACAGGCATGGAAAGATGTGGTGGGACCTGCCATTACTAAATATACGAGTAATCTTTATATTAAGAATCAAATTCTTTATGTACATCTCACTTCATCCGTGCTTCGTCAAGAGTTGATGATGGGGCGTGATTTATTGGTGAAAAATCTGAATAAGCAGGTCGGCGCACAAGTGATAGTCAATATTATTTTCCGTTGACAGGATGGTCTTCTGCTGTTTCTTTGGTATCCCCGAAGTTTCCTGCAATACTTCTTGTCAGGTGCGGATTTTGACGGATTTTTCTTATCTTTCTCGTAAAGTCCGCACTTGAAGAAGTGTAATGTGTAAGAGTAGCTTATGGAACAGTTCGTATCACGATAGATTCTATTTCAATATTCCATTCTCAGTCCAGACTTCATCCATTCTCCGGTCGAAAGGTTCGACAGGCAGCTTTTCGTTTACTTGAAAATTATAACATATACCTATATTATAGGAATGAAGAAGAGGCAGTAATTTGTCATAATATCCTTTTCCTCTTCCCAACCGGTTGCCTCGGGCATCAAAAGAAACACCCGGTATAATGGCGAAGTCTATCTTCTCATACGCTGTAAATGCTTCTCCCGTCGGTTCCTCTATGTGATAAGCCTCACCGGTTTTCAGGTTTTGCCTGCCTGTATAAATACGAAGTTCCAACTCATCTCCTTTGACTACCGGCAGCAAAACTGTTTTCTGCCGGTGCCATTTTTCAACGAAGTCATGTGTCTGTACTTCATCATCCAATGAATAATAGAGCAAAACGGTACGGGCCGATGCAAACTTGGGATGCTGTTCCAGTTTCTCAAGCAAAGCAGCGGACTTCGTTATTAATTCGGTGATGCCGTGACGGCGCTTTTCTTGCGCTATCTGCTTGCGCAGTTGTTTTTTTAGTTCCTTCATCGCTTACTTTCGGTTCTATGGGTTGTTCGGGAGCTTTGGGAAATGATTCACCTTTATCCAATACTTCCAATGCTTTGAGGACAGTCTTGTCGCTCTTGTTCAAGTATTCTATATAAGCTTCCATGCCCAGCATGTTATAAATGATGTTTCCGTATAAATTTGTTTCAAACAGTTTCTGTGATTTATACATCAATATGTTGCGACGTTTTAGCCCTTTGTTCTCAGCGAAACGGGCGAATTGTTCCAAAATATTCTGATGCTTCAAATATTGCAGCAGGCTTTCCTCTGTTTCATATTTTTGCATTTCGGCACGGTGGTTGTCCGTATACTGGAAAGCAAACTGGATGGTCAGTCCGCGATTAACAGCCATGCGATAATAGGAAGTCATGCCGGTAGTATCCTGTGGTACAAAGATATCGGGCATAATACCTCCACCTCCATATACAGGACGGCCTAAAGAAGTTTCAAAGATTTGGCTTTGATCCTGTTTGATACTGTCTTGTGAGAAAAATTCTCCGTGTTCGTAACGGGTCAGGATATCCATTTCATAATTTGCGTCATTACCTTTTACATACGGTTTCTGTATGCAGCGTCCTGACGGAGTATAGTAACGGGCAATTGTCAGACGGATGGCTGAACCATCGCTGAAGTCGATAGGTTGTTGTACCAGCCCTTTTCCGAAAGAGCGGCGCCCGATGATTGTCCCCCGGTCATTGTCTTGGATAGCTCCGGCAAAAATTTCGCTGGCAGAAGCCGAACCTTCGTCCATCAATACGACAATGGGCATTTTCTGGCTGCTTCCGGTTCCGTTGGATGTATAGTTCTCGCGTGGAGACTTGCGTCCCTGTGTATAAACGATGAGTCTGTTTTTGGGTAAGAATTCGTTTACCATCTGAATTGCTGCACCCATATATCCACCGGTATTACCGCGTAAGTCGATGACCACTCCTTCGCAGTTTGCCTGATTTAGCTTGGCTAATGAAATCAATAATTCGGGATAAGTCGTTTCACCGAATTTGTTTACTTTTATGTAACCGAATTTGTCATTCAGCATATAGGCGGCATCTACACTCTTTACCGGTATGTCACCACGAACAATGGTGAAATGTAAAGTTTCTTTTTCTCCCGGACGAAAAACGCCAAGTTTTACCTCACTGCCTTTGGGACCTTTCAGTCTTTTCATGGATTCATAGTTGGTGACAATTTTTCCTACAAAGGCACTGTCATCCACTTCTATGATGCGGTCTCCTGCCATCAGACCCACTTTTTCTGATGGTCCGCCTTGGATGACATTGTTTACATGGATGGTATCTTGCTGGATGGTAAACTGGATACCGATTCCGCTGAAACTTCCTTTTAAATCAGAATTTACAGCTTCCAGGTCTTTTGCCGGAATATAAGAAGAGTGGGGGTCCAGCTCACCTAGAATTTGCGGCATAGCATCTTCCACCAGTTCACCCATGTTCACTGTATCTACATATTGGTCGTCAATGATACGCAACAATGCATTCAGTTTGTTGGATGAAGTATTAATGATACCTAATTTGTTTCCTGAAAAGTGGTTGGCGTAAAAAGTTCCAATCAATATTCCGGTTACGATGCTTACTGCAACGATTACCGGCATAAAACGGGATGTTCGATTTTTGCTCATATCTTTATTTGCTATTATTCATTGGGATTGATATAGATTCTGTCTCTTATACACATCTCCGAGCCCACGAGACAT
>OWJI01001733.1_pt1 | contig 13154 bp, 13 predicted proteins | sample 1732541 | NCBI WGS metagenome assembly OWJI01 (sample SAMN05065727, study PRJEB22554) | human gut metagenome | biome: ENVO:2100002; feature: ENVO:00000062; material: ENVO:00002003 | host: Homo sapiens | place: USA
CATACGAGATCTGCGCATGTCTCGTGGGCTCGGAGATGGGTATAAGAGACAGGAACAGCAGAAGCCGTGCCGCGCTCGACGACCTGGGTAACAGGCTCTGCGGTGGTCTTTTCGCTGATAAGCTCCTGGCTTGTCAGCTTGCCGTCTACGTACTTTTCCTTGACGGTGTATACGCACTTGCCGTTAACTCCGGCGGTGACAACATTCTCTGTGCCTATGGCGAGGTTGCAGTTGTCGGTGTATTCCGTGTCGTAAGCGATATCAGAAGTGCTTTCGCGGGTGACGTACTCAACGCGGGTCACGGTGATGTCCATGTCCTTGTAAGCACGGTCGGTGAGTTCGCAGGAAAGCTCGTCGTATTCGCCGAGTGTGATACCTGCCTTCTCAAGGACGTCCGCAACGGTTCCTTCAATCATCGGAACTGCCTTTGTTTCGCCGTCAGCGGTGACGTTCACGTCGAACGCGCGATAAATGGTGATGTAGGCGGTGTTGCTGCTGACTTCCTCGTAGGATACCTTGTCGTTGCTGCTGAGCTGGTAGTTGCCGAGCTTCAGTATGGCGTAAACATCGGATTCAGACGTCATGAGTTCTCTTGTAACGCCGTTATCCGTAATATAGACCCGATCCTTGAAGTAGATCGAACCTGTCATAACTGCCACCATAAATATCGTGGCTGCGAACATAGCCGCCTTGACGAGCCTGCTTCTGAGATCCAGCTTGTTCATCTTGGCGTTTATCATCTGTGGTTTCATATTTGCCTCCTGAGTAGTTACTCATGCCCTCCCGGCAATCTCCCCGTATCCGGCAGGTGCCGGAATGCGGGTGTAACTTCCGTACAGCGTCAGGCTTTGGGGAAAGCCCTAAACTGAAGCAAAACGCACTGTCCCCAACAGAGCTTTGCATTTCGAAGCCTGTTATCTATCTACCCTCCGCTAAGGCGGAAGTCGGCTTCTGATCGTTCTCTTTTTTGAAAGCAGCACAAAAGGCCGCACGGAGCTTTTCGCTTCGATGGTTTGTATTATAGCCCTTTTCCTTGTCAGTGTCAAACGAACGGAAGTTCATAATTTTGTTGAAGTTTCACAAATCTCATTTGTAACCAATTTGTAATCATTCGATTAAAAGCCGAGTTTCTGTAAAAATCTGTAATTTAAACGTTTTCTTTTTGTAAAAATCACTAAAAATCAAACCTGTGAGTTTGTCGTCATTCTTAACAAAAATCAACAATGTTGCGTTTTATAAGTTTGTTAGTTTAAGACAATGAAACGTCCATGTTTTTCACATCGTAAACTCCATCTGCATAAGAATGCGGGTTTGCAAAAATATATGGTGACAAACGTCCGGATATGTGTTATAATAGTATAGAAATAGTAAAAGCGCCCGGAGAATCCGGGACAAGAGATATCGTTATATTATATATAGTATAAGAGGAAAGGACAAACGGGGCATGAATCACGAGAAATCCTGCGGTGCAATAGTATACAGAAAGCGCCACGGGAACACAGAGATCCTGCTGATAAAGCATGTAAGATCCGGCTGCTGGTCGTTCCCGAAGGGTCACATGGAGCCCGGCGAGAACGAAATGCAGACAGCGATCCGCGAGATAAAGGAAGAAACGAACATCGACGTATCAATAGACGACCCGTCGTTCCGCCAGGTAGTGGTATTCAACCCACGCCGGGACATAACCAAGGAAGTAGTGTACTTCCTTGCCCGGGCGGTAACGTTCGAATGCGAACGCCAGGAAGAAGAAATAGCCGATGTGCGCTGGGTCGAGATAGGTCAGGCAGGGGCGGTGCTGAACTACGACAACGACCGGCTGCTTGTAAACCGGGCTAAAGCATTCCTGGCAAAAACCAAAATATAAAAAAACTTGCAACCTTTTTATGGGGAACTTTGTTTTATAGACAGAACGGGTCGAACGCCCGGGAGATCCAAAGCAAAAACGCGCCGGATACAGACAGTCCGGAGTATTAATCAAACACCCAAGGGAGGTTTCACCATGAAAAGAAGAATACTTGCAATGAGCATGGCGGCAGTTACCGCGCTCACATCGACCAGTATCTGCGCACTCGCAGACGGACAGAACAGCGAAGCCCTCGCTTCCGCAATAACGATCGCAAAGACCCGCCTTGACATTCCGGAGGAGCTGACCGAATTCAGCTACAACACCTCTGAAAATTACAAGACCATCACCTACAACCTCACATGGAGCACCCCTGCCGATGCAGACGAATACAGGGAAGTATCAGTAACCGTATGCGGAAGTCTGATACTGTCCTATTTCGACAGCTCCATGTATTCGTCCAAGAATGCCGACAGCCACTTTGCAAAGCTCACCGGCGACGCACTCTACAAGAAGGCTCAGGCAGCGGTCAAGAAGCTGAATCCGACGGTTGCCGACGTTATCTCCATCGACCGTGACAGCCTTAACATCACCATGTACGGCAGCAAAGCGCAGTTCTCTTTCGTAAGAACCAAGAACGGCGTACCGGTCAGCAACGACCGCGGCTCCATAGTGCTAGACAAGGACACCGGCGATATCATAGGCTTCCACATGAGCTGGCATGTCAATGCGTCTTTCAGGGACAGCAAATCCGCTATCTCACTTGACAAGGCAAAGCAGAAGTACGCTGAGATGATACAGCTCACCCCGCAGTATGAGTTTGATTACGACTGGCAGACCAAAAAAGTGACCGCAAGACTGGTATACCGCCAGGGCCAGTACGGCGAGATAAACGCGTTCACCGGCAAAAAGAGTGATTTCAGCGCCGACGGCTACTATGACGGCAGCAACGAAACCGAAGATGCAGTCGCCGACATGGACACCGGAAAGGGCAGCGGCGAAGGCGGCTATCAGTTCACCGAGCAGGAGCAGGCAGAGCTTGATAAGAAGCTCCCCTACGCAAGCAGCGAAGCTGTAATAAAGCTCATGCAGGCGGATAAGTGGCTGACCTATTCCACTGATATGGAGCTTGTTTCATCTGACCTTTACAAGGTAAGTTTTACCGGTAAAGACAAGTATTACTACACCGCGAACTTCTCCAGCTACGTTCCCGACGAGAACGACTACGTTTACGAGGAGATAGTCGAGGAGGACGGTTCTGTAAGCGTTCCGGCAGTAGAATCAGCCCAGAACTGGCAGGAGGTCAACATCACCGTTGACGCGGAAAGCGGTCAGATAATGAGCTATTATTTCTGGGATACCCGTGACAGCAGATCCAGCTCATATGACCTCGATAAGGCTGACAAATTCGCCGAGGAGATCGCAAAGACCTACGCCGGCGACCGCTTTGTGGAATACAAGGGCAATCCTTCCACTGATTACTCCTGGACAGACCAGAACAACAAGATATTCTATAACGGAAGCAGCCATTCCTGGGACAGATACTCCAGCGACATACTGGTCAGCGGAGATTCCATCAGCGTAGGCCTTAATGCAGATATGAAGCTGACTAACTACAGCTACAGCTATACTGACGTTAAGCTTCCCGATTCCTCCAGAATGCTCAGCACCGACATGGTAATGCAGAAGTTCTGGGAAAACAACGACCTGAACCTCTACTATCTCGCAAGATTTACCGATAAGAAAACCAAGACCGTGCTCGTATACGGCACCGATTCCGACGTTTACGTTGACGCGACTACCGGCGAGCCGGTGTACGACTGGCAGTATGCCTCCGATGCTGCGAACGACCTCTCCGGCATAAAGGACAAGAAGATACTGAAGATGGCGAAGGCACTGGACGATCACGGATACCTCATCTCCACTGAAAAGTTCAGCGAGAACGACACCGCCGATTCCGCAGTATTCGAGCAGCTCATGGGCGTAAATACCGACGAGGAAAGCAGCAAGAAGCTGACCCGCGGCGACGCACTGGTGATCTTCACAAAGTCCGTAGCAGGCGACGCCATTCCGGAGCTGAAGGGCATCTACAAGTCTCCGTTCAGCGACGTTAAGGACACCGATAAGAATGTTGGCTATTACGCTATAGCATACGCAATGGGCGCTGTAAGCGGAAACAAGCTCAACGCAAAGGCAGACTTCACCTACGGGGATATGATAAAGATGGTTTATACGTTCTACGCAGCGGAATAAATCACATCACGGCTTAGATATATGCGCTCCCGCCGGACAGCGGGAGCGCTGTTTTTCGGTGTATTGTAAGAAAAAACGGCCAGAGTTTTGGCGATAATACCCAAAATTCCCGCAGAGTGTGAAAATGTAGTGAAATCATATTAACAAATCACATGTTGTGTGGTAAAATAAACTTGTAGTATGGAAATTATCGTGCTCCCTGAAACCCGGGAGCTGGTTCGTGGAGGTATATATGGACGAAAATTCGAGAGTAAGCCTTACTAAGCCCACTGGTCAGTCTGGTCAGGCAGGTCAGACTGCTCAGGGCGGCACCCAGGGCTGGAGAGACCCAGCCACTGGAGAAATATACGCACAGCAGCCAGTACAGTACCAACAGACTCCGCAGCAGGCGCAGCCCTATCAGCAGTATGCTCAGCCAGTTCAGCCAGTTCAGCCAGCGCAGACGTACCCCCAGGGAGTTCCGAATAATATCCCGCAGCAGGTAAACTGGCAGGGTCAGTCCCAGAACAATGCATATCAGCCCTATCGTCAGGACGCTGTACCCCAGGGAGGATATCAGCAGCCAGTACAGCCTGTGAATGGATCGACAAAATTCTGCAAGCACTGCGGACAAGTCATTCCTGCTGACGCGGTAATATGCACCCACTGCGGCAGGCAGGTCGAGGAGCTGCGCACTGCGCCGTCAGCGGCACAGCCTATAATCATTAACAACAGCAACAACAATACGAATAATAACGTGAACACAGCCGCGATGATTCCGATGGGAAAGCCGAAAAATAAGTGGATAGCATTTTTCCTGTGCCTGTTCCTCGGCGAATTCGGAATCCACCGTTTTTACGAAGGCAAGATAGGCACCGGAATTATCTGGCTGCTGACGTTCGGACTTCTGGGGTTAGGCACCCTGATAGACCTGATAATCATTCTGTGCAAGCCGAACCCGTATTATGTAAGATAAAAAAACCGCCCGGCGGGGAAACCGGGCGGTTTTCTTATGCACGGATGGGGGAAGTCCGCGCAGTCTGGAGCGTCAAAATCAGCAGAGCTCAGCGAGATAGTTCTCAATTATCTCATAAATATGGACAGGCGATGCGTCAAACCTGTTAAGCGCGTCAGCGAACTGCTGAATAGCTGTTCTGCTTGGGGTGATGTCCTCAACAAGACATTTGCCGAATTCCACACCGTAGCCCGTATAACTTTCGCCGTCCTCGTTGGTGTACTGCTTTTCCGTGATCGTCCACATACGTTCCTTCTCCTTTTTATTACTGGGATATTTTTGCTCTGTGTATACTAAAAGTATACCATAACCATTCGCAAATGTCAACCGATATACTGTTAAGATTCCGCTAAGAGTAACGATTAACAAAAGCTTTACAATTTGTTATATTACAATTTAACATATATAGATATCTGTTGATAATTCCGGATAAATATTGACACAAAACGATAATTATGGTATAATTAACTTTGGCGGCATAACCGCCGGAAAAACAAACTGAACAAAAGGTAGGTAATGAAATGAGAGTTGGATTTGGAACATGGAGGCTTCTCTACACGGGAATAGTGCTTCTGGGAATAGGAATTGCGTTCATCGTGATGATCAGCGGAGAAATGGCTGATTACGCCAAGAGGGGAGCCGACTACAGCACATTGCAGTGGAGCGATTTCAAGGAAGGCATGATGATCGAGGGCGACCTCCCGGTAAACTACGGCTCGTACGAGGAAATCGTGAACGACGACAAGAATAAATCCATAGGCCAGTTCTATCTGATAGACGCAGGCGACGACTGCTTCATGGGTATCTACACCCCGATCGACGAGCTGATAAACTCCCTCGACGACCAGTACGACGCATGGTATAATGATGAGGACATCAGCCCTGTGCACTTCAAAGGCAAGGTAACAAAGATGGACAGCCAAGACAAAGGCTTTATAAGGGATTATCTTATCTCCGCAGGATACACCAGGGACGAAGTTGACAACTATATAGTCGACCTCTACATAAAGTGCGTAGACACAGAATCTCACCCGGTAATGCTGATCATCGGAATAGCCGCAGCCGCCGGCGGAGCTGTATTCCTGCTGATGTTCGTCCGCAGAAAAATCATGGGACGCTAAGTTACTAGGCGCACGGGCGCCCGAATATTTGACAAAAATCCCCCTTTCCAGCCGGAAGGGGGGATTTTATTATAGGAACCTCTAAAAACTGCCCCTCCCGAATGGAAGGGGCAATATTGTTAAAACAGGATATCAGAAGAAAATTCTTTCCTCGATGTAAGCCTTAACTTCAGTCAGCGGGATACGAACCTGCTGCATGGAATCACGCTCACGTACTGTTACGCAGCCGTCTGTCTCGGTGTCGAAATCGTAGGTAATGCAGAACGGAGTACCGATCTCGTCCTGTCTGCGGTAACGCTTGCCGATAGCGCCAGCGTCGTCGAAATCAACGTTGAAGTACTTAGCAAGCTCGTCGTGAAGCTCTCCTGCCTTCTCGCTGAGCTTCTTGGAAAGCGGCAGCACAGCAGCCTTAACAGGAGCCAGAGCCGGGTGCAGGTGCATTACTGTACGGCTGGTGCCGTCCTCGAGCTGCTCCTCATCGTAAGCGTCGCATACAACTGCAAGGAACAGTCTCTCAACGCCGAGGGAAGGCTCGATAACATACGGAATGTACTTCTCGTTGGTCTCGGGGTCGAAGTATTCAAGGCTCTTGCCGGAGGTCTTCTGGTGCTGAGTCAGATCGTAGTCGGTGCGGTCTGCAACGCCCCAGAGTTCGCCCCAGCCGAACGGGAACATAAACTCGAAGTCGGTGGTAGCCTTAGAGTAGAAGCAAAGCTCCTCAGGGCTGTGGTCGCGCAGGCGGATATTCTCCTCCTTCAGACCGAGAGAGAGCAGGAAGTTCTTGCAGTAGCTTCTCCAGTACTGGAACCACTCAAGGTCGGTGCCGGGCTTGCAGAAGAACTCAAGCTCCATCTGCTCGAACTCGCGCACGCGGAAAATGAACTGACCGGGGGTTATCTCGTTACGGAAGGACTTACCTACCTGTGCAACGCCGAACGGAACCTTTTTGCGGCTTGTGCGCTGGATATTAGCAAAGTTAACGAAAATACCCTGAGCAGTCTCCGGGCGGAGGTAGATCTCATTCTTGCTGTCCTCTGTAACGCCCTGGAAGGTCTTGAACATCAGGTTGAACTGACGGATATCGGTAAAGTTTGTGGAACCGCAGTTCGGGCACTTGATACCGTGCTCCCTGATGTAAGTCATCATCTGCTCGTTGGTCCAGCCGTTTGCGTCGCCGCCGTTGTCTTCAATGAGCTTATCTGCGCGGTGACGGGTCTTGCAGTCCTTGCAGTCCATCAGCGGGTCGGAGAATCCGCCTACGTGGCCGGAAGCCACCCATGTCTGCGGGTTCATCAGGATAGCGGAGTCCAGTCCTACATTGTACTTGTTCTCCTGAATGAACTTCTTGCGCCACGCGTTCTTGATGTTGGTCTTGAGCTCAACGCCGAGGGGACCGTAGTCCCATGTGTTAGCGAGTCCGCCGTAGATCTCACTGCCGGGGTAAACGAAGCCTCTGCCCTTGCAGAGGGCAACGATTTTGTCGAGGGTCTTTTCTGTGTTGTTCATATTTGATTCCTTTCAGCCCTGCATGGCTTGCAGGGACAGTAAAATAGTTACTTATATAGTATAACGCAAAACCGCTCATTAGTCAAGTATCAGGGCGCAAAAAACGGGAGCGTACACTCCCGTTCAGTATTTTATCCGCCGAGGTGAAGCACCTGCAAAAGCAGAAGCCAGCTCAGTCCATAATAGGTAACGACAGCCACGAGGTCGTTGACGGTGGTGATCAGCGGACCGGAAGCCACAGCCGGATCAACTCCGATCTTCTTGAAGAACATCGGAACCAGCGTGCCGACTCCGCTGGAAATAAGCATAGCCAGCATGAGAGCCGCACCGATACAAGCTGATACCGCAAACGAGAACCCTACCGGATACCCCTTGAACAGCATGATATACAGCCCTACGAACAGTACCGAAAGCACTCCGAGAATAAGCCCGCATGAAAGTCCGACGCGCATTTCCTTAGCAACGAGCTTGAGCTTTTTGCCCGCTGTGAGGTCCTTGTCCATCAGCACGCGGATAGTCACCGCCAGCGACTGAGTTCCCACATTGCCCGCCATATCGAGTATAAGCGACTGGAACGCCATGATTATCGTAAGCTGCGACACGACCTTCTCAAATGCGCCGACAACTCCGGATACCGCCATACCCAGCACAAGCAGTATAAGCAGCCACGGCATACGCTTTTTAAGGCTTGCGAAAAGCGGCTCATGAAGATCCTCCTCCTCTGACAAACCGCCGAGTTTTGCATAGTCGTCGCCCATTTCATCATCGACAGCTTCCAGGAGGCTTTCCAGCGTGATCACTCCGAGAATGTGATTCCCGCTGTCCAGCACGGGAATGCTGCTTTCAGAATAGCTCTTGAGCCGCTCTATGCAGTCCTCCGTCTTTTCAGTGCTGTAAACATACGGAAAGCTCTGCTGTATCAGCGGCTTTATCTCCGAGTGCTTCTCAGCGGTAAGCAGTTCCCTAAGCCCCACCGCGCCGCAGAAAAATCCGTTCTCTGCCGTAACAAAAAGTATGGAGATGTTGTCGTTTTCCTTAGCCTGATCCATCAGCGCCCGCGTAGCCTCTGCCGCGGTCATTCCGGAGCTTATCGAAATGTAGTTTGTGGTCATTCGGCTGCCGATCTCATCGTCGTCAAACGACACGATAAGCTCCAGCTTTCTCCTGAGCTCCTCGTCGAGAAGCTCGAAAAGCTGATTTCTCTTTTCTTTCGGGAATTCTCTAAGAACGTCCGCCGCCGCGTCGGTCTCCATTTTGCCGATCAGCAGAACAGTTTTCCCGAGATCCGTTTCCTTGAGGTACTCCGCGGAATTCTCCGGCTCGAAATACTCGAAAACGTCCGCAAGCTCGTCCATGTCCAGCGTGCGGAACAGCTTCGTGCGCTCCCCCGCGCTGAGAAGCTCCGCCGCCGCTGCTATATCACCTGCATGATATTCCGCGAGCCGCTCCTGAGCTGCCTTCGGTGAGAGATCGCTCCTGACAAGCTCTGCGATCTCCGCTGCGCGATCCCTGATAACTGCTTCGTTCATTGCCATAATAGTACCCTGCCTTTCATCAAATTTTGCTGCATCTGAGTGAAAGTGAAGCCGGGCACAGTATGCGCCTATTTATTCATAAAAGCGGGCAGAGCCGCAATTCCGGGCGTCATACCGTGTACTTCGCCCGTGACTGTCACCATTTTTCAACTCTGCTCACCTCTCTTTTACGTTTTTTTGCAACGTGATAATTATAGCACCATAATCAATTGCCTGTCAACCCCGAAAAAATCTTTTCACAGGATTTTCAGAAAAACTCTTACAGCTTATACTGAATAAAGCTGTCGTATTTATTGACCCGCATACAGCCCATAAAAAGAGGGCGCAAGCCGATATCCTCGGCCGCGCCCTAATCATGCAGTTAATTTACCGGAATGTAGTCTGCAATATTCGGCATTTAATTCGTTGAAACCCCATCTTTTTTCATCTGCATTATCAGATTGAATACCGATGTATGAAACTGTGACGAATAAGCTGCGTCTGTGATTTCTTGAAGCATGTCATCGGTTAATTCCCTGTCCTCCGCTACCTTTGCAACTGCCTCACACCATTCTCTTTCTGACTGTATATCCTCGCAGATATTGCGGTGCTGGGCGCTGTATATCGGCGGCGGAGACAATTTCTCAATAGCGTCAAGACTGTCCCGGGCGCCTTTCAGATCGCTCTCAAAGCTGTCCCAGTCGACACTGCCGGGATCCGACTCCGCATCGCCTAACTTTGCCGACAGCGACAGCAAGTTCTTATTATACGCCTTATAGTTCTCGGAGAATCTGTTATAATATTCGCCTTGTGACAGCGCCATCGAACAGCCCGATATCATCATTATAAACGCCATAATAATTACAGCACGTTTCTGGATTTACGCAAAAAACAATCTCCTTAAATCCCTTGATAAAGCAATAATGTATTCCATTATCCCACCCAATAATTTGGGCTCCAATCGGCGTACAAAAAAATGGTTCTCTCAATTCGATTGATAGACCTATGGGCGAGGTGTCTAAATTTAATTTCTTGAACTTATCAAATATATTCTCCATAATCAGCTCTCCACATCAAAAATCCTATTTTGTAATCGTACCTTTCATTTTCCTTTCTGTCCATTAAAAAACACAACCAAGGCCCCCGCTACGGCAACGGCTACAATCACACCGAGATCAGTAGATCCATTAAGGAAATCATTTCCTATTGCCATGAATACAACTCCTACAATAAGGGTAACTATCAATGTTATAATTGATTTGAGCATAGTATATTTTTCCCTTTCTTTTAACTTGTAGATACACACTTGATATTCTTTTCTTAGTATATCATCAATGTGGTTTTAGAGCAATACAATATGCAATATAAAGTGTAAGAGTGATCTAAGCATCGCAAAGCGCCGGGCGCGGGGGCTGTGTGCCTCTGCGTCCGGCGTTCTTTTTCTTTATGCCTGCCCCATCGGGAAGTGTGGCAGTTCTTCCAGCAGTTTCAGAATAAGGTGCTGCTTCATATCTTCGTCAACGGCCAGCACGTCGATCATAGGGGTGTAGTGTTGGATCACCTTTTCCGTGGCCCACTTCTCACCTGCAACGGCGGCCTTGATCGTGGCGCTGTCCAGCAACATTTCCTGTTCGGCCATCCCTTAAACACTCCTGTCATAGTTTTATTATGAGCATACCACAGAAGCGCCGGGAATAACACCATAAGAAGAATTTTCCTACGCATTTTGAAGTCCTCTCTGGCGGGGATTGGATAACCTGTCCTGCCTGCCCGCCGACCATGCCGAAAAAGCCCCGAAATGGCGGGTTTTTCAGCGGCTTAAATGCGTAGACAGATAGAGTTTTTAAGTTATTAGATAAGATACATACAAAGTTTGTTTGAATATACTCTTGACATTAGATATACTGTGTAGTACGATATATAGGCAGGAGGTACAGTACATGAATATTGACGATTGGAAATCCCAGATTAAGCGAGGGACACTTGAATTTTGTATTCTGTTAATGATAAAGCAGCGACCGTCCTATGGATATGAAATTATCAGCACATTAGAAAAATATCCTATTTTGGCCGCAAAAGAGAATACAATTTATCCGCTACTTAGACGGCTAATGAAAGAAGATTATGTTTCATCCTCATGGCAGGAAAGCGCCGAGGGTTTGCCGCCGAGAAAGTATTATTCCATTACGGACAAAGGACTTGAGTATATTTCTGCAATGTCTAAAGAATGGAATAATCTATTAAATGCAATCAATGAAATTAAAGGAGAATAAAACAATGGAACTGGAAAAATCCCTTAACGAATATCTTGAAAAAATTGAAAAATATCTGAAACCACTGATTGTATCAGAGCGTGTGGACATTGTCAAAGAGATTAAAAGCGAAATGCTTGAATTACAGGCCAGCGGTACTTCCACAGAACAGATCATTGAGCGACTGGGAAATCCGAAAGAACTTGCAAGAGCCTATTTAGGGGAAGCTGTTGCAAAAAACAATGGTTTTAACTGGCGTCGGTTGAGTGCCGTAATTGCGTTTTACAGTCTTGCAGGCATTGGTGGTATGTTTGTTTTGCCAATTACCAGTATTTGCGGTATCGCCTTTATGGTAAGTGGTGTGCTTTGCCCGATTGCGGGTATTATCAAGCTCGTTGCTCATTTAATGGGATACGAAATTACAGAAATTGGTATCAGCATCGGCGCTTTTTCTGCTAATGCGATAGCTTTTCTCCCTATTTCTATTTTGATTGGTGCAGTAATTTTTGCTATTGGATGGTTGCTTTGGAAGCTCACCATTGTAATCATTAAGTCTATGAGCAAAGGGAAGAAAAAACTGGATCAATAATATAATAAAAAATGCCGGATGTAGCGGCCTGTCAGCCCTGCGTCCAGTGTTTTTTTCAACCGGCGACCACTACACAATAAGGTAGAAATTTGACAGCAAATGCGAGAATTTCTTTTCAGTAGCTTTCCAGTTTTTGTTGCAAAGTCATTGAGAAAGGTTGATACATAAAATGGAGCATATAAAATTTACTTCATTGCAAATTACTGTTGCAATCGTACTTTCTATAATCATTTTAACTGTCGCACAAATACTTTCATTTTCAATCAGTGAGTTACCCCTAAATATAGGCGTGACACCTGCTATCTGCAATATCTTTGCAGGAGTGCTGTATTGTGTGTTCGCCTTCTTAGGAACCAAGTTATTATGCCAAAAGCTATTGAAAACGTCTTTACTCGAATTAAAAATTCCTCGATTTAAGGTTAAAGCGGTTTGGATAATATCAGCTTTGACAATGCCTGCTTTGGTTTTGCTAATTGCAATACTGCTCGGCGGACATTGGGAGATCAATACTTTTAATTCCACAGATCGCAATGCAACAATTACTGGTGCCATCTTCTTTTATGGACTGGCAACAGGGATTGTGGAGGAACTGATTTTTCGGGGCATAATCATGGGATGTCTGGAAAAAAGGTTCAACATACAAATTGCCGTTATAGTACCATCTGTTCTTTTTGGGCTACTTCATATTATCGGAAATGACCTCAATTTTATAAGTATTATTCAACTTCTAATTGCTGGAAGCATCGTTGGGGTATTGTTTTCTCTGATAGCCTATGGAAGCAACTCTATCTGGAATAGTGCTATCGTTCATGGTATTTGGAATATAGTTATCATAGGAGGAATTTTGCATATAGGAAATGAAGCAGACAGTAGTTCCATTTTCAATTTTATACTGGATAACAAGTCTTTTTTAATATCTGGCGGTGATTTTGGTATTGAAGCATCTATAATTTCCATTTTGGTCTATTTACTTTTCATTGTATTGGCAGCTATTCAGGTTAAACGGAAAGGCACTAAAAGTAAGATTGAATAATATCTGTCTCTTATACACATCTGACGCTGCCGACGATCGCATAAGTGTA
>OWJI01001735.1_pt1 | contig 13151 bp, 9 predicted proteins | sample 1732541 | NCBI WGS metagenome assembly OWJI01 (sample SAMN05065727, study PRJEB22554) | human gut metagenome | biome: ENVO:2100002; feature: ENVO:00000062; material: ENVO:00002003 | host: Homo sapiens | place: USA
AGAGACAGGCATTACCCTCAAGTGGACGGCGGTGGAGGGCGCGAATGCCTACGCCATCTACTACAAGCCCGCGTGGGGCAGCGAATATTCGCTCCTTGGGCAGAGCAGCGGCACAACCTATTCCACCACCACCCCGCGCATGGGCACGGTCTACTACTACCGTATTCAGGCGCTGTATGTCGTGGGCGGACAGCAGGTCAGTCAGGGCGCGCAGTCGATGTCCTTCCCGTATATTGCGTTGGGCGATGTTGTGATTGCTGACCCGCGCGGCAAGGATACCTCCACCATCCGCCTGAACTGGACGCCCGTTGCGGGCGCGACGCACTACGATGTTGCCATGTCCCTGCACGACGCGGACGACTACAAGATTGTCCGCACCGACCTCACGGGCAGCCTGTGCGACATCCGCGATATTTCCTTCAACGAGACGTATGACTTCCTTGTTATCCCCAAGCGCAAGCTCAACAGCGGCGACGTGATTACGGGTCTGCCGTCGAGCAACCGCATGGTCGGCAGCCCGATGGAAACGCCGTCGTTTACAGGCTACGAGTGGACGGAAACGGGGCTGAAGCTGACGTGGGACGCGATCCCCGGCGCGATGGGCTACGTCATCTACCGCCGCGGCTTCCACGAAACGGGCTACCACAAGCTGATGGTCTCTGAGAACACCGCGACCACCTACATCGACACCACGATGAAGCCCGGCGAAGTGTACTACTACTTCGTTTACTCCTTCCGCCTTGCCCAGCCGCAGGGATGGCGCTGCTTCTCGCTCAAGGGCGACATTGGCATGGGCGTGTGGCTGCCCAAGACGACCGGGCTGGCGGCAGTGTCCGCGCAGGAAAACAGCGTCCGCATTTCGTGGGCGGCGACTGAGGGCGCGAACAAGTATGATGTGTATATTTCCACCACGCCCGGCGGCACGCCCAAGGCAAACGGGCGCGTCAGCAACGCCTACGGTTACCACAACAGCGCTGTGCTGGGCAGAACGTACTATTACCGCGTGCGCCCGGTGCGCATTTTCTCCAACGGCGACGTGAGCGTGGGCGACTGGTCGGATGAGCTGGCGTACACGCATCAGGAAGCCGTCGGCACATACCGCGCACTGCTGATTGGCAACACCTATACCGGCGAATCGAACGAACTGCCCGGCTGCGAAAACGACGTGGACGGGATGCGCACCATGCTCGGCCGCATGACCGCGACGCCGTACAGCGTGACGGTGAAGAAGAACATCCGCGCCGAGGAGATTCTCTCCAGCATTTCCTCGACGTTCGGGAATGCCAGCTACAACGACGTGTCGCTCTTCTACTACTCCGGCCACGGCGCGAACAGCGTCGGCGCGGACGGCAATCCGACGAGCTACCACGCCGCGCTGGTCGGCACGTTCCAGACGTACGTCTCGATTGCGCGCCTCAAAACTGAGCTGGACAAGATTCCCGGCAAGAAGGTCATCATCATCGACGCGTGCCACTCCGGGCAGTTCATTGCGCGCGACGGCACGATGACGCAGGTATCGTCCTCCGCGTTCAACAGTCAGGTCGTGAACCTCTTCGCCAATGATGATCAGCTTTCCGGCGATGTCAGCCGCACAGCGGTCGTGCTGGCGGCTGACGGCAGCGAACTGCTCAGCGAGGAAGCGCCCGCCTTCATCGACCGTGCGGGTGACACGAATTTCGCCAAGAGCGGCTATTACGTCATCACTGCCTGCCGCTCCGAGGAAAAGAGCGTCAGCACCGGCTACGACAGCAACGGTGACGGCAAAATCGACCGCTACTTTGGTCTGTTCACCTACGGCCTGTGCTACGGCAACGGCTGGAACCTCGCCCGAAACGCGGCGATTTCGTCCATGAACGCCGACCTGAACAAGGACAGCAAGGTGACGCTTTACGAAGCCTATGTCTATGCCAAAGTGATGGCGCAGTCCCACAACCCGAACCAAACCGCCCAGATTTGGCCCGAAAACAGCGCGTTTGTGCTGTGGGGAAAATAATGTTTCTTCTCCGCTGGATTCAACATCCGGCGGAGTTTTTATGCAGGAAAACGCCGTCTGCGCGGCGAATTGTACGGTGCAAGAAAAGCGTGGAGGGCAGAAAATCATGCTGATTCGCAATGCGACGCTGCAAATGAGCGCGACGGAGTGCGCCTGCATGGATGTGCGCGTGATGAACGGCTGCGTGTGGGAGATGGGCGCGGCGCTCACAAAGGGGCTGTACGAATCCGAAATCAACCTGCACGGCGACGTGCTGGCGGCAGGGCGGATGCTGGAAAAGCCAATCCCTGCGGCGGACGAAAAGGCGCTTCGGCTGCTGTGCCGGAAGCTCTACCGCGAGGGCGTGCGGTATTTCGTGGCTGATTGCCCGGCGGATGCGCTCCTGCGCGTGCAGAATCGCCCGGAACGCCGCGGCGCGCTGCCCGTGACGGCACTGCCGAACCCCGAACCGCTCCGCTCCGGCACGGGAATGCCCCTGACGCGCTGGACGGCGGCGGGCGAATTTGTCGGCATGATGGACGAACACAGCGGCGACTGAGAGGTATATGAGATGAAGCAATCCCATCAAAATAGCGCCCTTTTCTGTGAAAGCGACCTCTATGCGCTGATGCAGCCGGATGCGCGGAAGCTGCTGGCGCTCTCCGACGAGGTGGATTTCCCGGCGCTGCGGGGACAGTTTCGCGGGGAGAATCTGCCGGAAATCTATCGGCGATTATCCGAAATCGCGGGCGCTGACCTCATGCCGCTGTGCGAGACGGAACGGCAATTGCGGCAGAAAATGCGGATTCCGGCGGACGGCGAACAGCTGCTGAACCACCAGCAGAAACGGTTTTTGCGGGAAAATTACGCGCACCTGACGACCTTCACGGGCGCGTATGAAGCTGAGCGATTTCTGGGACTGCGCGCGATTCAGGCGATGCAGCTGCGAAACATGACGTCGGGGTATGCCGCACTGGGAGCGTACCTGTTTAGTCAGGCGATGTGGCTGGCGTGGGAGACGCGGCAAAACGGCTATGCGCGGGTGAATTTTCTGGCGCGGGACGGGTATTTCGTCAAGGTGGCTTTCGAGCGGCTGAACAGCGTCCTGCGTCTGCCGGTGGAGACGGGCTATGTGCGCATTTCGCGGCAGGCGGCGCTGCCCCTGCAATTTCCCAAAGCAATTGACCTGCTGTCCCTGCCGCTGCTCATCGACATGACCGCTCACACGCCGGATTCACTGCTGACGCTTCTGCGTCCCATTGCGACGGAAAACGCGCGGGCGGCGCTGGCGGCGGACCTGCCGATGAATCAGCGGATGGATGCGCGGACGCAGTGGAACTTCGTGCGCATCTTCCGCGAAAAAGGGTATGACGCGGAAAAATATCAGCAGTACGAAAAGAATGCGAAGGCGTATTTGCTGCCGATGTTCGCGGGCAAATGCGCGACGTTCGATGTGGGGTACAACCTGCGGTCGGAAGCGGTGATTCAGCGGCTGACGGGGGCGGACGTGACAGCGTACATCACCCACATTGACAGCGATTTGCCGATGCGCCGGGGTGTGCCGTTCCGGACGCTGTATGGCACGTCGCCGTATGTATCGTGGGTGGCGCGGGAGCAGTTTCTGCTGGAAAGGGGCGCGGCGACGATTGGCTACGACGCGCACGGCGCGGTGCTGGGGCAGGCGGATGCGCCGAGCAGCACGGTGCAGCAGATGCAGACGGACGCGATGCGGTTCGTTGCGGATATGGCGGATACGTTTGGGGCGCGGCTGATGGATATGCACTTCCGCCCGCAGGATGGCTGCGCGGCGTTTGAGCACTTCCTGCACACGGGGGCGCTTCGGGCAGGCGCAGAGGTGGAAAACGCTTTTCTGGATGGTCAGGCGGGCGGCGACACGACGCGGGTGCAGTGGCGCCTGATGCAGACGGACGCGGAGCAGGCGCGTCATCCCTTGCCCAAGTGGATGCGAAAATTGCAGCGCGCGGCGATTCGGCTGGCGCATGACCCGCAATCCATCCGCCGGAGGTTATAACATTCTCATGAAATTCTCATGAAATTCTCATGAAAATGCCCACCTGCTCCGCCGAAAATGACATTTCCTGCCCTTTACGAAAGGCGCGGGTTTGTGGTACAATAGGCGGGGATTACGACGAAAGGGGCTCCTTCCTTGAAGAAAAAGAAATGGGGCAGGATTCTCAGCATTGGCTTTATCCTCCTGTCGATGCTGATTGTGGTACTGATTGCGTTCAACAATCCGGAGCTGATGAACGCATGGGACGTGCTTTTCACGCTGGACAAGCGGTGGCTGCTGCTGTGCCTGCTGGCGATGGTCGGCTATGTGTATGCCGAAGGCGCGGGGCTGTGCACCTTCCTGCGGATGGAGGGGTACAAAGTCAGCCTGAATACGGCGACGCATTTCTCCTTCGCGGGCATTTATTATGCGAATGTCACGCCCGGCTCATCCGGTGGTCAGCCGATGCAGATTTACCTGATGAGCCAGCGCTCGATTCCCGCGGGTGTGGCCACATCGGCGCTGACGGCGCGGTATTTCTTCAATCAGCTGACATTGGTGGTGATGACGCTGCTGCTGTGGCTGAGCAACCGCGTGTATGTGGCGGAGCAGCTGAGCAATGTCATCCCGCTGATTATCCTGGGCTGCGTGGTGAATTCCTTCTGTGTGCCGTCGATTCTGCTGGTGACGTTCCACCGCTCGTGGGTGGAGAAAATTGTGCAGTGGGGCATCCGCTTCCTGACGAAAATCCACATCTGCAAGAAGCCGGAGCAATGGCAGGCATCCGCCGAAACGACGATTGAGCATTTCCACGGTTCGCTGATGGATTTGGTGCATCACCCGATGCACCTGCTGGCGCAGCTTGTGATTTCGGTGGTGGAAATGTCGTGCCTGATGGTCGTGCCGCTGCTGGTGTACCATGCCATGGGTCTGACCGGCACGCCGTGGTATCATGTGCTGACGGTTTCGTTCCTGCTGTTCGTGTCCGCCAGCTATACGCCGCTGCCGGGTGCGTCCGGCGCGCAGGAGGGCGGATTTCTCGTTTACTTCGGCAGCGTTTTTACCGGCGGCACGGTGTCCGTCGCGCTGCTGGTGTGGCGGTTTATCACTTATTATTTGTGCCTGCTTGTGGGCTGCGCGGACTCCATCTTCACCAGCCTGCGCAAGCGCGTGAAGCCGATTCGGCATGAGAAAAAGGGACAGACAAAGGAGCAATCATGAAACAGCAGGTGCATGGCAATGTGACCGGCGTGCGCGATACGCTGATAGAAGCGCTTGGTCAATTATACGATTATGAGGTGGATGAGGACACGTTCCTCCCGCGCGAGCTGATGCAGGTGCTGGCGCGCTTTACGGGCGTGCTGAACCGGGAAATCGCGGTGTATATTACGCGCGACGGCGAAGTGGTGGATGTTTCCATCGGTACAGATCGGGACGTGGAGCTGCGCGACTACCGCCTGCGCCGCAACACCCAGCGCCTGAGCTGCGTCCGCTGCATCCACACCCACCCCAATGGCGACGGTCGCCTCTCCGATGTGGATTTGTCGGCGCTGCGGTCGTTCCGCTACGACGCAATGGTCGCCATCGGCTGCTTGAAGGGCGAGCCGACGTTTGTGCAGAGCGCGTTTTTGGTGGAGAAGCAGAATCTGCTGATGGACGAGCCCGTCCGCTGGTACAAGACGCCCGATAACGACTGGATGCGGCAAATCACCGAGAGTGACCGCATTGTCGGCTGGGAGGCGGATGAGAAGGGCACACATGCCAAGGAACGCGCCGTGCTGATGGGCATTGAGAGCATGGAATCGCTGGATGAACTGGCGCGTCTGGCGGATACCGCCGGGGCGGCGGTCGTGGGGCAATTCCTGCAAAAGAAGGATAAGCCTGATACGGCGCTGTTCATCGGGCGCGGGCGCGCGGATGAATTGTGCCGGCAGTGTCAGGCGCTGGAAGCTGATTTGTGCATTTTTGACGAGGAACTGACGGGCATTCAGGCGCGCAATCTGGAGGAGATTCTGCGCGTGAAGGTGGTTGACCGCACGACGCTGATCCTGGACATTTTCGCCCAGCGCGCATCGTCCGCCGAAGGCAAGCTGCAAGTCGAATTGGCGCAGCTGCAATACCAGTCCAGCCGCCTGATTGGGCAGGGCTTGGTGCTGTCGCGGCTGGCGGGCGGCATCGGCACGCGCGGGCCGGGCGAATCGAAGCTGGAAATGAACCGCCGCCACATCCGCGAGCGCATGACGGAACTCCGCCGCCGCTTGGATGCGGTGGAGAAGCAGCGCGAACTGCGCCGCAAGAGCCGCGAGAAGAACGAAATCCCCGTCGTCGCGCTGGTTGGCTACACCAACGCGGGCAAATCGACACTACTGAACCAGATGACGGGCAGCGATGTGTATGTGCAAGACCAGCTGTTCGCGACGCTGGACGCAGTCAGCCGCCGCATCGAGACGGCGGAGCACACACCGTTCCTGCTGGTGGACACGGTTGGCTTCATCCGCAAGCTGCCCCACGCGCTGGTCAGTGCGTTCCGCTCGACGCTGGAAGAAGCTGTGCTGGCGGATGTGCTGGTCATCGTCAACGACGGCGCATCGGAGGAAATCATGCAGCAGCACGACACGGTGGTGCAGGTGCTGTCTGACCTCGGCGCGACGGAGCAGCCGCGCATTGAGGTCATCAACAAGTGCGACCTGTACACCGATGAGGCGGGCGCGCCGATGCTGATTCCGGGCGCGGTGCGGTTGAGCGCAAAAACGGGCGAGGGCATCGCGGAGCTGCACGCGCGCATTGCGGAGCAGCTGCAAAAGACCTACGCGTCCGTAACGTTCGTGCTGCCGTTTGACCGCTTCGGCTTGGTGGGGCAGATTCGCCCGCTGGGACGCGTGATCAATGAGGAATACACGGATACGGGGCTTGAACTGACGGTGGTGCTGGCGAATGCCGACCGCGACCGCTTGGTGAGCAAGTATGGGAAGGAAATCCTGAAAACATAAGTCCGTTCCCCAATAAACACGCGGACACAGTCTGAAAGTGTCACCAACGCAATCGCGAAAATGGGTCAAGGGTCGAAGACCCTTGCAGGGACAGCGTCCCTGCCGGAGTCCAGAGGCAGCGTCTCTGACGCCTCCCTACGAAAGGAAGTTGCAATTCATGCAGAAGGCAAAAGTGTGGGAAAATGTGAAGGAATACGCATTGCTGACGCTCGGCACGGTCATCATGACAATCGGCATCTACTTCTTTAAGTTTCCGAACCATTTTTCCACTGGCGGCGTCAGCGGTATGGCGGTCGTTTTGAGCCATTATATTCCGAACTTCACCAATGGCGATTTCGTCATGCTGATCAACGTTCTGCTGCTCATCGTCGGCTACATTGTGCTCGGCAAGGGCTTCGGCGGACGCACGACGTATGTCAGCCTGCTGATGTCGGGACTGACGTGGGGGCTGGAGCGCATCATTCCGATGGACGCGCCGATGACCTCCCAGCCCCTCATGGAGCTGATTTTCGCCGTCAGCCTGCCCGCGGTCGGCTCGGCAATTCTCTTTAACCTCGATGCGTCCTCCGGCGGCACAGACATTGTCGCCATGATTCTGCGCAAGTACACCAGCCTCAACATCGGGCGCGCGCTGATGTGCAGCGACCTCATCATCACCCTGATGGCGTGCGTCGCGTTCGGCATGGAAACCGGGTTGTTCTGCATCCTCGGTCTGGTGATAAAGAGCCTGCTGGTGGACATGGTGCTGGAAAACATCAACACGCATAAATACTTCCATATTATCACGACCAAACCGCGCGAAATCGAGCAGTATATTACGAACGTGCTCAAGCGCGGCGCGACCGAACTGCACGGCGAAGGCGCGTACACGCACGAGGGCCGCACGGTGCTGATGACGGTGATGAAGCGCCACGAGGCGATTATGCTGCGCAAGTACGTCAAGACGGTTGACCCCCACGCGTTCGTGCTGATTATGAACACGGGCGAAATCATCGGCAAGGGCTTCCGCGGCACGAACTAAGGGAGAAGCATCATGGAACACATTACGAGCCTGAAAAACCCGAAAGTCGCCGCGTGGAAGGCGCTCAAAGACCGCAAGGGCCGCCGGGAAAGCGGCTGCTTTCTGGTGGAGGGGCGCAAGATGGTGGAAGAAGCGCTTGCTTCCGCGTTTGACGTGGAAACAGTGCTGGTGCAGGAGGGCATGGAACTCCCCGACGGGCTGACCATGCCGGTTTACGAGCTTCCGGAGCATGTGCTTACGGCGGTCTGCGACACCAAAACGCCGCAGGGCATCGCCGCCGTCGTGCGGATGAAGGAGCAAACCGCGCTGGGCGGGCATATCGTCGTCCTCGACGGCGTGCAGGACCCCGGCAACGTCGGCACGATTATCCGTACGGCGGATGCGGCGGGGCTGGACGGCGTGCTGCTCTCGAATCAGTGCGCGGATGTGTTCAGCCCGAAGGTGCTGCGCGCGACGATGGGCAGCATCTTCCGCATGAACCTGCGCACGACGGACGATTTGCCCGGCGAACTGACGAAGCTGCGCGAAAAGGGGTACAGCATCCTGTCCTCGCAGTTAGACGGTACGCCGTTTTATGAGCGCGAAAAGGTGGCGGAACAGTTCGCCCTCGTCATCGGCAACGAGGGCAACGGCGTGAGCGAACAAGTGCAGCAGACCGCGACACACCGGGTTCGCCTGCCCATGCGCGGCGGCGCGGAGAGCCTGAATGCCGCGATTGCCGCCGCCATCATGATGTATGAGCTGATGCGGTGATTTTTCCCAGATTGGATATTGACAGAACAACGACCCGATGATATAATGACACTCCCGATGTGCGAAAAAGCACGACATCTGCCAAAATAGTGAGCAGCGCTGTCCGATTCCCGCGAAGAAAAATGCGGCAGGACGGCGCTGCTTTTTTGGTGTCGGCAAAAAAATTGACGTGCGCGCATCCAAAGGAGGCAAAGCATGGAACAGCAGGGGACAAATCCGCCTTTCATCGTGACAGACGGGCTGACAAAGACATACATCCGGCGGGAGAAACCGGAGAATGGCGGCATCACGCGCCTGTGGCGGCGGGAAACACGCGAGGTGCAGGCGCTCAGGGACGTATCCTTCCGCATTGGGCGCGGGGAACTCGTTGGGCTGATTGGGCCGAATGGCGCGGGCAAGAGCACCTTGGTCAAGCTGATGACGGGCATCCTGACGCCGACAAGCGGCAGCTGCACGGTGGATGGGCGCACGCCGTGGGCAGAGCGGAAGGCACATGTGCGCAGCCTCGGCGCGGTGTTCGGGCAGCGGATGCAGCTCTGGTGGGACGTGCCGATTCGCGATTCGTTCGACCTCCTGCGCGACATTTACAGCATTGACGAGGGGCGCTATCGGCGGCGGCTGGACGAGCTGACGACGGCGCTGGACTTGGGGGACATCATGCAGTCGCCGCTGCGGCAATTGTCGCTGGGGCAGCGGATGCGCGCGGAGCTGTGCGGGTCGCTGCTGCATGAGCCGGAGCTGCTGTTCCTCGATGAGCCGACCATCGGGCTGGACGCAGTGAGCAAATTGAAGCTGCGGGAGTTCCTGCGGGTGGAGAACGAGACACGCCGGACGACGATTTTGCTGACGACGCACGACATGGAGGACATGCGCGCGCTGTGCAGCCGGGTGATGGTGCTGGGACACGGCCAGCTGCTCTATGACGGCACGCTGACGAACCTGCTGCACCGCTACGACACCGCGCACACGCTGACCGTCACCTACGACGGCGCGGCGGATGCGTCGAAGCTGCCGCAGGGCGCAGTGAAAGACGGCGATACATGGCGAATTACCCTGCAAAAAGACGGCGACTTGTCCGAAACTATGCGGCAGGTGATGGCGGCGGGAAAAATGCACGAAATGGCGATAGAGGAACAGAACGTGGATGAGCTGATTGCGCGGATGTACCGGGAGATGGCGCTATGAAAACATGGATAAAGCAGTGGAAGCCGTATTTCTCCCTCTACCGGCTCAAAGCTATGCAGGAGACGCAGTACCGCGCGGCGGCGCTGGGCGGGCTGGTGACGCAGGCGTTCTTCGGGCTGCTGTATGTGTTCCTGTATACGGCGCTGTTCCGGGGGGAAAATCAAGCGGAACTGGCGGAAACCATCACCTATGTGTGGCTTCAGCAGATGTTTTTCCGCGTATTGCTGATGAACGACACGGAGCTGATACAGCAGGTGATGACGGGTGGGCTGGCGTATGCGGTGCTTCGCCCGGTCGATCAGTATCGCTTCGCGTTCGTGCGGAACATGGCGCAGCGGCATGTGAATGCGCTGATGCGGCTTGTGCCGATGATTGCGCTGCAATTCCTGCTGCCGACCGCGTGGCGGATGCAGCCGCCGGAAAGCCTGCTCGCGCTGATGCAGGCATTCGTATCGCTGCTCATCGGCGTGATGAACCTGTGCGCGATTGCGGGCATTTCAGGCGCTATCCTGATGCAGACGCTGGATAATCGCGGGATTACCGCCATGATTACGCTCATCAGCAATGCTTTCGCGGGCAACATCATCCCCCTGACGCTCTTCCCGAACCGCGTGCAGGCGATCATCCGCTATCAGCCGTTCGCGCAGTCGCTTGATGCGCCGATTCGCATGTATCTGCACGCGCAGGCGGCGGGGGAGTGGGCACTGAACATCGGCGTGCAGCTGCTTTGGCTGATGCTGCTGGTCGCCCTTGGGCGCAGAATGTGGCGGCGGCAGATGAACCGGCTCACGATTCAGGGAGGGTGAAGCGAGATGAAGTATGTGTTTTATGCCTTGCGGATGCAGTGGCGGTGCGCGACGCAGTACCGCGCGTCGTTCTGGATGCAGACGCTGGCGCAACTGGTGATGTCCGGCAGTGAATTGATGGCGGTGCTGGTGCTGCTGGGGCGGTTCACGTCGGTTGGGCAGTGGTCGGGAAGCGAAATCATGTTCTTCTTCGGCATGATGCAGATGACGTTCGCCATCACGGAGTGTGTCGGGCGCGGGCTAACAGCGTTTTCGCGGGTCGTGCAGGGCGGTGAGTTCGACCAGATTCTCCTGCGTCCACGGAATCTGCTTCTTCAGGTGCTGTGCAGCAGCACTGACCCGCGGCGGCTGAGCACGGCGGTGCTGGGGATTGTGTTGATGTGGCTTTCGGTCACGCAGCTGGGCATTCCGTGGACGCTGGGGAGCGCGGTGCTGCTGCTGATTTCCGTCGCGGGGACGGTGCTGATGCTGCTTGGGCTGTTTCTGGTGGAAGCGACGCTGTGCTTTCTGTCCGTGCAGTCCATCGAGGCGGTGAATATCCTGACCTACGGCGGGCGAACGGCGTGCGAGTATCCGGTGGATATTTACCCGCGCCCGATTCGGCTGCTGTTCATGTATGTCGCGCCGTTTGGGCTGTGTATGCACGTTCCGGTGAGTGCGCTGCTGCATCACCCGATGGTGGATTGGCCTGCGTGGACGGCGTACCTTGCGCCGCTGGCAGGGGCGATGTTCTTTCTGCTGATGGCGCTGGTGTGGCGGAAGGTCGGGGTCAAGCGGTACTGCTCGACGGGGTCGTGAGAGCAGGGAAAATTGGGGCGGCTTTCCGTTCGCTCATTGCTAATTCTCTTCGCTTTATCATCAATTTCTCATCTTTATTGGTTGCTTTTTTGCGTAAAGTAGGGTACAATGTTCATGGTGAGTTCATTTTTTCGCCGTCACCGTTCATTCATCCACATTCATACCCGATTCATTCAGGAGGCAGCCATGCAAAATTACGTTTTCATGACAGACAGCGACAGCGACCTGCCGCTGGAACTCAAACAGCAGTACGACATTCCTGTCGTCTACATGCCTTACTCCCTGGATGGCAAAGAGTACTTCGACGACCTCGGCCAGTCGCTGAACCATAAGTCCTTCTACGACAAGATGCGCGCGGGCAGTCAGCCGACGACCTCCGCGCTCAACGAGACGGTCTACATGGAGTACTTCGAGCCGATTCTCTCTTCCGGGCGCGACTTGCTCTTCGCCGCCTTCTCCAGCCAGCTCAGCGCGACCATTCAGGCGATTTACGCCGCGCGCGAGGAACTGCTGAAACAGTACCCGGAACGCAAGTTCATCGTGGTGGACACGCTGTCCATCTCCGCGCCGCAGACGATTCTCGTCCTCAAGGCGCATGAAATGTACCGCGCGGGCAAACCGATGGAGGAAGTCGCCCAGTGGCTGGAGGACAACAAGCTCCGCGCACAGGCGTGGTTCACAGTGGATGACCTGAAGTACCTCCAGCGCGGCGGACGCATCTCCGCGACGGCGGCGGCACTCGGCACGCTGCTGGACTTGAAGCCCATCCTGACCGAAACGCTCGAAGGCAAGCTTGCCGCCGCGGGCAAAGTGCGTGGCCGCCGCAAGGCGATGAGCTACATCCTTGAGAAGGCGGTGGAGAACGTCGCCGATCAGAAGGAAGCCATGGGCATCATCCTGCACGCCGACGCGATGGACGATGCCCAGAAGCTGCGCCAAATGCTGGTGGAGAAGCTGCCGGAGATGGACATCCGCATCTACCCCGTCGGCCCCGTCATTGGCACGCACGCCGGCCCTGGTACGATTGCGTTCTGCTTCCTCGGCAAAAAGCGCGAAATTTGATTTATCCGCCGTCTGTTCCACGCGAACAGGCGGCAATCTTTATATTTGAAAGAAAAATTTCGCAGCGCCCCAGCACTGCGGAAACAGATGCGGATGAGGTCTTTTTCAGCAAAATCAACTGTTTTGCCGAATCTGGGCGAAGGAATTGCATTTTCTCCATATTTATGCTATAATAAGAATGTCACATTTTATTTTGCGGAAAGGAGTGGTGGCATCGTATGGATCAGCCTCCTTGTAGTCCGATACCCCGCAAGCCGTCATTCCCGGTACGCAGGGGTTTTTGAAAGAAAGGAATGCTTGATTTTCCATGACGCCTGAACTATATGGCACTGTTGTGATTCTGGTTGTGCTGGTGATGCTGTCGGCGTTTTTCTCTGCCTCGGAAACGGCGTTTACCTCCGCCAACCGCGTCAAACTCAAGACGATGGCGCAGGGCGGCAACAAGCGCGCGCAGATAGCGCTGAATTTGGCGGAGGATTATGACCGCTTGCTCAGCACCATCCTCTGTCTCTTATACACATCTCCGAGCCCACGAGACATGCGCAGATCTCGT
>OWJI01001739.1_pt1 | contig 13146 bp, 9 predicted proteins | sample 1732541 | NCBI WGS metagenome assembly OWJI01 (sample SAMN05065727, study PRJEB22554) | human gut metagenome | biome: ENVO:2100002; feature: ENVO:00000062; material: ENVO:00002003 | host: Homo sapiens | place: USA
CTAAAGTAGTACAATATTAAATATAATAGGGTTAGTGTTTATAATAATAGACAGATTTTTTTTTAGTAGGATATTTTTCAAAAAAATTCAGAGAAAGACTTGCGTGTTTATGCGATAAAGTTGTATAATTACAAATCATAAGTTTTATGGAGGCTGGATATGAAAGCAAGTGTCATTGGAGCTACAGGGTTTGCCGGAGCCGAGCTGTTGCGATTATTGGATGGACATCCGGAAGTAGAACTTGCTGCGATAACATCTGAAAGCAGTACCGGTGAGAATATTGCTGCTATGTATCCTCATCTGTCTGTACGGATTGAAACTGCATTGGGCAGTTTACAGGATATTGAGCAAATTGCTGATAAAAGCGATGTTATTTTTATTGCTTTGCCGCATGGTCATGCGATGAAGATTGGTAGACAGTTGAAAATGCACGATACAAAGATAATAGATCTGGGTGGAGACTATAGATTTAAGGACATAAGAGTTTTTGAAGAATGGTATAAAGTAAAGCACGAAGATCCAGAAACGAAGGCTGTATATGGCCTGACTGAATTATATAGGGGACAAGTAAAGGATGCTAAAATTTTAGCGAATCCAGGCTGTTATACAACTTGCAGTATTTTAGCTTTGGTACCTTTGCTGAAAGCAGGATTGATTGAAACCCAGGGAATTATTATAGATGCGAAATCTGGAACAACGGGTGCAGGACGGGGTTTGAAGCTGGGTAGCCTCTATTGCTCAGTGAATGAAAATTTTCACGCTTATGGTGTTGCTGGTCACAGGCATACTCCTGAGATCGAGCAGGTTTATAGTGAATATGCCGGAAAAGATGTTGTGATTCAATTTACACCACATTTGTTGCCTGTTGATCGCGGTATTTTAGCGACTTGCTATGCATCTCTTAAAAATGACGTCAGTGAAGCTCAGATTCAGGAAGCTTTTGCAGAAATGTATGCTGATGAGTATTTTATTCGTTTGCGCGGTCAGGGTGCTTGCCCTGAAATAAAAAATGTCAGAGCATCTAATTATGTGGATATTGGCTGGCAGATTGATAAGCGTACTGGACGTATCATCGTTATGAGTGTGCTGGACAATTTAGTGAAGGGTGCGGCAGGTCAGGCTGTGCAGAATATGAATGTGATGTTTGGGATACCAGAAAATACTGGTTTGACTCAATTACCTATCTATCCATGAGGAGGCGTGAAAAATGAAGAAAATTGATGGTTGGGTAACAGCGCCTCAGGGTTTTCTTGCTGCCGGGGTTAAAGCCGGTATTAAAGCCAGTGGCAATCATGATGTGGCTGTTATTTACAGTACAGTTCCGGCAGCTACTGGTGCTGTATTTACTCAGAACAAAATGTGTGCGGCTCCTGTTTTAGTAAGCAGAGAAGTTGCACAAGAGGCTGTGGCTCAGGCTATTATAGTCAACAGCGGTTGTGCGAATGCCTGTACAGGTGAACAGGGCTTACTTGATGCCAGAGAAATGCAGGCTTTTGCAGCTGATTTACTTGGTATTAAACCGCAGAAGGTTTATGTTTGCAGTACTGGTGTTATAGGTCATTTTTTGCCTATGAATAAAATAAAAAACGGTTTAGCCGATGCTTTCGATGTTATGGATGAAAACGAGGGTGAAAGCTGTGCTATGGCAATTCAGACAACTGATACGTTTATTAAGCGTGCTGCTTATGAATTTGAGGTTGGAGGGAAGACTGCAAGGATTGCTGGAATTGCCAAAGGTGCAGGGATGATCCATCCTAACATGGCGACAATGCTCACCTTTTTAACTACTGATGCGGCAATTGCTCCAGATGTTTTAAAAAGAGCTGTTAAGGCAGCTGCTGATAAATCTTTTAATATGGTAGTCGTTGATGGAGATACCAGTACCAATGACAGTATGATCGTACTGGCCAACGGACTGGCTGAAAATGAAATTATATTTTCCGAAGAACATCCAGATTATCCGGCCTTTTTTGAAGCTTTAGTAACTTGTGCACAGGATCTCGCTAAGTTGATTGCCAGAGACGGTGAAGGAGCTACAAAATTTTTGGAAGTTAATGTTGTTGGTGCGGCTACATGGGAAGATGCCAAAGCAGCGGCTATGGCAATTGCCAAGTCGCCACTTGTTAAAACTGCTTTTTTTGGCGAAGACCCAAACTGGGGACGCATCGTTTGCGCAGCAGGGTACAGTGGTGCAGCAATGAATGCAGATAAAGTTAATTTGTCAATCGGCGGCGTACGATTAGTTGAAAATGGTATGAACTGTAATATACCGCTGACAAGCTTGACTGATATCATGAGTGAGCATGATATCACAATGACCATTGATATGGCCGCAGGGAATGAGTGTGCTACAGTCTGGACCTGTGATTTCAGCTATGAATATGTCAAAATTAATGGTGAGTACCATACCTGAGATTTGTTGAAGTACTGAGTCGGGAGTTTTGGCCGCCTCAGATTTATAAAAATAACAAAAGGCAGTCCAGGGCCCGGTACTGCCGTAAAAACAGGAGGAACTGTCAATGTTACGTAACGAAGAAATCAAAACTTTAGTGGAAGCGCTGCCATATCTGCGTGATTTTAAAGGAAAAACTGTAGTAGTAAAATATGGCGGTAACGCTATGCTTAATGATGATATTAAGACTAAAGTGCTGCAGGATATTGTTTTCCTGCAATGCGCCGGATTACGTCCCGTAGTTGTACATGGAGGCGGTCCTGAAATCACTGCTATGCTTGGCAAGGCTGGCAAAAAAACACAATTTGTCAGTGGTTTGCGCGTTACTGACGCAGAATCCGTCGGGATAGCTGAAATGGCTCTTGTGGGTAAGATCAATACTGACCTTGTTGCCCGTCTAAATGTTCTGGGGGGACGCGCAGTTGGTTTGAATGGTAAGGATGCCGGACTTATCCGTGCTAAAAAGCATCTGGCAGATGTTTATGAAAATGGTGAGGTAAATTTAGTTGATATTGGCTATGTCGGCAATGTCGAAAAAATCAATACAGAGCTTTTAGAAGTACTGCTTGATAATGATTTTATCCCGGTTATTGCACCGACTGGAGTGGGTGCTAATGGAGAAACTTATAATATTAATGCAGACAGTGTTGCCGGTGAGATCGCAGGTGCACTGAAAGCTGAAAAATTATTGGTTTTAACTGATGTTAAAGGTATTTATGCAGATTATCGTGATGAAGCAAGCTTTATTTCGACGCTGAGCTTTGAAAAAGCACAGGAACTGATCATCCGCGGCAACATCGACGGAGGTATGATTCCAAAAGTGAAGGCCTGTATCACGGCGCTTTCCGGCGGTGCGAAAAAAACGCATATTATTGATGGGCGTGCTGAGCACACAATCTTAATGGAGATATTCAGTGATGAAGGCGTGGGTACAGAAGTAGTAAAAGAGCTGTAAAGGCTGCTGAGAATAAAAGGATTAGAGGGGATCTCAATGGACGCAAAAACAATTATCGACCAAACGGAAAAATATTATTTGCCGGTCTTTGGTCGATATCAGCTGGCACTTACCCATGGTAAAGGATGTAAGCTTTATGATGCTGACGGTAATGAATATCTGGATTTTTTAGCAGGGATAGCAGTTAATTCTTTGGGACACGCACACCCTGCACTAGTAAAAGCTATTAGTGAACAGGCTGCGAAACTTATGCACTGCTCTAATATTTACTATACTGATATTCAGGCAAAAGCTGTTAAAGAAATCATTGAAGCTACAGGCTTTGACAGGGTATTTTTAGCAAATAGCGGTGCTGAAGCCAATGAAGGTGCCATAAAACTTGCGCGTAAATATGGCCATCAAAAAAATGAGGGGAAATATCGTATTATTACGGCTGTACATTCCTTTCATGGTCGGACTATGATGACTGTTACTGCTACAGGTCAGCCAAAATATCAGCAAGGATATGAGCCATTGCCTGCAGGTTTTGATTATGTGCCTTATGGTGATTTGGAAGCTTTACGAGAAGCAATGGATGAAGATGTTTGCTGTGTTTTGCTCGAACCTATTCAAGGGGAAGGCGGCGTTCATGTTCCCAGTAATACATACTTGCATGAAGCAAGATTACTGTGCGATAAATATGACGCACTGCTTGTTTTCGATGAAATTCAAACAGGTGTCGCGCGTACAGGAAAATGGTTTGCGTATATGCATAGTGGTGTAAAACCTGATATTATGACTTTTGCCAAAGGGATTGGCGGTGGTTTTCCTGTTGGTGGTTTTGTCGTCACGGAGAGGCTGGCGCATGTTTTTAAACCTGGTGATCATGGTGGTACTTTTGGCGGCAATGCTTTAGCATGTGCGGCAATTTATGCGACTTTAACTACAATAAAAAATGAAAATATTGTAGAACAAACGGCGGAAAAAGGAGCTTATTTCAAAAAGAAACTGGAATTTCTGATGGCTAAGTATTCGGATAAGGTTATTGAAATACGCGGCTGCGGATTGATTTTAGGCATGGAGTTGAATAAAGATGGCAAAGAGGTTGTCGAAGCTTGTCTTAAACGCCAGGTCATTGTTAATTGCACAGCTGGTAACGTTATTCGTTTAGTTCCTCCTTTGATCGTTACAAAAGAAGAAATAGATCAGGCAGTAGCTGCTTTAGATGCGGCATTAGCTGAATTTTAACCAAGTTTGTGAGGGTGGAGAATGGGTTTAAGAAATAAAGATTTGATTTCTATTCACGATTTATCGGTGGGTGAAGTTGCGACTATTTTAGATGTCGCTAAAAAGTTAAAGCGCAAACAAAAAAATGGCGAGCCGCATCAATATCTTAAAGGCAAAACTCTTGGGATGATTTTTTCCAAGGCATCAACACGTACACGTGTTTCTTTTGAGGTTGGTTTCTGGCAGCTTGGCGGTCACCCGATTTATTTGAACGATTCTGCTTCTCAGATTGGCCGTGGTGAACCAGTACGTGATACGGCAAGAGTCTTATCACGTTTTGTTGACGGGATCATGATTCGTACCTTTTCACATGAATCTGTTTTAGAATTGGCTAAATATGCAAGTATTCCGGTCATTAACGGTTTAACGGATATGCTGCATCCCTGTCAGGCTTTGACTGATTTATTTACTATTATGGAGTATAAAGAGGTCCTGAAAGGCAGGAAACTTGTTTATGTAGGTGATGGCAATAATATGGCTCATTCACTGATGTATGCCTGTGCAAAAGTTGGTATGAATATGGTCTGTGCTTGTCCGCAGGGATATCAGCCAGATCCTGTTATTGTTAAGACAGCCCAGGAAGACGCAGTCCATACAGGCTGTACGATTGAAGTTGACGATGATCTGTTCAGAGCTTCGAAAGGTGCTGACGTACTTTATACTGACGTTTGGGCGAGTATGGGTCAAGAGTCAGAACAATCTATCCGTCAGGAAGCTTTGGGTGAATATCAGATCAATAAAGAATTGCTGGCAGTGGCCCGGCCTGACGCTATGGTTTTGCATTGTTTGCCTGCACATCGTGGGGAGGAAATAACTGAGGATGTTTTGGAAGGACCGCAATCAAAAATTTTTGATCAGGCAGAAAATCGTCTGCATGTACAAAAAGCGATTATGGCACTTTTGATGAGTGATGAAGTGTTATAAGTAAAAATACGGTATACATTCATAAAAACTCTTCCATTTTCTGGAAAATGTGGTATAATCATATTCGTTATTACAAGTTTATGCATAAAATCTTACATATTTAAACATCTTAGGAGGCTGTATCTACAATGAAAAAAGAAGACATCAAAAAAGTCGTGCTTGCTTATTCTGGTGGTTTGGATACCTCGGTAATTATTCCCTGGCTCAAAGAAAACTATAATAACTGTGAAGTTATAGCAGTTACGGCAGATCTTGGCCAAGGTGACGAACTTGCTCCCGTACATGATAAAGCACTTAAATCAGGCGCCAGCAAATGTTATATTTTAGATTTGAAGGAAGAATTTATTGCCGATTATGTTTGGCCTGTTGTCAAAGCCGGCGCAGTTTATGAAAAGAAATATTTACTTGGTACTTCTTTTGCACGTCCTCTGATCGCTAAAAGATTAGTAGAGATCGCTGAAAAAGAAGGCGCTGATGCTGTTGCTCATGGTGCTACAGGCAAAGGTAATGACCAAGTTCGCTTTGAACTTTCTGTAAAAGCACTGGCTCCGCAGCTGGCAATTATTGCTCCTTGGCGCGAATGGAGCATCCGTTCCCGCGAAGATGCCATTGACTTTGCGGAAGCACATAATATTCCTATTCCTGTTACCAAGGAACATGATTATTCTATGGATCGTAATATGTGGCATTTGAGCCATGAAGGTTCAGATCTTGAAGATCCCTGGAATGCTCCTAAGGATGCACTTTTTATTGTAACTAATACTCCTGAAACTGCACCTGATAAAGCTGAGTATGTAGAACTGGAATTTGAACAGGGTGTACCGGTTGCTGTTAACGGTAAAAAAATGAGTCCGGCCACTATCGTTGAAAATCTTAATGAGATTGGTATCCGGAACGGCGTTGGTATTTGTGATATGGTTGAAAATCGTCTGGTTGGTATGAAATCCCGTGGTGTTTACGAAACTCCTGGTGGGTCTATTATTTATTATGCTCATAATGAACTGGAAAATCTTTGCCTTGATCGTGCTACTATGAGCTATAAACAAATGGTCGGCATTAAATATTCTGAACTCGTTTATGATGGTATGTGGTTCTCTCCCCTGCGCGAAGCTTTGGCAGCTTTTGTTGATGAAACACAAAAAACTGTTACAGGTACAGTACGTTTGAAACTGTATAAAGGCAATATCATTTCTGCAGGTGCTAAATCTCCGTATTCCTTATATAGTCAGGAATATGTAACTTTCGGCGCTGATGAAGTCTATAATCAGGCTGATGCCAGTGGCTTTATCAACCTGTTTGGCTTGCCTTTGACTGTACGCGCATTAATGAAACAAGGAAAACTGAAATAATGGCTAAGCTTTGGGGCGGCAGATTTAGTAAAAATACCAATGAACTCGTAGATGCATTTAATGCATCTATTGAGTTTGATAAACGGCTGTATCACGAAGATATCCGAGGCAGTATTGCCCATGCGCAAATGCTGGGCAAATGTGGTATCATTCCTGCTGAAGATGTGGAAAAGATTGTAGCCGGCTTGGAAACTATTCTTGCTGATATCGAAGCCGGTAATTTTAGTTTTGAAGTGGCTTTAGAAGATATTCATATGAACATTGAGGCACGCCTTACTGAGCTAATTGGCGCTGCTGGGGCACGTTTGCATACTGCCCGCAGCCGTAATGACCAGGTTGCTTTAGACATGCACATGTATATGAAACGTGAGATTGTAGAGATCGGTGAATTGCTGCTGCAGTTTGAGAAGGCGCTTTTGGCAGTTGCCAAAAAACATGACAGAACGCTGATGCCTGGTTACACACATCTGCAGCGTGCTCAGCCTATAACCTTTGCACATCATCTGCTGGCCTATTTTAATATGCTGCAGCGTGATTTTCGCAGGTTGCAGGGGGTGTGGTCTGGCGCTGATATGATGCCTCTTGGTGCAGGAGCTATTGCTGGAACTACATTCCCTATTGATCGTTTTGATGTGGCTGAGCAGCTGAATTTCGGCAGTGTTTATGCCAACAGCATGGATGCTGTCAGCGATCGCGATTATGTTATCGAATTTTTGTCATTTGCTTCCGTTTTGATGATGCATATGAGCCGTTTGAGTGAAGAGATTTGTCTGTGGTCAAGTACAGAATTCGGGTTTATAGAACTGGATGATGCATTTGCTACAGGTTCATCGATGATGCCGCAGAAAAAAAATCCTGATATTGCCGAGCTTGTGCGCGGTAAAACAGGTCGTGTTTATGGGCATCTGCAAGCGATGCTGGTTACAGCCAAAGGTTTGCCGCTGACTTATAATAAGGATTTGCAGGAGGATAAAGAAGGTTTTTTTGATGCGGTCGATACTGTTAAATTCAGTCTTTCAGTATACAGCGATATGATTTCTACGATGACTGTCAATGTAGAAAAAATGGAGCAGGCTGTCAGTAAAGATTTCTCTAATGCTACTGATCTTGCTGATTACCTCGTTCGGAAGGGGTTACCTTTCCGACAGGCCCATGAAGTTGTAGGTAAGTGTGTGGCTTATGCTATCCATCAGGGAAAATTCTTGCCGGAGATTTCGCTGGAAGAATATAAAACTTTTTCAGCGTTGTTTGAAGAAGATCTACTAGAGGCTTTAAAGCCGGAAAACTGTGTTGCGGCAAGAACTTCTTATGGCGGACCTGCTTTTTCTGAAAATGCTAAACAATTTTCACGCGGAGACGTACTGTTGGCAGAACAGCAGACAGTATTAGATGATTTAAAAGCAAGAATATAATTAATTTAAGAAATTTTTGCAAAATATATTAAACTCGTGCATTTCGCATAGCGAAGTACACGAGTTTTTTGTTATAATATATATTAGAATATTGTTGTCTAAAAAATACTTAGGAAACAGGTGAAGAGTTTGTTATTGCAGCTGCAGGGATTATTAAAAACGATAAGCATTTTAGATGTTTTGGATATTTTAGTTGTTGCTTATTTCCTTTTCCGTATATACTTAATGTTAAAAAACACTCGGGCCGCAACTTTAGTCAAAGGTCTTTTGGTCTTAGCTGTTATTTTGTTTATCAGTAAATGGTTGAATCTGCATGTTATTACTTGGCTTTTGGAAAAAAGTATGACAGTAGTCATGGTCGCGCTGCCTGTAGTTTTTCAGCCGGAACTGCGTCGTGCGCTTGAGCAGATTGGTCGCGGGCGGTTATTTCATAAGCATAACGAACTTGATGAAAAAGAACTGGAAGATATGCTGAATGCCGTTACTAATGCTACGGAAATTATGAGTCGGAGAAAAATAGGCGCATTGATGGTTTTTGAAAGGGAGACAGGTTTGGAAGAGCGAATTGAAACAGGCGTGCAGATTGACGGTTTGATTTCAGATAGTTTGCTGCTCAATATTTTTGAACCGGATACACCTTTACATGATGGCGCTGTTGTTATCCGCGGTAATCGTATTGTAGCAGCAAGCTGCCTGCTTCCTTTAACAGAAGCACGTAATCTGAGCCAGGAGTTGGGAACGCGCCATCGTTCTGCTATCGGTATTTCCGAACAGTCAGATGCTCTGGTTTTAGTCGTCAGCGAAGAGACCGGCACGATTTCGCTGGCCCGTAACGGTGAATTGCATCGCTATCTGACCGGCGAAGATATTAAAAGCTTATTAAGAGCTGCTGTAGTACAGCCTTCTCTGAATTGGAAACAGGTTATCAATGATAAAATCAAAGAGATTCGGGGTGGCAAATGATGGGGAATTTCTTTGATCGTGAAAATATGTTGGCACGGGTCATCGCGTTTCTTATTGCCTGTGCGTTATGGATGTATGTTATGAATGAACAGAACCCACTTGTAGAACGTAATTATGTGGTTAATTTGGAACTGCGTAATGTTCCGGAAGGTATGATTGTACTTAATACTCCTGATAAAGTGCGTGTTAAGGTTCAGGCTCAAAGAACGGTTTTAGGTGATATAACGGAGAAAGAAGTTACGGCCTATGTTGATTTTGCTGACAAAAATATAGGACAGCAGGCTTTGCCTGTTAAAGCACAGTTTAATCAGGGGACCGTGCTGGAAGTATATCCCAATAATATTTATGCTTATCTTGATTCTGTTACGGAAAAGGTAATGGAGGTTGATACGCGTGTTATCGGTATACCTGCTTCTGATTTTACTTTAAGTAAACGAGAGGTCATTCCTGACAGTGTAACTGTAAAAGGTGCTACGCATCGTATCAATGAGATGGCTAGAGTTGTGGCACCTGTTGATGTCAGTGAGCGAGAAAATGATTTTCAAGTTGAAAGTACATTGATAGCGATGAGCGCTAATGGTTTGGAAATGCCTGATTTGCAGATTTCACCTGCTAAAGCGCAGGTAAAAGCTTCATTAGTACGTCAGATGATTACAGTTGAAGTACCGGTAGTTGTAGAAACTACTGGAGCATTAACTGGCGGAATGACTATGAAACGTGCAGTCTGTGAACCTGCAACAGTAAAATTGACAGCCGAACCTTCCATTTTGCAAAGTATAACAGAAGTAAAGACACAGCCAGTAGATTTAGGTAAATTCAGTGCCAATGGCAATGTAGAAGCAGTACTTTTGTTGCCTGAAAAAACAATGGCTGATACTCATACGGTAAAAGTACATATTGAGGCGGAATGAGAAAGGATTACTAATGAGGTTAAAGGTGAATAATGTCAGGGTTTCGCTTTTGGAGGAAACATCTGTTAAAGAGGCAGCCGCTAAAAAACTTGGATTTAAAAAACAGGATATTGAAAATTTGCAAATAGTACGGCGGGCAGTTGATGCCCGCCGTAAAAATAATATTTCCTTAAATTACCATGTTTTGATTGATTTAGAAATATCTTCTAAGCAGTTAGGTAGATTGGTTAAGGATAAAGATGTCACTTTAGTGGCAGAAGAAAGTCTTGCAGAACCTGCTTTGGGTGTGGAAAAAATAGTTGGACGGCCGTTGGTTATTGGAGCGGGGCCGGCTGGTTTGTTAGCTGCATTGGAGTTGGCTCGGTATGGTTATAGGCCCTTGATACTGGAACGTGGTAAACCTGTAGCACAAAGAGTGGATGATGTGCAGCGTTTTTGGAAAGACGGAAATTTTGATCCAGATTCTAATGTCCAGTTTGGTGAGGGCGGCGCCGGTACTTTTTCCGATGGTAAATTGACTACTCGTGTCAATGATCCGGTGATGGGAAGAATTTTAAAAGATTTTGTGCAGGCGGGTGCTCCTAAGGAAATTTTATACGAACATAAGCCGCATGTGGGTACAGATCAATTACGCGTGATGGTTATGGGCTTGACAAATGAAATACGTGTCTTTGGCGGTGAAATACGTTATAATGCCCATGTCGTTGATTTTATAGTTAAAGAAAATAGTTTGGGCGGAGTAATTCTTGCCGACGGTGAAAAAATCATGAGCAATGCGGTTATTCTGGCATGTGGGCACAGTGCACGTGATACTTATTCCAGATTGCTGCAGCTTGGAGTTGGTATTGAAGCAAAACCATTTGCCGTAGGGGTAAGGATTGAGCATCCTCAGGAACTTATAGATAGGGCTCAGTATGGTGATTGTGCAGGACATCCACGTTTGGGTGCAGCAGATTACGCATTAGTCCATCATACTCCGGATAAGAGTAGAACTGCATATTCTTTTTGTATGTGCCCTGGTGGTGTGGTCGTTGCGGCAGCATCTGAAGCAGGTGGTGTAGTAGTAAATGGTATGAGTATGTATGAGCGTGATTCAGGAATTGCCAACAGTGCACTTGTTGTAAATGTAGGTCCTCAGGATTTCGGTACGGATCCGCTTGCCGGGATGGAGTTTCAGCGGTATTATGAAAAGCTGGCGTTTAAGGCTGGCGGAAGTTATTATAATGCGCCGGCACAGAATGTTGCAAGCTTTTTGAAATATTTGCAGCCTGATTTACGGTGTAATATTAGAGCTACTTACAGACCTGGATTGACCGCTTGTGCGTTAGACAACGTTCTTCCTGACTTTGTTGCAGATACTTTACGTTCGGGAATACTTGCTTTTGACAAAAAAATTCAAGGTTTTGCGGATGGCGGCGCTTTGCTTACAGGTATCGAAACAAGGACTTCTGCGCCGGTAAGAATTATGCGTAATAATGATACTAAAGTATCAATTACTCATAACGGGTTATATCCGTGTGGTGAAGGTGCCGGCTATGCGGGAGGAATTATGAGTGCATCCTTAGATGGTTATCATGTCGCCAGGGCTGTAATGGCAAAATTTACACCATTTTTTTAAAGGCTTGTCACTTGATGATAAAAAGTTTATAATAAGCTGATAATAAAAATCCTTTGTTCGGAGGTCTTGAAATGGCTCGTTTATTTGGTACTGATGGTGTGCGTGGAGTCGCTAATGTTGAATTAACGCCGGAACTCGCTTTTAAATTAGGCCGCGCTGCGGCAACTTATTTTGGAAGGGAAACTACTACACCGAAAATCATTATTGGTCGTGATACGCGTTTATCAGGTACGATGCTGGAAGCTGCTTTAGCAGCTGGTATTTGCTCTGCTGGTGGTAACGCGCATCTTTTAGGCGTTATGCCTACTCCGGCAGTATCGTTTCTGACACCGGAAGTGAAGGCCAATGCTGGAGTAGTTATCTCTGCTTCGCATAATCCTTTTGAAGATAATGGCATTAAATTTTTCTCTAAAACTGGGCATAAGCTGCCGGATGCAGTAGAGGATGAGATCGCTGAACTGGTAAGCCTGCCTGTAGAATGCAGTAAGAATCCCCGCGGTTCTTCTGTTGGGCAGGTTATTGTGGAAGAAGGCCTTGATAAGCTGTATATAGATCATGTTATTGCAGCTGCTCCATGTAAACTTAATGGACTGAAGGTTGTGATGGATTGCTCTAACGGTGCCAACAGTGTCATTGCTCCGGTTATTTTACGCTCTTTAGGGGTTGAGGTTGTAACGATTTTTAATCAGCCTAACGGCATTAACATCAATAATGGCTGTGGATCAACGCATCTTGAAGCATTACAGGCTAAAGTAGTGGAGGTTGGTGCTGATGTTGGTATTGCCAACGATGGCGATGCAGACCGTTGTTTGGTTGTAGATGAAAAGGGGGAAGCTCTTGACGGTGACCAAATGATGTTGATTTGCGCACTGGAACTGATGAAAAAGAAACAGCTGAAAGATAATGTGCTCGTTACAACTGTTATGAGTAATGTCGGGTTGCATCAAGCTATGAAAAAATATGGCGGTTCCTGTGTAAAAACAGCTGTTGGTGATCGTTATGTGTTAGAAGAAATGTTGAAAAATGGATATAGTTTGGGCGGGGAACAGTCCGGGCACATTATTTTTTCAAGATTTGCAAAAACTGGTGATGGCATTTTAACCGCCGTACAGCTTCTCGGGGCGCTGGTTCAAAACAACAAACGACTCTCAGAAATGGGGGCGATGATGACAAAATATCCTCAGATTCTGCTTAATGTACGTGTTGCTGACAAGCATGGCTGGGAAGAAAAAGAATCTATAAAGAATATTATCTGTCTCTTATACACATCTCCGAGCCCACGAGACATGCGCAGAT
>OWJI01001794.1_pt1 | contig 12823 bp, 7 predicted proteins | sample 1732541 | NCBI WGS metagenome assembly OWJI01 (sample SAMN05065727, study PRJEB22554) | human gut metagenome | biome: ENVO:2100002; feature: ENVO:00000062; material: ENVO:00002003 | host: Homo sapiens | place: USA
GTGCAGCGCTGATGGCATCGGCAGCCTGAATGATGAAGGCCAGCGGGGTCTTGGGTTCCACGTCGCCGTGGTGAGCCTCAATGGCATGGATGATCTGGGTGTTTTCCTTATACTTGCGGCAGATATCCACACCGATCTGCACATGGCTGCCCTCGATCTCATGATCCAGTGCCTTGCCGATATCATGCAGCAGACCGGCACGGCGTGCCATGGTCACGTTCACACCCATTTCGCCTGCCAGCAGGCCGGCCACCCATGCCACCTCCATGCTGTGGGTCAGGGCGTTCTGGCCAAAGCTGGTGCGGTACTTCAACCGGCCGATCAGCTTGATCAGGTCGGGGTGCAGGCCGTGGATGCCCAGCTCCATCACTGCACGCTCGCCCTCGCGCTTCATCTGCAGTTCCAGATCGTGGCGGCACTTTTCCACCGTCTCCTCGATGCGGGCGGGGTGGATGCGGCCATCACCGATCAGGCGTTCCAGCGTCATGCGGGCCACCTCGCGGCGGGTCTGGTCGAAGGAGGACAGGGTGATGGCCTCCGGGGTATCGTCGATGATCAGGTCCACGCCGGTAGCAGTTTCCAGCGCGCGGATGTTGCGGCCCTCGCGGCCGATGATGCGGCCCTTCATCTCATCGCTGGGCAGCGGCACCACACTGACGGTGGTCTCGCTGCAATGGTCGGCAGCGCAGCGGCTGACGGCCTGTCCGATGAGGTTGCGGGCGATGTTATCGCAGTTTTCCTTCAGGTCGGTCTCGTAGGCGGCAACGCGCACGGCCTTTTCGTGGGTCAGCTCCTCGTCCACCTTGTGCAGCAGCACCTCGCGGGCGTCCTCTTGGCTCAGGCCTGCCAGCGTTTCCAGACGCTCCATCTCCTTGGCGCGCAGAGCATCGATCTCTGCCAGACGCTCCTCGGCCTCGGCAGCGCGCTTTTTCAGCTCTTCTTCCTTCTTTTCCAGCGCCTCGGTCTTGCGGTCCAGCGCTGTCTCCTTCTGGTCGATGCGGTTCTCCTGACGACTGATCTCCGCACGGCGCTGCTTGATCTCCTTGTCGGCCTCTGCCTTCTGGGCATCGACCTCGGCTTTCAGACGGAAAGCCTCGTCCTTTGCTTCCAGAACCGCTTCCTTGCGCTTCTGGTCAGCGGTCTTGATCGCCTCGTTCACCAGCCGGGTAGCCTCGGCCTCGGCGCTGCCGATCTGGGCTTCGGCAGTCTTTTTACGGTTGTTGTAACCAATAAAATAGCCCGCAGCCACGCCGACAACAGCAACGATCAAGGCCACGATCACTCCGATCGCGGTCATTGCGTTCACTCTCCTTTGTTTCAATTCAATGCAAAATTAAAAGCAGGAGACGCTGCGCAGCAGGACACGGGCAATGATATAGAAAGAGCTTTCAATGCAAAAAGTGACACCAAAACCATACGCACCACCCAAAACCGGCGGCACGGGCAAAAGCATACGGCTTTTCTCTTTACGGTTCCATTTTATATCAAACAGGCACGCTTTGCCTGAAACGGGTACAGGGTCACACAGAAGCCTGCGTACAGCGTCTTTGATTCCATACTACTAAATATAGTACGAAACATTTGCCCGCTTGTCAAGAGGAAAACCCTGCCCGCAGAACATTTTGTGCAGAAAAACAAAAATAAGATGGCTGCGGCAGGCACCCCCTCAGTCATCGCTGCGCGATGCCAGCTTCCCCGAGGGGGGAGCTGGCACGCCGTCAGGCGTGACTGAGAGGGTTCTCTTCCCAAACCAAAAAGACTGCCCCGGAGAACGGAGCAGCCCTTCTGGCTTATGATGAAAAGAAGAAAATGAAGGAGAATAGCTTATTATTTGGCGGCTTTTTCGCCCTCCGGGAAGATGATCTTATTCACAAAGAAGAAGATGACCATGGAGATGCCGCCGTTGAGCACGGTGGTGCCGATGTTGTAGATGAAGTCCGGTACCAGCAGCCCTGCCACTGCCACCCAGATGCAGTTGATGGAGTTGACGATGCAGGTGATGATGCAGAAGGCCAGCACATACCAGCCGATCTGTTTTGCCAGATCGCCCTTGCTGCGGAACACAAAATTGCGCTGGATGGGGAAGTTGATGCACTCGCCGATGACCATGGCGATCATGTAGGCGCAGAAGTAGGGCAGACCGCCGTGGGCGGCATCGTAGCCGAGGATGTTCCACTTGAAGGTCTCGCCGAACAGGGTGATGCCAATGCCCGGCCAGCCGAAATCCACCACCGGCAGGCTTGCAAAGGCCTTGGGCAGAAATTGCAGCAGCAGGTACTTGAACACCGTGATGAGGTTGGACACAATGACGAACAGGCCGCCCTCGCGCACCCACTTGGCAGCGGCGGGGTGCTTTGCCGCGAAGTTATTCCAGAAATTCATAGCCTGCTTCCTTTCAGCTGTTTTTCAAGCGCTCTTCCATGCGGCTGTTCAGCACGAGGTTTTTCACGGCCTCCACGATCACCCGCACAAGGCCGATGATCCAGAAGCCCTGCAGCTCCATCACGATGCCGTCCACCATGCCCATGCTGATGGCGCCGTTGGTCATTTTGGCCAGCGCACGCAGAGGCATATTGTACTGGAACAGGATGTTCAGGTCGGGCTTGCCCTTTTTGATGCTGCGGCGCAGCAGGGTGCCCAGCACGGCAGCCGCCAGCCAGCCGATGGGGCTGCGTCCGTGCCCCATCTCGCCCAGCGTCATGTTGCGGTCGATGTGCACCTTGTTCTCCGGGATGGGACGACCAAGCAGCGCCTCAAACTCCGCGTCCGGCACGTTCTGCACCTGCGCAGTGCGGTAATGCTCCAGATTTTTGCCCGCGTAGGGGTCGGGTGCGCCAGTGCTCTCCACCGTAACAGCGGCAGTCAGACGGATATCGGCGCTGGAAGCGCCCACCAGCAGCTGATAGCTGCCGCCCTCCACCTCCCAGCGGTCGGTCTTGACGTTCCAGTAGCGGAACGCCTTATCGTCCAGCGGGATGGTGACGGTCTTGCTCTCTCCGGCTTCCAGCTGCACCTTGGCAAAGCCCTTCAGCTCCTTGACGGGGCGGAAAACTTTTGCATCCGGCTTTGCCACATACAGCTGCACCACCTCGGCACCTGCACAGCTGCCGGTGTTGGTGACAGTCAGGGTCACGCCCTTTTCGTCTGCTTTCAGGTCACTGTACGCAAAGCTGGTATAGCTCAGGCCGTAGCCGAAGGGGAAGGCGGTGGGCACACCGGCGGTGTCGTAGTAGCGGTAGCCCACATACAGACCCTCGCGGTACTCCACAGTGGGGCCGTCGCCGCCGAAATGCGCTTTTGCGGGGGTGTCGGCGTAGCTGCGCGCCCAAGTCTCAGCCAGCTTACCGCAGGGGTTCTGCGCGCCGGTGAGCACCTCGACCAGTGCGCCCGCACCGGCCTGACCGCCCAGACAGCCGTAGACCAGCGCCTTGCAGTCCTTGACCCATGCGCTTTCCAGCGAGGAGCCTGCGCTCAGCAGCACCACCACGTTGGGGTTTGCCGCCGCCACAGCCGCCAGCAGTTCCAGCTGGTTTTCTGCCAGCTTCATGTCGGCGCGGTCGATGCCCTCGCTCTCCTTGATCTCGTCCAGACCCATGCACAGCAGCACCACATCGGCGTTCTTTGCCAGCAGCACCGCCTCGGTTTTCAGTGCCTCGTCGGGCTTGCCATGCCGGTCAAAGCCCTTGGCATAGCCGACGCTGTTCAGGCCGCTTTCGGCAAGGCAGTCCAAGAAGGAATCCACCTTGATGGAGTTGACGGCGCTGGAGCCTGCACCCTGATAGCGGGGTGTCTGGGCAAAGTCGCCGATGACCGCCACCTTTTCCCCTTTTGCAAGGGGCAGCAGGCTGTTTTCATTTTTCAGCAGCACGATGCTCTGGGCAGCAGCCCGGCGCGCCAGCGCGTGGTGGGCGTCGGCATCGAACTTGCCGGGTGCGGCGTCCACCGCCGCTTTGGTGGTGAACACCAGCTCCAGCAGTTCCTCCAGCCGGGCGTCCACGTCTGCTTCGGTGATCTTGCCGGTCTGCACCGCCTTCATCAGCTCCCGGATGGCGTCCCCGCCGGGGGCGGGCATTTCCAGCGTAGAGCCGTTCTTTACGCCGAGGGCGTGGTCGTTGCTGCCGCCCCAGTCGGTGACCACTGCGCCGTCAAAGCCCCAGTCCCTGCGCAGGATCTCCATGAGCAGGTGGGCGTTCTCGTTGGCGTAGGTGCCGTTGACAAGGTTATAGGCGGACATGATGGTCTTGGGCTGCGCCTCCTTGACCACCATCTCGAAGCCGGTCAGGTAAATTTCCCGCAGGGTGCGCTCGTCCACAATGGAATCCGAGGCCATGCGGCGCAGCTCCTGACTGTTCACGGCAAAGTGCTTGGGACAGGCGGCAATGCCGTTTTTCTGGATGCCGCGGACGTAGGCCGCCGCCATCTTACCGGCAAGGTAGGGATCCTCCGAGAAATACTCGAAGTTGCGGCCGCACAGCGGGCTGCGCTTGATGTTCAGGCCGGGGCCCAGCAGCACCGACACGCCCTGTGCCGCTGCTTCTTCGCCCATGGCTGCGCCCACAGCTTCGCCCAGCGCGGGGTCCCAGCTGTTGGCCACGGTGGCCGAGGTGGGGAAGCAGGTGGCGGGCACACTGGGGTTCAGGCCCAGATGGTCAGCCGCGCCGGCCTGCTTGCGCACGCCGTTGGGGCCGTCCGACAGGGTAATGGCCGGGATGCCCTTGCCCGACAGCGCCCGGGTGGTGAACACCGTGCCGCCCGAGAGCAGGGCGCATTTTTGTTCCAGACTCAGGCTGTTGATGATATCTGTGTGTTTCATGGGTCTCTCCTGACAATCAAAAAAAGGGGGCGGGCGTTTGCCCGCCGCCCCTTCTGTTCCTATGTGTTGATCAGACGGTTTTTACGTCCTCTTTCTTTTTACGGAAGCGGAGGATCGTCAGAACGACCAGAACTGCGATCAGACCGCCGCAGACACCATCCACTGCGTAGATGACCTTCTGGTAAGGCTCGACCTTTGCCAGATAACGGCTGCCCGGCATACCGCCGTTCATTGCCTTGGAGTTTGCAATGGTGTACAGGATGTTATGGATTGCTTCACGACCGTAGTGGTAATCTGCAACGTCATCCTTGTTAAAGGTGTACCGTGCGCCGGTGGGCAGGTTCGTCAGCTTGCCGTCTGCACCGGCCTGGATCATCTGGCCAGCGTCCATAAAGACACCGGTGTTTGCGTTGTCGGTGATGATAAAGCCGTGGAAGCCCCACTCGTTGCGCAGCAGGCCGGTGATCATGTTGTAGTTGCCGCCGGCCCAGGTATAGCCAACGCGGTTGAAGGAGGTCATGATGCCGGTGACGGACGGGATCTCGGTGGTGGCATTGCTGTAAGTGCCGTCGCCGTTGTCCTTTGCATAGTTCATCTCGACCTTATCAGACTTGACGCACATCTCAAAGGGCTTGAGGTAGATCTCGCGGGCCGCCTGCTCGTTCAGGAAGGTCGCAATGCTGTACTGGCCTTCACGGTCGCCGCGGTGGTCCTCCTGATCGTTGATGGCGTAATGCTTGACAAAGACATACATACCGCGGGAGGCGACACCCTCACACTCGAGGGAAGCAATGTGACCGCCGATGAACGGATCCTCGGAGTAATACTCGCTGTTGCGGCCGGAGAATGCCGTGCGGTGCATATTGACAGCAGGTGCATACCAGCCATCAACGCCCAGATAGTAGGACTCGTCGCCAATGTTCTCGCCGTAGTGAGTGGCCAGATCATCGTTGTAGGTCTGTGCCAGAACGATCACGCCGCAGTGCGTGATGTTGCCCTTGAAGTAGAGGTTGCCGCTTGCATCAAAGCCGTAGTTGACCAGGCCGGTGGCAGTGTCGCGGTCGGTCGTGGAGGGCTTATCCACCGACTTGATGGCAGCCGTGCCATAGCCGGACTGCGTGATCAGGGTCTGATAATCGCTGGGGGTCAGCTGGTCGAGCAGTGCGTCCCACTTTTCATCATCGTAATCCAGACCGCGCATATCGATCAGACCCAGACCGTTGTCCTTGCCGTAAACGATCTCATCGGTCAGGGTGGAGAAGTCGGTGGGGTTCAGGGAATCAAAAGAATCCAGCTTTGCAAGGTCCTCCTTGCTGATCGTCTTGCGGTAGGTATAGGATGCAGCCTTGCCGCTGGCATCGGTACCATTGATGGGGTTGCCCCAGGTGCTGATCTGGTCGCTGACCTCGCCGTCAACGGTCGGCCAGGTGCCAGTCCAGTCACTGCGGGAGAGATACTGCAGCCCGCCGTTTGCATGGTCGAGCTGATTGGTGATCTCCACACCGGTCGTGGTGTCAAGCTTGTAGGTCGTGGTATCCACGGTGCCGTTTGCCGGGGTGTAGATTTCAACAAAAGCAGTGTCGCCATCCGCGGTCATACCGTCTGCCACGCTCTTTCCCTTGGCAGAGAGGATGTTGTTGACCGCTTCGTGTGCGTTTTTAGCCGCAGTGATATAGTAATCACCTGCGTCCAGAATGTAGGTCTTGGCATTGACGTAGTCGTAGGACTTCAGCTGTTCTTGGTCGAAGGTGACCGTCACGGTCTCGCTTGCACCGGGAGCCAGCTCCGAGGTCTTGGCGTAACCGACCAGTTCAACGGCAGCCTTTTCCACCTTGTTGGCCTTGTCATAATCGGTGTAAGGGCTCTGTGCGTAGACTTCCACAACATCCTTGCCTGCAACAGAACCGGTGTTGGTGACCTTGACCGTCACGGTGCAGGTATCGCCATCCCAGCTGGTGTTGTAATCCGACCAGTCAAAGGTGGTGTAGGACAGGCCGTAGCCGAAGGGGTACATCACAGCATCGTCGTAGTTGTAATCGCCCGCATTGCCCTGACCGAGGACTTTATCCTCGTAACGGGTCTCGTAGTAGCGGTAGCCAACATAGATACCCTCTTTGTAGCTGACGTAGTTGTACTTGGTGAGGTTGCCATTCTCATCGTAGTAGGCAAAGTCGCCGAAGTTCTGCGCCGCCGGGCTGTTCATGGCATCCACTTCATAGGTATCCACGGTGCGGCCGGAAGGATTGACCTTGCCGGAGAAGATCTCAGCCAGAGAGCACAGGCCGTAGTCGCCCATGGCAGGAGCCGAGATGACCGTGTGGATGCTGGGATAATCCTCCACCCAGCTCAGATCGACCGCTGCACTGGAGTTGAGCAGCAGCACCACATCGTCAAAGTTGTCGTTCAGATACTGCAGGATCTCCAGTTCCGTAGAATCCGGCTCCAGATAAGTCTTGGTCTTGTCCTCTTCCACATCGGTGTGGTTGTACATGGAGCGGGGCATATCACGGCCTTCGCCCGCCACACGGCTGAACACAAAAACAGGAACCGTATTCTTCATGGAATCGGTCAGACCCGGCTCTGCTTTCATAACAGACAAGGGGCATTCGTTGATGGAAAAGTCCTCGTCATCACCGTAGGAAACGGAACCAACACCCAGACCGTAATCCTTGCCGTTGCCTTCGGAATAGAATTTCCAGAGATCCTCGTTGACACCGAACCCGGCATCTTCAAAGGCCGTTTTCATATCGACTTTGTTGCCGCCGATGTAGCTGACAGCAGAATGGCTGACAAAGCTGAAGGTGGTATCCGTGCTGTACGGCATCTTTCCTGCATCGTTTTTCAGTAAAACAATGCCTTCGGCGGCGATCTTCTTATTCAGAGCGATCTCATCCTCAATCAGCGCAGCCTCTGTGTCAAAACCGGGCTTGCTGTATTCCATATTGATGCCTTCGGTCTTTGCCTTGCTGTTGTCGATGCCGCCGCTCTTCAGGCCCAAAATGCTCTGCACGCTGCTGGCATTAGGCGGGATCAGCACATTGGCCGCAACCATACCGCCCGCCAATGCGACACACAACACACCCGAAACGGCAGTTTTGATGATCTTGCCCATCATCTTACTGTCCTTCTTTTTCTGTGCCATAACTGTTAACTCCTTCTCTTTTGGGTACACGACCCGGTTCATAGCTGTTCTCCGGAGCGCGTCTGCTCCTTTGTTTGATGTCATTTTATCATATATACTGCAGAACGAACCGTTCTCCGCACAATCTGTCGTTTTGGATGCATAATTTGCAGAAGTTACAATAAAGTTTCAAATTTTATTGTGCTAATACACAAATTTTATCCTGCTGTATTTGTGCACCCTGCCAGACAACAAAAAACGGCAGGGGACACCTGCCGTAAAAATTATTTGTTTTTGGGCAGCGGGAACAAGATCCGCAGGGTGCACCAGTTGTTTTCCCAGTGCAGCGTCATGCTGCCGCCGTGCTGCCCGACCGTGGTGCGGACGCTTTTCAAATCTGACCCCTGCTTTGGCAGACCGTCCGCATCCAGCGCGGGGGCTGTCTCTGTATAATGCTCGAACCGCAGCATGGCAAAGCCGCCCTGACTGTACACCGCCACCTTGATGAGCCGCTTTTCGGGGTCCGGCTCGGCGCGGACGGCGGCAATGGCGTTGTCCAGCGCCACGCCCACGATGGTGCACAGCTCCCGGATGGTGAGAAAACCCAGCATCCGGCCATCGGCCACGCAGGTGATGTTGATGTTCTCCTGCTGGCATTCCATGGTCTTGGCGGTGAGGATGGTATCCAGCACCGGGTTGCCGGTCTTGTTCTCGGCCTCGTACTGGCGGATATTCTGCTCCATGGCGGCAATGGCGGCGTTCTGCTTGGTCTGGTCCTGTTCCTCCCGGATGCGGGCAAGCTGGACTTTCAGCTCATGGTAGCGCCGGTTGATGAGGTTGATGCCCTCTTTACTGCGCTTGTACTGCTCGTACTGGCGGTGCAGCACCTCGTCCATGGCGGCAAGCTCGCTGTGCAAAGCGTTCTCCCGCAGCTGCTCGTGCTGCACGGTCAGGATCAGCACGCCGGAAAAATCCACCAGCGTGCGGATGGAAAAGATGCTCATGTTGATATCGCTGCCGGGCAGAAAGCCCAGATTGCTTACCGCAAAGGCGGTCAGTGCCAGCATGACCGCCGTCAGGGCGGCGCTGCCGCCGATCTGTAAGTGCCCGGCGGGCTGGGGACGGCGGTGCTGCAGATAGCACATGATGCCGAACAGCGCCCCATACACCAGCGCCAGCAGCAGCAAAGAAAGGGGCTCCCATGGGCCGCGAGCGGGCCAGAGGGCGCAGTGCAGCTGCCACTCCACGCTGGCGGCAAGCTCTGCCAGAATAAACGCCCGGGCACAGTGATACCCGGCTTCCAGCAGGGTGATGCTCCACACACCCCATAAATATAAGTAAGAAAGCCCGATGGCCGTCACCATGCAGGGGATCCAGAGCCCGCCGGGCACGTTGCCCGTCAGCTCCAGAAAGGCCGACAGCCCCGCCGCCCACAGCAGGGTGATGCCCCCGGTGACCGCCTTGGAAAAGCGGGGCGCAAGCGCCGGGGTGAACAGCAGCACCGCCAGACACTCGGCAAGGGCGGTGTACAGCCGGGGGATATCCGGCAGCGCGGTCATGAGCCTTCACCTCCGATGTAGTCGGTCAGTGCGGCAAGAAAGCTCTTGCGCTTGGGGCGGCTGACCTGCAGCTCGCAGGGGCCCACCTGTACGGTGCTCTGCCGCAGCTCCCGCACCTGTGCCAGATTGACAAGGTAGCCGCTGTTGCAGCGGGCAAAAGGGCAGTCTGCCAGCTTTTCCTCAAAGGCCTTGAGGGCGCCGGGGGCGGAAAAATCGCCCTCGTCGGTGTAAAAGTGCACCCGGTGACCCTCGCTTTCCAAGTAATAGATGCTTGCGGTGTCCAGCCGGCGCAGCCCGCCCTCCACCGGTACAGTCAGGTAGTGCTTTGCCCGCTTTTCCAGCCGGGCAACCGCCTTGAGCAGCTGCTGCGAAAAGGCAAAGTAGGGTACCGGCTTCAGCACATAGTCCAGCGCCCCCACCGAGTAGCCCCGGATGGCGTACTGCGCCATATTGGTGATGAAGATCAGGATGACGTCTGCATCCATCTGCCGGATGCGCTCTGCCGTGGTCATGCCGTCCAGATGCTTCATCTCCACATCCAGAAAAATAATGTCATAGACCGCGCGGTAATCCTCTAGAATATCCACGCCGTCCGCAAAGACCGTCACTTCAAACTCTGTCCCGTACTGCCGGGTATACCGCCGGACATACTCCTGCAATACTCCCTGCACCTCCGCGTCATCCTCTACGATCGCCACCCGGATCATGACCGCACCTCCCTTACCACACCTTTGTGGAACTGTTACGGCACTATTATAGCGCAATCCCGTCCGGTTTGCCAAGGGGCACTCCGCAACAAAGGGCAGGGCAGCCCACAGCTGACCACCGTGGACGTCAACCCCTACCAGCTGGGCATGGAGGCTGCCAGCCAGACCATCAACCACATCGAGAACCCGAACCTTCTGGCCACAAAGATCATCGTGCCGCACAAGCTCATCCCCCGGGAGAGCTGCTGCCCGCCGGAGGAGCAGCGCTAGGAAGTGCTTTTTCAGCAAGACAGTGTCCGCTTCCGGGAGCTGCCGCGCAGCGCTTGCTATCCTGCCCCCAGAGTAGACAGCGTAAAAAACGCTGCATCTTCCGGGGGTATTTTTATGCCCAAAAAGGCACAAAAGAATGCCCGCCCACCTGTGGGAAACCACGGTGGGCGGGCATTTTATGGTTTATCGTTTGCGCGCTGTAAAAGCGTTCAGAGTGCGGTGGGCTGGGGTACCAGCCGGAAGAGCATTACGGGCAGCTCGCTGTTTGCAAAATCCAGCGTATAGATGAGCTTTCCGCGCTCTGTTTCAAAAGGCATCTCCGTCTGTGTGCCGTCCGGGGCAATGCGCACAAGCTTTTTGCCTTCCAGCAATCCGGCGGGCAGCGCGAGCCTTACCCGACCGGTGGGCTGCATCAGGCTGCCTGCGGTTTCAAAGGCCACACTCAGGTATTCCCCATTCGTCCGTGCGGTCACATCCTCCGCAGAAAGGCTGCCGCTGATAGTCCACGCCGTTGCCGCTTCGATCATTTCCAGCTGCGCGGCGTTTTCTGCCTGCCCGCACACGGGGCAGAAGGTCAGCGTTTCGCCTTCCGCAGTGCGGAAAGTAAACTTCCGGCAATCCGTGCTGCCAGTGTGCGCGCAGCCCTGCCGCAGACAATCGGCGCTCTGAGAGCCGGTTCCGTTCGGGGACCATGCACCGAACTTGTGTCCCAGTTTATCGGTCGGGTCTGCGGTGTAGCTGTCTTTGCAGCGGCTGCAAGTAAAGATGGTATAGCCGTCTGCTTCACAGGTGGGATCTACGGTAACAGCCTGATAGTCGTGTCCCAAGATGGGCAGCTCCGCGTAGGTGGTATAGTCACAACGGGAGCAGGTTTTGTAAGCATTCCAGCCAATTTCCGTGCAGGTGGGAGCTTTTGCTTCGTGCTGCACCAAATCATGGTTCAGCGCGGGTAGCTCTGTATAGGTGGTATAGTCGCAGCGGGAGCAGGTTTCGTAAGCGTTCCAGCCGATTTCCGTACAGCTGGGGGCTTTTGCATCGTGATGCACCAAATCGTGATTATTTGGGTCTTTTTCGCCGTATTCCCCACCACACGCCTCACAGACCGCTTTGGTGCTGCAGGTTGCTGTGCCACCGGTACAGCTTTTGGTCTCAGCTTCGTTGCAGTTGCTGCGCTTGCAGCTGCGGGTGTGCGTGCCGTCGTCGTTAGGCCTCCACGCGTCCCAGTCGTGACCGAGAATGCCATATTCCGACCAGCATAAGCGACAGATTTTGCCTGTGGTGCAGGTGGGGGTTTCGGTGCCGCCGGTATGATACGAAAACTGTTTATAAATGATCTCGTTCTCCGTGCGGCAGGTCCTGCATTTTATACGGATCTTATGATAGATTGGATCAGCATTTGATTGCCATACGTATCCGAGGATATCACAGGTTTTATCAGCCTTACATTGGATGCAGTACGTGAAGGCATAAGCTACTGCTTTAGCGTTTAACGCGATCCCCGGTATCAGGCACACCATTGCCAGCACCGTCAAACACCGGATCAGCCATTTTTTCATGTTGCTCCCTCCTTATCATCAAACCTTGTTATCCTTTCAGATCAAACTGCACGGACAGCGATGCAAGCACGGCATCTACCACCTTCCGCGCCTCGGCAAGCATATCGATCTCCGCCACAAAAGCGATGACCTGCTCGCGCTCCTGCGCGGGGACCTGCAGCGCACTCAGGCTCATGCTCAGATAGCGCCGTATTTTGCGCTCCAGCGTAAAGTAGGGGTCGCACCGCCGTGCCATGTAGCCGCGCATCATGCCAGCCGTGCCCAGCTCCATCTCGTAGAAATCGCACTCGGCGCACCCGGGCAGATACGCGCTGAACGCCGCCTGCAGCTCCGCCGTGGTGCTGCGGTGGATGATCTCCGCCGTGGCGGGGAAGGTGTACGCTTCCACATAGATATCCCGCAGGTTCTCGCTCAGCTCGGTCACCGCCAGCTGCAAAGCCGTTTCCACCGCGTAGAGGTACACCGGCGAGGGGGCGTTTGCCGCCAGCGGCCTTACCGCGCCGAACTGCCTGCTGAACATCATGCCGATCAGCTCGGTCAGCACGCCGTCCTTGGTGCGGAAAATATTCTGGAACGACCCGGCAGAAACATCTGCTTCCTTTAAAATTTCTGCAACCTTGGTGTTCGTGTAGCCTTTTTCCAGAAAAAGCCGGACACAGGCGGTCAATATCCGCCGTTTTGCTTCTTTGCTGTCGTATCTGCGCGCCATTGGAAATCATCCTTTTCTATAATTGGTTTCTGACCCAATTATATATCTGTCTCTTATACACATCTCCGAGCCCACGAGACATGCGCAG
>OWJI01001798.1_pt1 | contig 12780 bp, 8 predicted proteins | sample 1732541 | NCBI WGS metagenome assembly OWJI01 (sample SAMN05065727, study PRJEB22554) | human gut metagenome | biome: ENVO:2100002; feature: ENVO:00000062; material: ENVO:00002003 | host: Homo sapiens | place: USA
CACCGGTTTGGGCAAAGTAAACACGCTTGACGACGAAACGCTGGGGCGGATTGAGCTTGGCGGGCGCTACGGCTTCACCGATCAGCTTTCGGCTTACGGCTGGGCGAATTATACGTTTGGCAGTGACTATGACGCGACGACCGTCGGTCTGGGTCTGAACTGCGCGTTCTAAATGAAAGCGTCATCTCCTAAGAAAAAACTCCCGGACAACTCCGGGAGTTTTTTTGTTGCATATCTGACGGAAAAAACGCGGGGAAAAACAGAAAACCCCCGCGGGGAAGGATGGAGAAACCCCGAGGAGAAGAGGACGGGAAAAAACGTAAAGGAAGGGCGGGGAAATTCCATAAAGGAAAAAACGCCCCCACGCAAAGGAAAACGGAAAAAACATAAGGGGGAATTCCGCAAAGGGAAGTCTCGTTGCCGGAAAGTCCCATAGCGTTTTGTTGCGGGAAAATTCCGTGAGGCGGCAAGAAAACATTAAAAAAACTCCCCGGAATTTTCCGGGGAGTTTTTTGTTTTGGATATCGGCAAAGTTTTACTCGCAGTCGGCCAGTTCGACTTTGTTAAGCAGAAATTTCGGGGTTTTGCCCTGAAAAGAATTGTATTTTTTACATAAGGCCAGCGCTTCCGGATCCGGCGCGGCGTTTCTGAGCTGTTGTGCCGGCGCTGCCGGTTTGGCCGGACGAGCCTCTGCCGGCGCTGACATTTTGGCTTCCTGCTCTTTGTTTTTGTCGACTTTGATTTCTTCCGGCGCTTTTAAGATTTTGTCGAGAATGCTTTGGGTTTCTTTGGAGCGGCGGTTGGTGTAGACAATGTTTTGTTTGTCCGCCGGCATCATTTCCAACAGCTTTTCCATATTTTTGATTTGTTTGTTTTTTTTGATCAGGTTAATGTCGTCGACCACCAGAATGTTGATTTTGGACAAGTCAATCTGTCCTTCGTTGACCAGATCGACCAAAAGGTCGGGCGAACCGATGATGACGTCTCCCTCTTCTTCGCCGTCCGCGTCTTCTTCGGTTTCTTCATGAAAGCGGTTGAGCATGGCCAGACTGTCGGAAATCGTTACCGATTTTTGCGAATCGGAAGTCATGATCAGAATATTCAGCTTTTCCCTGCGGCTGATGATGTCGATCAGCGGCAGGACATAAGAAACGGTTTTGCCGCAGCCGCCGGGCGCGATGGTAAAAATGTCCTTACCCTGCAAAATGGCGGGGATAACGTCTACCTGTACGGTAGTCGGCTTTTCAATGCCGCATTCGTTGATCGCCTTTACCGTTTTTTCGCTTAAGCCCAAATCGAGAAAATTCATTTTATTTATCCGTTTTAAAAAAATTAACCTTGTCCGTATTATCTATTTTTTGCTTTAAGAGTCAACCTTATAATGCCGCAAAAAAAACAGGCTGCGGAATGTCCGCGGCCTGTAAAAGCGCGTCGTTTAAATTTAAACGCGGCCGTAAACGTCTTCCAGACGGACGATGTCGTTTTCATCCAGGTTATCGCCGGCCTGAACTTCGATAAATTCGACGTCGCTGTCGGTGGCGTTTTCGATCCGGTGTTTGGTTTCGACCGGAATGAAAACGTGTTCGTCGGTCTTTTTGGTCAAAACTTCGTCGCCCAAGGTAACCAAAGCGGTGCCTTTGACAATGATCCAGTGTTCGGCCCGGTGGTGGTGCAGCTGAAGCGAAAGTTTTGATCCCGGCGTTACTTTGATTCTTTTGACACAGAAAGTTTCACCGCAGTCAATGACTTCCCAGGTGCCCCAGGGGCGGGTGTCTTTTTGTCCGCGTACGTAATTGTTTGCCATTTCGTTTAATCCTTAAATTATACAATAAAAAATTATACCTGCCGGAAGGGTAAGGCAATCGGGCTTAAGAGTCAACCGTTATCTTGTCCGGGCACAAAATGCCCCGGCGCGTGATTTTAGGCTTGATGAAAACGCGGATAAAGCATATAAATAACCATGATATTTTTTTGCTGAATGGAAAGTGTTATGCAGTCACCGGCTATCAAACAGGCTCTCGGCATCCTCAAACAACTGCGGCAGATTATGGAAACGCCGGAAAGCGTTCCCGATAAGCTCTCCCGCATCCTTCAAACCATTGCCGCCAAAATGCAGGCGGACGCGGCCGCCTGTTACGTGGGCGTTGACGACAATTATCTGGAGCTTTTTGCCTCATACGGTTTCAAACAGGCTTCGTCCCACCGTCTGCGCCTGCGCTATAACGAAGGCATGGCCGGCGAGGTGGCGGAAAGCAAAAGGTCGCTTGTAATCAACAACATCTGGATGTATCCGAAGTTCGTTTCCAAGCCGGAACTGCTGGAGGAAAAGGATTTTAACTCGTTTATCGGGGTGCCGGTACTGCAGTGGAACCGCACCGTCGGCGTGCTGGCGCTTTATAACGCGGCGGAAGTGAGCCGTTCGGAAATTGACCTTGAGCTGCTTGAAACGATTGCGATGGTGCTGGCGGAAATCCTTTCTTCCGAGGAAATGACGCGTTACAAAAAGTCGCTGATCAAAGCGCGGGGGCTGTCAACCAAAGAACGCATCAAGGGGCTGAGCTTAAACAAAGGGTATGGCATCGGGACCGCCGTCGTGCACCGACGTCGTCAGTCGGTGACCAACATTTTTGCCGAAGACCGGGAAAAGGAACTGCGGCGGTTGGAAATCGCCCATCATCAGATGAACGAGGATCTGGACGCCAAGTTCAATTCCACCAAGCTCGGGCTCGGAGAACACGTCGATATTCTGGACGCTTACCGGATGTTTGCCAAAGACAAGGGCTGGTACGGCAAAATCGCCGATAACGTCAAGGGCGGCCTGGCCGCGGAGGCGGCGGTCGAACGCGCTTACGAAGACATGTGGAACCGGTTGTCCGCCAGTACCGACAGCTATATGCGCGAGCGTCTGCACGATCTGCGGGACGTGGCCGACCGGCTGCAGTCCTATCTCAGCGGCGATTACAACCGGATGCCGGAAAGCGGGGCAAAGGACATCGTCATCGTGGCGCAGACAATGGGGCCGGCGGAACTGATGGATTATGACTACAGCCGGATCCGCGGGCTGATTCTTGAAGACGGAACGCCGACCATGCATGTGGCGATCGTCGCCAAAGCCTTAAACATTCCGGTGCTGGCGAAGATCAAGGGAATTTTTGCCGAAATTCAGAGCGGGCAGACGGTGGCGCTTGACGGCAACGAAGGTTTTGTTTATGTCAATCCGTCGCCCCAGGTCGAGGCCGACTTCCGCAAGCGAATCGCCGAACGGGAAGAATTGCAGAAAAAACTGGCGGCTCTCCGCAGTCTGCCGGCAAAGACGCTGAACGGGGTCGATGTCGGGCTTTACGTCAATGTCGGGCTGCCGATGGATTTTGACTATATCGAAACCACCAACTGCGACGGGGTGGGCCTTTACCGTACGGAGATTCCCTTTATGACTTCCGACGCCATGCCCGACGTCGAAAAACAGGTGTCTTATTATAAGAACCTGATGGACCGCTGCGGCGACAAAAAAGTGATTTTCCGCAGTCTGGACGTGGGGTCGGACAAGCTTTTGCCCTACTGGGCCTATGCCGGAGAAGCCAACCCGGCGATCGGCTGGCGTTCGATCCGGATCACGCTTGACCGGCGGGCGATCCTGCGCAAACAGATCCGCGCCTTTTTGCTTTCGGCGGCGGGCAAGGAACTGAACGTGATGTTTCCGATGATTTCCGATCTGGCGGAATTTGAAGACGCCAAGGAAACGCTGATGATTGAGCTGGAAAAAGACAAAAGCCACGGCTTTCCGGTGCCCAAAAAAGTCAATGTCGGGCTGATGGTTGAGGTGCCGTCGGTGATTTTCCAGCTGGACGACATTTTGCAAAGAGCCGATTTCGTTTCGGTCGGAACCAATGACCTGGCGCAGTTTATATTTGCCTGCGACCGCGGCAATCCGAAGCTGTCCGAACGTTACGACGTGCTTTCGGCGCCGTTTTTGAACGTGATGAAAACGATCGTCGACAAGGCGGACGCAGCCGGCGTTTACTGTTCCGTCTGCGGCGAAATGGCGAGTAATCCGATCGAAGCGCTGGCGCTGATCGGACTCGGTTACCGCAACCTTTCAAGCAACGGCGCCTCTTTCGGCCGGATTAAGAGCATGGTGCGTTCGGTCAATACCGAAGAAATCGCCGACTATATGCGGCTGCTGCTGAAATCGACCAAAAATACCCTGCGTCCGCAATTAATTGCGTATGCTTATGATCACGGTATTGAAATTTATTAAAAAGTGTGGTTGAATGGGGCGAATTTGAAAAAACATGCGCAAAAAACATCATCAGGGGACAAGATCGTGATAAAAGAAGCCGAAGCTGAGAGAAAAAAACAGAATGCCGCCGGGAGCGGAGCCGCAGCCGGAACAATGATGCCAGAACCGGCCGAGGATACGGACAGAATCGGCAACCTGCTGTGTCACGAACGGTTGAAAAAAGGGCTTGAACTGGAAGACATTTCACAGGTGCTTTGCATCCGCCGCGTATATCTGGAGGCGATTGAAAGCGGTAATTATGTCGAACTGCCGCCGCTGCCTTATTCCGCCGGCTTTGTCAATTCCTATGCCAAGTATCTGGGGTTGAACAATACGCGCATTACCCAGCTGTTCCGCGAAGAGTTGAACGACGGCGCCAGGGAAAAGCGGATATTTATGACCGAAGACCTGTCGGCGGAAGCCGGCCTGCCTGACAAACGTTATATTATCGGAGGTATTGCCGCTCTCTTTCTGATCGGCGGATTGTGGTCGTTATGGCATCGTTCCGGTGATGAGAACGCGCCAACGGAGAGAATCGTGAGCGAAACGGCGGCGGATGCCGCGGCGGGAGAAATCGAATATTTTTCTCCGTCGACGGACGAGGCGGAAGCCGTACAGTCGGGCGCGGTGCCGGAAACGATTGCGCAGCCGGCGGAACAGGAAGCCGAGGCGGCCGTTGAAGAACGTCCGGTTGAGCAAGTCGTAATGAAGGAAGAAAGTTTTATCGAACCGCAGGTCAGACATGTTGCGGAAGAAGCGGCCGGTTCGGCGGCCGAGAATGCGGCGGCGGAAACCTTAAAGCCGGCAGCGGCGGAAATGCAGACGGAAAAGGCGGCGGCTTCGGTTGAAATCAAAATCAGCAAGGAAGACACCTGGATTGAAGTTCGGGACAATAAGAAAGTTTATTTCAACAAAGTCATGCGGCCGGGCGAAAGCTACCGGGTGCCGGAAGGCAAAGGGATGATTTTGTCGGCCGGCAAATACAACGGCGTCGAGGTTTACGTCAACGGACGGCTGACGCCGGTCATTCAGCCGAACAAAAAAATGAACATTGCGCTTGATCCGTTTGTGGAAGCGGCGGAACATTAGCCGACAGGTGAAATTTAATCGGAAAATAGCAGGCGGGGTCTTGCTATTTTCTTTGCGTTTAAGGGAGAGAAAATTATGGCGAAATTGCAGTGCGTGCGCGGTACTTACGATTTGTACGGCGCGGCGAAAAGAAAAACCAAGCAGGTAGTGAGAACCGGCGAGGAAGTGGTGGAAAAATACGGGTTTGAAGAAATAGAAACCCCGATTTTCGAGTTTACCGAAGTGTTTGCCCGCAACCTCGGCGATACCAGCGACATCGTTACCAAGGAAATGTACTGTTTTGAAGACCGCGGCGGCGAAAGCCTTACGCTTCGGCCGGAAGGCACCGCCGGAGTGGTTCGCGCGTTTGTTTCCAACGGCATGCAGCAAAATCTGCCGGTCAAGTTTTATTATCACGGCCAGATGTTTCGTTACGAGCGGCCGCAGAAAGGCCGTCAGCGTCAGTTTACCCAGTTCGGGGTGGAACTGCTCGGCGCCGATACGCCGCAAGCGGATATTGAAGTGATTGCCATGGCTTACGAATTTTTGGAAAAACTGGGGCTGTCCGGTCAGGTGACGGTGGAGGTCAATTCGCTGGGCGATGCGGAAAGCCGCAATGCCTACCGGGAAAAGCTGGTGGCTTATCTGAAGGAACATTTCGACGAACTGTCTGCCGACAGCAAGAACCGTCTGGAAAGAAATCCGCTGCGGGTGCTTGATTCCAAGGAGGAATGCGACAAGGCGGTGGTGGAAAAGGCGCCGCTTTATGCCGACAGCCTGAACGAAAAGTCGAAGGCTTTTTTTGCCAAGGTGCTGGACGGGCTGGACCGACTGGGAATCAAATACCGGGTTAACAACCGGCTGGTGCGCGGGCTGGACTATTATTCGCACACCGTGTTTGAACTGGTAACCGACAAGCTCGGCGCGCAGGGAACGGTTTTGGCCGGCGGCCGTTATGACGGTCTGGTCGAACAGATGGGCGGCGGTGCGGTGGCCGGTATCGGCTGGGCCTGCGGGGTAGAGCGGCTGGCCATGCTGCTTGACGAAGAACCGGCGGTTGAAAGACCGGTAGCCGTAATTCCGGTCGGTGAGGAAGCCGAGGACAAAGCGCTGGAGATTGCCCACCGGCTGCGTCTGGCCGGGCTGAAAACCGAGCAGGGATACAGCGGCAACCTGAAAAAGCGGATGATCAGAGCCGACAAGGCCAATGCCCGCAAGGCCGTGATTATCGGATCCGAGGAACTGGCAAGAAACGAAGTGACGGTCAAGGATCTGGACAGCGGCGAACAGAAAAACGTTGCGTTGGATCAATTAATCGAGGAAGTGAAATAAATGAGTTTTGCCGAAAATTTAGCAAACGTTGTCAACCGTTACGACGAGATTTCGTCGCTTTTGTCGTCGCCGGACGTAACGCCGGAAAACCTGGTGAAGATGAACAAGGAATTGGCCGAACTGGGGCCGGTGGTTGAAGCCGTCAACCATTACCGCAAAGCGGAAAAAGACCTGAACGATGCCAAGGCAATGATGGAAGACCCCGGTATGGACAGGGAAATGCGGGAAATGGCGGAAGCCGAATATTACGAGCTGAAGGAAAAGCTGCCGGAACTGGAAAAGGAAATTAAAATCCTGCTGCTGCCGAAAGACGAGGAAGACGAGAAAAACGCCATTCTGGAAGTGCGCGCCGGTACCGGCGGCGACGAGGCCGCTCTGTTTGCCGCGGTTTTGTTCGAGATGTACCAGCGTTATGCGCAGAAACAGGGGTGGCGTTTTGAAATTCTTGATGCCGACGAAAACGGTTTGGGCGGTTATAAGGAGGCGTCGGCCAAAATTACCGGCAAGGACGTTTTTTCCAAACTGAAGTTTGAATCGGGAGCGCACCGCGTGCAGCGCGTTCCGGTTACCGAATCGCAGGGACGGGTGCATACGTCCGCGGCAACGGTGGCGGTGCTGCCGGAAATTGAGGAAGTGGACATGTACATCAACCCGGCCGATCTTAAAATCGACGTGTACCGCGCGTCGGGTGCCGGCGGCCAGCACGTTAACCGAACCGAATCGGCGGTAAGAATCACTCATATTCCGACCGGTATCGTGGTGCAGTGCCAGGACGACCGTTCACAGTTCAAAAACAAGGAAAAGGCGATGAATCACCTGCGCGCCAAGCTTTATGACCAGCAGAAAACGGCCATTGACGCCAAATATTCGGAACGGCGCAAACTGCAGGTCGGCAGCGGCGACCGTTCGGAGCGCATCCGCACCTACAATTATCCGCAGGGACGGGTGACCGACCACCGCATCAACCTCACCCTGTACAAGCTGGACGATATTGTTTCCGGCGACGCGCTGGGAGAAATCATCGACGCTCTGATTGCCGAAGACCAGGCGCGGCGGCTGAGCGAACTGGAATAAGAATCTGCGGAAACGTTACTGTTTTTTTAAGAAAATGGCGTTATTGTATTTGGAAACGGAGAAAATAAAATGAAAAAAATTGCAGTTATCGGCGTGACCGAAAGCGTCGGAAGAGAGATTTTGGCTTTTTTGGCAGACGGCGGTTACCGGCCGTCGGACACGGCGGCTTTGGAAACCAAGGTGCCGCTCGGTACTCAGGTGTCTTTCGGCGAGGAAGAAGACATTGACGTCGGCAATTTGGAAGATTTTGACTTTGCCGAGGCGGAAATTGCAATTTTTGCCGCATCGGAGGAAATTTCCCGCCGTTATGCCGCCAAGGCGGCGGCCAAAGGCTGTAAAGTAATTGATTGCAGCGGCGCCTTTTTTGCCGATGCGGAAGTGCCGATGATCGTGGCCGGAGTTAACGATGACAGATTGTCGGCGGCGGCCAAAAATATCGTCGGCGTACCGTCAGCTGCGGTGGCTCAGATTCTTCTGCCGCTGAAGGCTGCGGATGAGGCGTACGGAATCAAACGGCTGATCGTTTCCACCTATACTTCGACTTCGGTTTACGGTAAGGAGGGGATGGACGAATTGTTTAACCAGACCCGGAAAATCTTTATGAACGAAAGCCTGGCGGACAACCAGAAGGTTTTTGAAAAGCAGATTGCCTTTAACGTTATTCCGCAGGTGGAAGAGTTTATCGGCGAAGAAACCAGACTGGAGTGGCAGATCAATGCCGAAACCAAAAAGGTTTTGGGACGCGACGTGAAGGTACATGCCAACTGTGCCTTTATTCCCGCCTTTATCGGCAACGCCGTTTACGTCAATGCGGAATGCGAAAAGGAAGTTGACGTTGACGAAGTGCGGAAGCTGATGAAACAGACGGAAGGCGTGATCGTGTTTGACAAGAACGTCAAGGGCGGTTACGTGACCTTAAACGACGTGCAGGGCGAAATTGAGGTTTACGTCAGCCGGCTGCGGCAGGACGCTTCGGTCGAAAACGGCTTCAGCTTCTGGTCGGCGGCGGACAACCTGCGTTTCGGGGTGGCCGGCAACGCTTATAAAATCATGCGGAAATGGCTGGGGATGAGTTAGGTTCCGGCCGGTAAATTTCAGACGGGAGGCAAAAATGAAAAATTGGCGTTTGTGGGGATGTTTGCTGTTGTGGTGTTTTGCGCTTGCGGGCTGGTGCGCGGCCGACGCGGCTTATGCAGCGGAAAAAAAATCTCCGGCTGTCGAAAACGCCGATTTTGCCTCCCTGACAAAAGAACTGAACGGCATTGAAGAGGTTTTAAAATCGGGAAAGGTTGACAATGCGGCCATCAGCCGGTATGTGTCGTTTCTGGGAGACCTTCGTTCCCGTCTGCTGGAAACGCAAAACCGGCTCAATTCCGGCCTGAAAAGCATCAACCGGCGGATAGAGTCTTTGGGCGAGGCGCCGAAGGAAGGCGAGGAAGAGCTGCCGGTTATTGCCGAAAAAAGAAAAGAATACAATGAAGAGGCGGTGTTTCAAAAAGGGCGGATTGCCGAAAACGATCTGCTGATCAACCGGGTGGACGAGCTGACGGCGCTGATCGTTATTGTCCGCAACAAGGTTTTGTTCGGCAATTTGTTCGTCTATCAGGATCCGATGATTTATCCCAGCAACCTGCTGAAGGCGACCGGGCAGTTTCTGGATTTTTGCTTTAATATAATCAAGTCGCCGGTCGATTGGTACCGGGATCTGACTACGGAACAGAAAAACACCGTGGATTCAAACGTCTTTACCGTGATTCTGGCAATCGGCGCGACGCTTGCTGTCGGTTATATGCTGCGGCGGCTGATTATCCGCCACCTCGGCTATAAGCAGAATCTGACTGCGCCGCCGCCGTATTTTACCAAAGTGATGGCCGCCTTTTTCGTGGCCTGTGCATACGGGGTTATTCCGGCAGTGCTGCTCGGCAGTTTTCTGGTCTGGGTTATTCATACCAAAATTCTGACTATCGGCTTTTTCGGCATTGCCCTTTCCAGCGCGTTGTATTACGTGCTTTACATTTTTCTGGCCAATGCGGTGGTGCGGGTGGTTTTTGCCCCGTATAACGGCATGTGGCGGCTGGTCAACATGGACGATGCCAAGGCCAAAAGGCTGGCGGCGGCTTTTTATTTCAGTTTTTTCGTGGTTGGCGTCAGCAGTATGCTGCTGCATATTGCCGGCGAGGCAAACTATACGGTTGAGCTGATTTACTATCTGTCTTTGATCAACAGCGCCGTCAAGGCTTTTTGCGTGGTATTGGTGGTCAAGCGCTTTTTCTGGGAAGAAGATGCGGTTTGCGAACTGACGGAAGAGGGGGCTGACGACGAAGATTTCGTCGATGCCAAAACCCGGACGGCGTTTCGAGTTATTTTTCTCACTTCCGTTTTGGCGGCGGCGGTTGTCGGCATTTCCGTATTCGGCTATCCGCGGCTTTCCGAATTTATTATCAACCGTTTTCTGCTTTCGATGCTGGTCATCGGCGTGTTTGTCATTCTCAGAAAGTCGGTATTCGAGTTGCTGAAGCGTATTTTGCTGTTCAACTTCTGGGTAAAAAAACTGCGGGTGCGCCGGCAGCTGATAGAAAAACTCGATTTTTGGCTCGGCGTGGTCGTCAATCCGGTTTTCGGCATATTGACGGTTCTGGCGCTGCTTTCGCTGTGGGGCGTGTCGACGGATCTGCTGCTGCAAAGCATTTGGAAAATTCTGTTCGGTTTTAAGGTCGGCGGGGTTGAAATTTCGCTGCTTTCGATTTTGCTCGGCATCGGCGTCTTTTTCGCCTGTCTCAGTCTGATCAAAATTTTGCGCCGGAAGCTGTTTGACAACATTTTGTCGCATGTGGAAATGGACGACGGCATCCGTCATTCGCTGGCATCGGGTTTCGGTTTTGTCGGTTTCGTGCTGGCGACGTTTCTGGCGATTGCGGTGATGGGCGGGGATTTAAGCAACGTTGCCCTGGTTGCCGGTGCTCTTTCCGTCGGTATCGGTCTTGGTTTGCAAAACATCGTTAACAACTTTGTTTCCGGCATTATTCTTTTGTTTGAACGGCCGGTTAAGGTCGGCGACTGGGTTATCATCAACGGTGAGGAAGGGCGGATCAAGCAGATCAACATCCGTTCGACCGAGGTGGAGACGTTCAAAAAATCAAGCGTCATTATTCCCAACGCAACGCTGCTTTCAACCTCAGTTACCAACCTGACCCACAGCAACAACTGGTCGCGGCAGTCGGTGACGGTCGGAGTGGCTTACGGTACCGATCCGAAAAAAGTGAGCGACATTTTGCTTGAATGCGCGAAAGCCAACAAGAAAGTTCTCAAAAATCCGGCGCCTTACGTTTTGTTCCAGAATTTCGGCGCCAGCAGCCTTGATTTTGAACTGCGCTGCTATACCAGCGACATTTGGAGCGGGTGGTCGATCCCGAGCGAACTGCGTTTTGAAATAGACCGCCGCTTCCGCGAGGAAGGAATCGAGATTCCGTTTAATCAGCTGGTTGTTCACCGCGGCGGAGAAATCAGCGAAGAGGCGCAAACCCAATTCTATGCCCGTCGCAGCGGCGCGATGAAAAAAGAGGCGGCGGCAGGGAAAGAAAAGGAAGAACGGCCGGCAGAGAAAGGCAATGCGAAAGAAGGCCGTCCGGCAGAAAAAAAGGATGGAAAAAATGCGAATTAGCGATTTAAAGGGCAAAAAAATTGCCGTATGGGGGCTGGGAACCGAAGGTGTTCAGGCGGTGCGTTATCTGACGGCAAAGGAAATAACCGACAAAATCGTCCTTTTTAACGATACGGAAGCGGAAAAGCCGGAATGCTGCCGGCCGTTTGAGTTAATTTGCGGAGAAAAAATTGCCGCTTCTCTCGACCGGGCGGAAGTGATCATTCATTCGCCCGGAGTGAGCATTTACCGGGAAGAACTGGCGGAAGCCAGACGGCGCGGGATCGTCGTCACTTCGGTAACCGATCTGTGCTTAAACGAGTTTTTGTCCCGGCCGGGCTGCCGGGTAATCGGCGTCAGCGGGTCCAAGGGCAAAAGCACCAGCGTGAGCGTGCTGGCTTATATCTTGCGCGAAACCGGACACAAGGCTGCCCTGGGCGGCAATATCGGCCGGCCGATGATTGAGCTTTTGGACGACGATTACGAATTTGTGGTTGAAGAGTTTTCCAGCTATCAGGCTTCGGATCTGACGGTTTCGCCGCAGATTGCCATGTTCACCAATTTGTATTACGTACATACGGACTGGCACCGCGGACATGAAAACTATTGCCGTGACAAGATACATCTGATTGCCAACCAGAAACCGGGCGATGTTTATTTTGCCAACCGTCGCAATCCGCAGCTGGTCGAATATACGCGGCCTTATGCCGGAAACTGCCGCTGGTACAATGAGGCGGAAGTTTTTCATGCCGAAGACGGCGTTTTGTACCGGGGAAAGGAAAAACTGGCGGATATCAGGGAACTGAAGCTGAGCGGAAAGCATAACATGGACAATCTGGCCGGCGTATTTTCGGTGCTTGAATATCTGGGAATTGACGTCAGACGGGCGGCGGAGATTTTGAAAGATTTTGAGCCGCTGCCGCACCGTTTGCAAAAAGTGGCGGAAAAAGAAGGCGTCGTTTTCATCAACGACAGCATTTCCACCGCGCCGGAAGCGGCCATCGGCGCCATGGGCAGTTTTAACGGCAATCTGATTCTGATTTCCGGCGGGCAGGACAACGAGCAGGATTATCGCGACTATGCGGAAACGGTAGAAAACAACGAGCGGGTAAAAGCGGTAATCACTCTGTATCAGACCGGTCCGAAAATTGCCGGCGTTTTGCGGGAGTTTGTCCGCCGGCCGGGATTTGAAAACATTGAGGCCAAAACGCTGGAAGAAGCGGTACAAACGGCTTTTGACAAGTTGAAAAGCCTTGGCGGCGGAACGGTTTTGTTTTCGCCGACCAGTCCCAGTTTCGGTTTTTATAAGAATTTTATCGAGCGCGGCAATCATTTTATAAAAATTGTGCAGTCTCTGTCTCTTATACACATCTGACGCTGCCGACGA
>OWJI01001800.1_pt1 | contig 12760 bp, 9 predicted proteins | sample 1732541 | NCBI WGS metagenome assembly OWJI01 (sample SAMN05065727, study PRJEB22554) | human gut metagenome | biome: ENVO:2100002; feature: ENVO:00000062; material: ENVO:00002003 | host: Homo sapiens | place: USA
TCTCCTCGATGGAGTAGTGGCTGCCATCGAACATGATGGAAGAGAAGCCGGCCTCGATGCAGGCCTTGCAGCCCTCATAGGTGCCGTGATCCAGATGCAGGGCAACGGGAACGGTGATGCCCATGGAATCGACCATTGCGCTGACCATGGCAGCGACGGTCTTGAAACCGGTCATGTACTTGCCGGCACCCTCGGAAACACCCAGAATCACAGGGCTCTTCATTTCCTCGCAGGCGGTCAGAACGGACTTGGTCCACTCCAGATTGTTGATGTTGAACTGAGGCACACCGTAGTGGCCATCACGTGCTTTGATCAGCATTTCGGTTGCATTTACCAACATTATTCATTACCTCCACAAAATCATTGGGGTCTTGCTCGTTTCATATCCGCTTTGTGCACGGTTTAACGAACCTACAGAATTAGTATACCCCAAACAGCGGCCAAAATCAATCCAAACCGGTGCTTTTCCTGTAACAATGCGGGGATTCTGTTTCTGGCAGGGTGCAGGGGGTTACTGCCAGAAGCGCGTATATTCGATAGAATGCAACAAATTTCCATATAATGTGCAACGAGCGGCCGAAAGACAGAAAGCTTGATGAAGGACGGATTTTCAACACAGATCCACATTCGTCAAAATGATATTGGGCAATTTGGCAAAAGCGGACAGGATGCAGTTCAAAAAATTGTCATATTTCCGACTTGTATTCTACAAATTGTACGCAGGAAATCAAAAAAGGTCGAACCAAAAAGTGGAAAACCTTGTGGAAAGTGTGGAATTCCACAGGCAAAACAGGCTTTAAAGCTGGACTTTTGAACTTTCTCCACAGGGTTTTCAACATGTGGAAAAATAATCGCTCTTCTACGGATTGTATACCGCGTTTTTGTGGAAAACTTTTTTCTCCGGCAAAACAGAGGGATATCTACCCAGCAGCCGGGTAAAGCTGATGCAGGGCGGCAGAACATTTCTGCAAAAAAGCGGAAACGGCCTCCGGCACCACGAACAGAAAAACTTTTGCAGGACGCGGATAAAAAACGGTAATTTGCTGGCAAACAAGGTCGGCTTATGCTATACTTCAAAATGAGTTATCATCTTCAGATCATACCGGTGCGCGGCCCAGAGTGCGGCGCGCCTTTTGGAGGGTGTGCACAGCACCTTCCGGTGATACAACGGAAGGAGAAAATCATCATGGAAGAAAAGAACCAGCCGCGCCGTCCGCGCCGCAGCCCGGAAGAGCCGCTGCAGAAGAACGAGAGCCTTGTTTATGGCAAAAATCCGGTGACCGAACTGCTGAAAAGCGGTTCCGGCGTGGACACCGTGCTCATTGCTGAGGGCATGGCTCCGGCCGTGGCGGCTTACTATACCGCATTGGCAAAGGAAGCGGGTGCCACGGTGAAGCGGGTGCACCCCAACAAGCTGCGCCTGATGACCGGCACCGAGAGCCATCAGGGTGTGGCGGCATTTGCCAGCGAGATCGAATACGTGACGGTAGACGACCTGATGGCAGCAGCCAAGGACAAGGGCGAGGCACCTTTTCTGGTGCTGAGCGATGGCATTGAAGACCCGCACAATCTGGGTGCCGTGATGCGCAGTGCTCTGCTGTGCGGTGCGCATGGCATCGTGATCCCAAAGCGCGGCGGAGCATCGGTCACGCCTACCGTCATCAAGTCCAGCGCAGGTGCCGCAGAACGCCTGCCGGTGGCTCGTGTGGCCAACATCGGTGAGACCATCCGCCGCCTGAAGGAGCAGGGTGTGTTCGTCTACTGCGCCGATATGGACGGCGTGTCTCTGCGCAGGAACAACCTGACCGGCCCCATTGCACTGGTGCTGGGCAGCGAGGGCAGCGGTGTTTCGCAGCTGGTGAAAAAGCTGTGCGACGGCGTGGTGCGGCTGGATATGGCAGCACCGGGCACCGGTGTGGACAGCTACAACGTGTCGGTGGCTGCGGGCATTATTCTGTACGAGATCCAGTCCCAGCGCGCAGCACAGCAGGCATGATCCGGCATTCGGGCCGGAACCTCAATTTGAATTACAGGAGGGACAAGAATGCCGAAAGATAAAAATAATGGCCGGGAAATGACCCCGGATGAAAAGTTCCGCTCCTTTTTCAGCACCACGGCGGTGGATATCCCGGAGGAGATGACCCGGAGGGACGAAAACCAGCCGGAGGAAAAGCCGCAGAAACGGTTTGGCCTGTTTGGCCGTGGTAAGAAAAAGCAGGAGACTGACGAAGCTGCAGCAGAGCAGCCGCAGGAAATGCCCACCGGTGAGGTGCGGCTGGGTGAAGATGCGCAGCCGGAACCGGAAGCGGATCTGGAACTGATGCTGAAGCCGGAGGCAGACCCGGAACAGGAACTGGCCCCGTGGCCTTTTCTGGAGAAGGAAGCAGAGGATACACAGCCGGAAGCACCCGCCAAAAAGCCGGAGGAAAAATCTGCACCGCAAACGGCGGAACCCCCGGCGGCAGTGAAGCCGGAAACACCCCGGCAGAGCGCTGTCCCGGCGGCAAGACCCGCAGAGCAGCACAGCACGGCAAAGCCTCTCCGGCACCCCAAGAATGCGCCGGAGGTGCTGCTGCCGCAGGAAGAGCAGGAGCAGCAGGAGATGGCACAGCTCAAGGCGATGATCAACGGCCTGAGCGACCAGAAGCCGGAAAAGCCTGCACCGAGGGCCGAAGCAGCCCCGGCAGCAGAAACTGAACCGGCTGAAAGCAAAAAGAAACCGTCCGGTGCACCGCTGCCCGCGGCTGTGTTTGCAGCGGTAAAGGAGACGGCACCGGAGCTGCAGCCGGAACCTGTGCCGCAGCCGGAAAAGCAGCCGGTGGCCGATTTCTTTGGCAAGGCGCAGAGCGAGGACGCACCGCAGGCACCTTTGGCCCCGGCAGAGGAGCCTGCCGCAAAAGAGGACACCATGAGCCTGCCGCTGCTGCCGCTGGACGGTGAAGAGCCGCAGCAGGCACCGGAGAAGGCACCCGCTGCGCCACAGCCGGAACTGAAAGCTGAGGCGGAGGACGCGGTGTCTCCGGAGGAACATGCTGAAACGGAGCTGACCGAGCCGGAGGTTACGGCGGATAAACTGCACCGTATGAGTGCAGAGCTGACGCTGCGCTGCGTGCTGGGCGGCATTCTGGCTGTGGTGCTGCTGCATTTTGGTTTGGTATCGGATGGGCTGCTGCCCGCCATGGCGGCGCTGGACCCGGATGCTGCCCCGGCGGCATTCTATGGTGCAAACCTGCTGCTGCTGGCAGCAAGCCTGTGCGTGGGCTTCCCGGTGCTGCGCGACGGCCTGAACGGCCTGCGCGGACGGTCTTCTTCCGAGACGATGCCGGCGCTGGCCGCAGTAGCAGCGCTGGTGCAGGCGGTTACAGCCATGCTGAACGCAAATGTTTACCGCGGCACCACCGGCATCTCGCTGCTCAGCGGCATGGCCGCGCTGGGGCTGTTCCTTGCGCTGCTGGGCAGCCGGGTGATGCTGGCTGCTGTCAAGGGCGGCTATGAGCTGGTGACCAATGGTGTGGAGTTCGAGGGCGCCTACCGCGCCAAGGACAAAGACCTGCTGCGTGCCCTTGCACGGGATCTGGAACAGAAGGACCCCTGGGTGCTGCTGAGCCGCCCGATGATGAAGGAAGCTGACGGCTTTGTGGAGCAGAGCTTGAGTGAACGCGCAAGCGAGCGCCGTGCACGCAAAGTTTCGTACATCCTGCTGGGCGTTGCCCTGCTCAGCGGTGTGCTGTTCCTGCTGGCAGGTGCTGGCTGGAACAAAGCGGCGGCTGCCATGGCCGCTGTGCTGTGCATGGGCGCACCGCTTTCTTCTACCCTGATCGCGGGCGTTGCCTCGCTACGGCTGCAGCGTGCGGCTGCGGCTGTGGGCGCAGTCGTGCCCGGTTGGCAGGCCATTGAGCAGCTGGGCGGCATTGATACGCTGCAGATCGATGCAGACGACCTGTTCACCGCCGACAGCGCACAGCTGGAGGATATCCGCATCTTCAAGGGCGGCCGCATCGACCGCGCCATCCTGTACGCGGCCAGCGTGCTGAACGGGAGCCACGGCACCCTGAAGGGGCTGTTCCGCCAGATCGTTGAGGAACGCACAGACATCCTGTTCCCGGTCAAGGATCTGGAGCAGCACCATGGGCTGGGCTTTTCCGCCTGGTGCGATAACAACCGCATCCTCATTGGTACCCGCCGCTATCTGGAGCAGGAGGGCGTGCCGCTGCCGGACGAGGAATACGAGATGCAGCACTCGAAGAACGGCGAGCTGCAAATTTTGTATCTGGCTGTGTCCGGCAACCTGCACGCTATGTTCGTGCTGAAATATGTGGGCGGGCGCAATGTGGCCCGCGGCCTTGCCGTGCTGCAAAAGGAGAACATCCGCCTGCTGGTCACATGCCAGGACCCCAGTCTGACTGCACACCACATTACCGAAGCATACCGCCTGCCGGAAGGCATGATCACCGTGCTGGATCAGGAGCAGTGCAACGCCATCAAGGCCGCACCGGAAGACCCGGAGGACACCTGCTGCATGATCCATCTCAAGGCGTTTGCCAGCCTGACCGGCGGCCTGCAGGCTGCGGATCAGGCCCAGAACGCCGAGAGCAGCGCCACCACGGTACAGATGGTCTCGGTGCTGTTCTCCATTATCATTGCAGCGCTGCTCACCAGTGCAGGCAGCATCTGGGAGCTTTCGGTGGCAACGGTGCTGATGTATCAGGCAGCGTGGAGCGCCCTGAGCATTGCTGTGTGTGCACTGAAACAGCATAACTGAGAAATATTCTCAGAATAAATAGGAATTATTCTTGATTTCCATCAAAAAATATGGTATACTCTGTTCAGAACCTGAGCCGCAGGCGAAAAAAATTACCGCCGGGCTGAATGATAGAGCCGGGATCGGTCGATCCTGACAGAAGATCCGTTTTTGAAAGGAGAGCATCATGGAACTGAAGGGTACCAAAACCGAGAAAAATCTGATGGAAGCGTTTGCAGGCGAGAGCCAGGCACGCAACAAGTACACTTTCTTTGCCAGCATGGCAAAAAAAGAAGGCTACGAGCAGCTGGCCGCGATCTTTGAGGAGACCGCCGGCAATGAGAAGGAGCACGCAAAGATCTGGTTCAAGCTGCTGTGCGGCGGCGCGATCCCCGATACCCTGACTTGTCTGGACATGGCAGCAGGCGGTGAGCACGACGAGTGGACCGAGATGTACCCCCGCATGGCCAAGGAGGCCAAGGAAGAGGGCTTCAACCAGATCGCAGCCCTGTTCACCATGGTGGCACAGATCGAGAAGGAGCACGAGGAGCGCTACCGCGCCCTGGCCGAGAACCTGAAGAACCAGAAGGTGTTCGCCCGCGAAGAGCAGCAGCTGTGGCAGTGCCGGAACTGCGGCTACACCTTCATCGGCAAGTCGGCTCCGCTCAAGTGCCCGGTGTGCGCACACCCCCAGAGCTACTTTGAGCTGAAGAAGATCAATTACTGATGTGACCCACCCCAGAGGGACGACGGCAGTCGTCCCTCTTTTGCTGTTCAGAGCAGCGGCCGTTCCGGCAGAAAGATCATTGTCCCGCGGGAAGAATAGATCAGCCGCTGCACGGCGCAGCTGTACAACAGAAACAGCACCGCCAGTACCAGCACGGCCAGCATCAGCCCGCGCAGCCAGTGCCGGTGCCGTGGGCGGAAGGAACGGTGTGCTCCGGGCCGGTATCGCATGGTCTGCGCCTCCTTTTTTGCATTTGCCCATCCTATGCAGGGCCGCAGACGATTGTGCAGCCGGGGCTGCTGTGGTAAGATAAAAGAAGAACCATTCATCCAAAGGAGTTTTTATGCTGACAATCACCTTACTGGGCACGGCGGCCACCATGCCGCTGCCGGACCGCGCCCTCAGTACGGCCTTTGCAGCCTGCGGCGGCCACGGCCTGCTGTTCGACTGCGGCGAGGGCACCCAGGCGGCGGCCCGCCGTGCCGGGGTCAACCTGATGCGTGCGGACGCCGTCTGTCTGACCCATTATCACGGCGACCACATCTTCGGCCTGCCGGGTCTGCTGCAGACGCTGGGGGCCCAGGGCCGCACCCGGTCGCTGCTGCTGGTGGGGCCGAAAGGGCTTGCCGGCATCTGGAGCGCCGTGCGTGCCCTCACCGGGCCGCTGCCCTATGCCGTGCGTCTGCAGGAAGCAGACGGGCCGATGGCACTGGATGCGCTGTCGGAGGGCTGGCCGGCGGGTGCTGTGCTGCGCCCCTTTGCCACCCGGCACCGGGTGCCCAGCGTGGGTTATCGGTTGGAGCTGCCCCGGGCAGGCCGGTTCGACCCGGCCCGGGCCCGGGCGCTGGGGGTGCCGGTGCAGCAATGGAAACTTCTGCAGCAGGGGCAGAGCGTTCTCGTGAAAGGCCGCACCGTGGCCCCGGCGGAGGTGCTGGGCGCGCCGCGCCGGGGGCTGAGCATGGTATTCTCCGGCGACACGGCCCCCTGCGCCGCGCTGGAGCAGGCCGCACAGGGCGCTGACCTGCTGATTTGCGACGCCACCTATGCGCTTCCGGAACAGGAAGCCCAGGCAGCTCAGTGGGGGCACAGCACCTTTGGGCAGAGCGCCGCGTTGGCGGCCCGCGCCGGGGCGCATCGCCTCTGGCTGACCCACTATTCCCCCATGATCACCGACCCGGAAGCAGATCTGCCCCAGGCGCAGAGCATCTTCCCGGCGGCAGTGTGCGGCGCAGACGGGATGCAGATCACCCTGCAGTACGAGGAGGCGTGACCCATGCAAAACATCCGATTGGACGCCGGTGCGGCGGCTCTGCTGGCCCGGCTGCACGGGGCCGGATATGCGGCCTACGCGGTGGGCGGCTGCGTGCGGGACAGTCTGCTGGGGCGCACCCCGCAGGACTGGGACCTTTGCACCAGTGCCCGGCCGGAGCAGGTGCTGGCATTGTTCGGGGAGGGGCAGTGCATCCCCACCGGGCTGCAGCACGGCACCGTGACCATCAAATACGGCGGCCAGCTGTACGAGACCACTACCTTCCGCACCGAGGGGGCCTATACCGACGGCCGCCACCCGGACGAGGTACATTTTGTGCCGGATGTGCGGCAGGACCTGGCCCGGCGGGACTTTACCATCAATGCCATGGCCTACAACGATGCCGAGGGGCTCATCGACCCCTTTGGAGGGCAGCAGGACCTGCAGCAGGGCATCCTGCGGGCCGTGGGCGACCCCGCCACACGCTTTGAAGAGGATGCCCTGCGCATCCTGCGGCTGTACCGGTTCGCGGCGCGGTTCGGCTTTGCCATCGACCCACCCACCGGGCAGACGGCCCGGGCACTGTGTGCCCATCTGGACTGCGTGTCGGTGGAGCGGATCGAAGAAGAGCTGTCTAAATTGCTGGCAGCACCCGCCCCGGCGGCATATCTTGATGAAAAAATACTAAAAGTTATTATTCCGGAGCTTTCTGCCCCGGCATTGCAGGCCGCAAAGCCGGTGGTGGATGCCTGCCCGGCGGGCACAGAGGACCTGCCCGTGCGGTGGGCCGCATTGCTGATGAGCCTTGGCGAGGACGGCACCCGCAAGGCCCTGAAGCGCCTGCGCTGCTCCAACACCTGCATCGAGCAGACGGCGGTGCTGGTGAGGGAAACAGGAGGGGGCGGCGGAAGTTTCTCCGAGGCCCATCCGCTGGGGTGGGACCCTGCTGCCGCAGGCAGTAGGGCGGGCGATGGAATGGCCTGCAGCAGCAGCGACCGCCGCCAGTGGCGGAAGCAGGAAGCTTCCGCCGTTCCCGGACAGGACGCTGTCCCCGATACGGTCATCCGCATCCGGAAACTGCTGGGTCGGTACGACCTGCACACCGTGCAGCGGCTGGCGGCGCTGGGTGCTGCCATGGAGCCGGAACGGGCGGCTGATTTTGCTGCGCAGGCAGAATTGGCCGCACAGCTGGACGCCGACGGCGTGTGCTGCCGGGTCAGCCAGCTGGCCGTGAACGGCCGCGACCTGATGGCGGCGGGCATCCCGGCAGGGCCCGGCCTGCGCAGGACGCTGGAAGCCCTGCTGGACGCGGTCATCCGGGGGCAGCTGCTCAACGAGCGGCAGTGCCTGCTGGACGCCGCAGGGCAAATTTCTGCGTCTTGACAACTGGTTTTTGCCGCGTTACTATTATACTACTATTTTAGTGTGTTGAACACGCCAAAGGAGAAGCTATGACCACACAGAACTCTGCGCCCCGGCCCCCGCACGCCCTCATTGCCATGAGCGGCGGCGTGGACAGCTCGGTGGCTGCTTGGCTGATGCAGCGGGACGGGTACGACTGCACCGGCATCACCATGCGCCTGACCCACAACGAGATGCTGGGGCAGTCCGGTTTCCACACCTGCTGCTCGGAAAAGGACATCGAGGACGCCGCCGAGGTGGCCTTTGCCCTGGACATCCCTTACGAGGTGCTGGACTTCACCGCCGACTTCCGGGAACAGATCATCGAGAAGTTTGTCCGGGTGTATGAGGCCGGCGGCACCCCAAACCCCTGCATTGATTGTAATAAATACATGAAGTTCAACCATCTGTTGAACTGGGCGCAGGCCCACGGCATGGAATATGTGGTCACCGGCCACTATGCCCGGGTGGAACAGGACCCGGACACCGGCCGCTGGCTGCTCAAAAAGGGGCTGGATGAGGGCAAGGATCAGAGCTATGTGCTGTACAACCTCACCCAGCAGCAATTGGCTCATGTGCGCCTGCCGCTGGGGGCCCTGCACAAGACCGAGGTGCGTGCCATCGCCGAGCAGCATCATTTCATCAATGCCCGCAAACACGACAGCCAGGACATCTGCTTTGTGCCCGACGGCGACTATGCCCGCTTTATGGAGGGCTTTACCGGCAAGCACTACCCCGCCGGTGATTTTCTGGACGAGAGCGGCAAGGTGGTGGGCACCCACAACGGTGCGGTGCGTTACACGCTGGGCCAGCGCAAGGGCCTTGGGCTGGCACTGGGGGCCCCGGTGTACGTCTGCGGCAAGGACATGCAGGCCAACACGGTCACCGTCGGCCCGGAGAGTGCTTTGTTCGACCGCATCGTCTATGCGGAGGATGTGAACTGGATCGCCATCCCGGAGCTGAAAGAGCCGCTGCGGGTCACGGCCCGCACCCGCTACCACCAGACCGAGCAGGCCGCCACCGTTTACCCGGCGGAAAACGGCTTCCGGCTGGAGTTCAACCAGCCCCAGCGCGCCCCCACGCCCGGCCAGTCGGTGGTGCTGTATCAGGGGGATGTGGTGCTGGGCGGCGGCATCATTACGAGAGTGGAAAAGTAACAAGGAGACAAAACGCAATGCAAGATCAGTATTCCCGCACCCAGCTGCTGCTGGGCGCAGAGGCAATGGAAAAGCTGCACAATTCCCGCGTGGCCGTGTTCGGCATCGGCGGTGTGGGCGGCTACACGGTGGAGGCACTGGCCCGCAGCGGTGTGGGCGCGCTGGACCTCATCGACGATGATAAGGTCTGCCTGACCAACCTCAACCGCCAGATCATTGCCACCCGCAAGACCGTGGGCAAATTCAAGGTGGATGTGGCCGAGGAGCGCGTCCACGACATTGACCCGGACATCAAGGTCACGACCTACAAGACCTTCTTCGGCCCGGAGACCCAGGACAGCTTCGACTTCTCCCAGTTCGACTATGTGGTGGACGCCATCGACACCGTCACCGGCAAGCTGGCTCTGGTGATGAAGTGCAAGGAAGCCGGGGTGCCCATCATCTGCTCCATGGGCGCCGGCAACAAGATGGACCCCACCCGCTTTGAGGTGACCGACATCTACAAGACCTCGGTCTGCCCGCTGGCCAAGGTGATGCGTACCGAGTGCCGCAAGCGCAAGATCAAGCACCTGAAGGTGGTCTACTCCAAGGAGCCTGCCATGACCCCCATTGAGGACGACTCCATCAGCTGCAAGAACCACTGCATCTGCCCCCCGGGCACCCAGCGCAAGTGCACTGCACGGCGCACTGTGCCGGGCTCCAACGCCTTTGTGCCCTCGGTGGCCGGTCTGATCATCGGCGGCGAGGTCGTCAAAGACCTTGTGGGCTTTGTACCGCTGAAGGGGTAAAACCGACCGCAGCTTCCTTGCTGCGTGGGACGATTTGGAATGCGCTCCGCGTTGCTCTGCGCATAAGCTAAGGAAATAGTATTTTTTATTTCGGGGTTCAGAAACGCCTGCGGGCGTTTCTGAACCCCATTTTCACAGGTGGAGTCGTGGAGAAAAACGGCATTTGCAGCGCCGCTTTCTACGAAAGCGCGGCGCTGCGGGCGCGCTTGCTCCCCTGGGGGAGCTGTCGCGCAGCGACTGAGGGGCTATAAATGGAGAAGCGAAAAAAGCGTTAAAGCGATAGCGCCGACTGGCGCAGCGCTAGCTTTTTTGTGCTTCGACTTCTTCTTTAGGATTGTCAAGGGCGAGCAGCCCTTGGCCCGTTGCGGGGTGGGTGGAGTCCAGAGGTAGGGAGGGGGGACTCGGAACACCCCTCCCTGCCTCTGGCCCAGCGGAGCGTCTTTGCACGCTGAAAGCAAGCAGAAAGTTGCCATAGCAGCAACGCTACATCTGCTGCTTCCCTTCACGCCCCTCTCGTGAAAAAGAAAAACCCGGTGCATCCGCAGACGCTCCGGGTTTCTAAAATTATAGATGCTGTCAGGAAAGCACGGCGCTTTCCTCCACCTTGTCCAACACTGCCAGCTGCAAGGCGTTCAGCATACTGCGCTGTGCGCCGTAGGTGTCGGCGTAGGAGCTGTTGGCGCTGTCGATCTGCTCCTGTGTGGGAGTGATGTCCAGCTGCTCCGCAATGGCCTGAAAGACCAGATCCTGCTTGGCCAGATGCTCAAAGTAAGCGTCGGAATCCGCCAGCATCGCGTCGGCATCGGCGTAGCCCTTGGCCTGTGCGTAGGCGTCCAGCTCCATGCCGTACTGGGTAGCCAGCTGAGAGTGGTAGTTCAGGAACATCCGGATGTAGTAGCTGGTGATCTGGGTGGGGACTTCTTTAAAGGTGGAGTTCGTGAGCAGGTAGTCCATCGCGGCGTTGTCCAGATTGTTGGCGTACAGGGCGCTGTCAAAGTACTGGCGCAGGGCGTCTGCGGTGTGCAGGTCGTCGCTGGCGGCAAAATTGGTCTCCACCCACTTGTCGGTCAGGGTGGGGACAACGCTCTGGGTGATGGCGTTCAGGGTCACGCTGAACACGGCCTCCTTGCCGCTGAGGGTGATGGTGTTGCCCTCGGCATCGGTGGAGTCGCCGTAGCCCTCCGGGAAGGTGACGGTCACATCAAAGGTGTCACCGATGTTGTGGCCGATGATCTGATCCTCGAAGCCGTCAATGAAGGAGTGGCTGCCCAGCGTCAGGTCGTAGCCGGTGGCGGTGCCGCCGGTAAAGGCTACGCCATCCACCGCGCCGGAATAGTCGATGTTCACGGTGTCGCCGCTCTGGGCTGCCCGGTCGGTGATGTTCTGGGTGGTGGCGTACTGGTTCAGCAAAGTGTCAATCTGAGTCTGGATCTCGGCCTCGGTGGGCTCGATGTCGGCCTTGGAAAGCGGCAGCGCGGACACATCCTCCGGCAACGTCACATAGTCCAGTGCGCGGATGCCGGTCCAGTGGCCGTTATCGTCCAGCCCCTCAGAATAATCGAAGCTGGCGTAGTCGAAATCTGACACCTTGCCGTAGATGGACACGCTTGCGCCGGATGCGGCAGAGGATGCCGTGGTGCCGCTCTGCTTTTTGAGCAGCATAAAGCAGGCCGCAGCTACGCACAGCACAGCAGCCACCGCGCACAGCGCACACAACAGGATCTTGGTAATGCGTTTCAAAAGAGATACCTCCTAAAAATAGCAGACCGTTTTCACGGAGAATGCAAATGTCATACCTTATTATTATAACGGAAAAATGCGAAAAGAAAAGATTTTTGCGAAAATTCCACAAATGCCGTCCGGCACAGGTATCACTTTTGCCCGCTTTGAGGCGGGAAATGCCGCAAAACCGGTGGAAATACCCGGACGGTTCTGTTACAATAAAACTGTATGAGCCTTTCCCTGCGGGGGAAAGCCTTTTGCTGAAATTGGAGGATAAAACCATGGATTACAATAAAGCAGCTCTGGAAATGCACGAGACCCACAAGGGAAAGGTGGGCATCGTGAGCAAGGTGGAAGTCGCCACCCGTGACGACCTGTCCACCGCCTACACCCCCGGTGTGGCAGAGCCCTGCCGCAAGATCAAGGAAAACCCGGAGGACGTGTACAAGTACACCTTCAAGGGCAACATGGTAGCCGTTGTCTCCAACGGCACCGCCGTGCTGGGCCTCGGCGACATCGGCCCGGAGGCCGGTCTGCCGGTCATGGAGGGCAAGGCCGTGCTGTTCAAGGAGTTCGGCGGCGTGGACGCCTTCCCTATCTGCATCGACGCCCACGATGCTGCCAGTGTCATCGCCGCCTGCAAGGCCATTGCGCCCACCTTTGGCGGCATCAATCTGGAGGACATCAAGAGTCCCGAGTGCTTCGAGATCGAGGAGACCTTGGAGCGGGAGCTGGACATCCCCGTGTTCCACGACGACCAGCACGGCACCGCCATCGTGGTCACTGCTGCCCTCATCAACGCCCTGCGGGTGGTGAATAAGAAGATGGAGGACGTGCACATCGTTCTGAACGGCCCCGGCGCTGCCGGTACCGCCATCATCAAGATGCTCATGACCGCCGGTGCCAAGGACATTATTGCGGTGGATCAGTTCGGCACCCTGTACAAGGGCTGCAACAGCGCCGAAGCCCACAAGA
>OWJI01001805.1_pt1 | contig 12734 bp, 16 predicted proteins | sample 1732541 | NCBI WGS metagenome assembly OWJI01 (sample SAMN05065727, study PRJEB22554) | human gut metagenome | biome: ENVO:2100002; feature: ENVO:00000062; material: ENVO:00002003 | host: Homo sapiens | place: USA
CGAGATCTGCGCATGTCTCGTGGGCTCGGAGATGTGTATAAGAGACAGCGACTACAGAATAAGAATTAATTTCCCATCTTGAAATTAATCACAATTAATATCAATTTATATCTTGACTTTAAGTACCATCTGTAGTAATATACTTAATACAAGTTAAGGTTAACGATGATGAAAGGGTGGTGTTGATTATGAAATATAGGTTTATACTCATGAGGGATTGCTATAAGGCAGCCCACACGTTTTGGTTTGACAGCCTAGAAGAGGCAGCTGATTTCTAAAAGTTATGGAAAATAGTAGGAGGATTAACAATGATTGATAATATTGATGTTGCTTATTGCATGGCACAGCTTGAGAATAGAATAAGACGGGAAAATAATTCCGCTAAAATTTACCTTGAATGTGTTGGGAGGGTTGACCAGGTTTACGAAAGAATGATTAGTAGGTGGTCAACTATGATTGACTCCTTTGAAGCAGCATTTGGGGTTGATTATTTTTAGAATTTAGAAATTAGTGAAAGGTTATCGATGAAAGGGCAAACAATGAAACTCCGCAACATGAGCGCATACGTCACCGATGAAAAGAACATCACCATTGAGCTTGCAAACGGCGAGGTTCTGGACCTTGAAAACGCGCTTGTTCTTCACAGTTATTCTAGCCGCGTCGCTGTGTATTGCAAGATGCGCGTTTATCTGCTCCCTCTCTATGATTACAGCGTAACCACGTGGAAGCACGTTCACGCGTTCATTCAAGATTGTTGTAGTTTCGTTTGTGACTGTAACGCGCGCGAAATGCGCAAGATAGCGGCGCTTGGCGTTGATGATGAGAAGGAATACGCATTTGCGAAAGGCATCGTAGATGGGTTACCCGTTGAAAATGTCAATTGCGAAGGTTGCGTGCTATTTGGAAACGGCGAATGTTCGCGTCTGTGCGCACTCACCCATCGTGTCGTTACTTGGTAAAGAGAGGAACGCAACAACCTCGCATTTTGTAAGCGATTACGGCGCGGCACGCATCCTTGAGTGTGAGCGGGCTTCGCAATCAAATAAGGTCTACATTTACGATGTTCGCCACTCGTAACGAGGTTTACAGCGAGTTTGTTAGTGAGGTTTTGGACAATTTTAATGAAGGGTATTTTATCATGGAAAAGAGAATTTTCGGACGGAAATACAATACCGATACGGCTAAGCTTGTGGCTTTTAAAGAAACAGAGACACAGGGAGTGGGCCATTATGCTGAAAGTGTTTACCGGAAACGAAACGGCGAATACTTTTTCTTCGGCCGTGGAGGTGCTGCTACTCAATACACCGAATGCGAATACGGCGTGTGTGTCGGCGGATGTGTTATTGTGCCTTTGGATATTATAGACGTAGACACTATTGTAAAGGTGGTAGACGGATGCGAACTTGATAAGCGGGATTACAAATGTCCGGGTATAGATGATTGTGGACGTTTTGATTGGTTTTACTATTGCACCGTCGTTCACAGCGAATGCGACCCCAATATGTTCCGTTGTTAGGCGAACTGATGAGAGTACGCGAACTGACTATTGAGGAGGCATGGCTTTACATGCCTAAACCTCTCAAATCTTTGATCAGGTTTCTGGGAATGTTGATGGGTGCAGTTGTCATAGTCTTGTGTGCGATTTAAGATAATTCATGATTGATGCTTGTAAGAAACTTGTTGGATATCTTGTGAAGATTTTATGAAAAGTTGAATTTTCCGAACACTCATATTCTCATGTATGTTAAGATATTGAGCGTAGGATGTACCCCAAACAGAAAGGAATCTAGCAATGCAGAACGTTACCCGTACCATGACCGAATACGAGATCACCGCGTATTCCGTGGGCGAGATTGACGGGGAGGTGGGCTTGAACGTCGTTGCGGAATGCACCGTCCATTCCACCACAATGAACAAGGGGGAGGCCCGTGCGGCCCTGATGGAGGCCACGGGAACGGCCGTTCCACGAGGATGCACGGTGGTCTGGAAGCCCGTGAAGACGGTGAAGCACGCCATGCCCCTTGACAAGTTCTTGGCCGAAAGCGTAGTGATCGAGGAAAAGGAGATCTAGAATGAACGATAAAGCCGTTGAATTTCAGGAGATTGTCGAGAGTGAAATTGTCGAAACCGGCATTAGGGAATACGACGTTTCCGAACTTATGGGAGGCGAACTTCAGGCCGTTTGTTCGGTTGACGCGGTTGATCCGGAAACGAAGGCAATCGTCTTCAACGCCGCGAACAATCCTGACCACAAGGTGAAGGATTTTGTTAACAAGCAGATTAACGTGAAGGACATCTTCGCGGAAATCGTTGAGATCGCAAACGAAGAAACCGGAGAGATCACTAAGGTTCCGCGAATCGTGCTGATCGATGCCGACGGTTTGGCCTTCGAATGCGTATCGGTGGGCATGTATTCGGCAATCCGCAAGCTTGTCGCGATATACGGTGCCCCCACATGGGAACCACCCCTCACGGTGACGGTCAAGCAGAAATCTGTAGGAAAAGGGTCTATGTACACCCTTCAGATGTAGCCGTTCATGAAAGCCCCTCCCTACGAAGGGGCTTTCTTAGGAGAATGCCATGTACAAAGTAAACATGCTGTCGATGGCCGACAAGGACTTGCTGAGCGAGTTTCTTTACCGTTCCATATGCCGTGTTCTGAACGTCAGCGTGTCCCTTTGGGAAGGGACGGTTCCGCAGGGGGTCAGCGTTTTCGTCGCGCATCCTGAGACGGGAACGTTCGAGTACATGTTCACCAAGGACACGAAATATCCGGTAAGGCGAGACGACATTGACGAGGTTCTTCCCTTGCTGGAAGCTTATGGGAACGTGCGTGCGGGCGGGTTGGTTTATTACCTTAACTCGTGCATGGTTCCTGTCGTGTCGAAGCACAGGGCTTATCCGTATTGAGGAATGATGCATATGATCACGAAAAACGGAATATGTTATGATTTGTCGCGATCTCCGTATGTTTGTTCGGTGGCGAATTGGACTTACTATTTTTCAAGCCCTTCGCATATGAACAAGTTCAAAAGCAACATATCGTCCAACAGGGACTGGCTTAACGATTCCATGTCAAGGCGGTTCAAGTTCACGATGAGCCTTGACTTGCTGGCAGACCTGTCCTTGTACAGGAAGACGGAGACTAGAGGATTCTTGGTTCGCGACGAGATGTCCGGGATGGTATACGAATGTCCAGAGAATATAGAATATCGTGGAACCATAATCAGTTGAGAAAACTCAACTCTGCGGTGAGGCGGTACAACAACGCCATTCGCTGGGCCGTGCGGAACATCCCCCTGGCGGAACTCTACTTGCCTAAGGAGGTGTCGTACAAGGATGTCAAGGCGTCCATAACGACGGCCCGGGCGCTTAAGAATACCGTGAACCGGCTGACTAGAATCACCAGGCCAAAGGCCCTCGAACCCGTTCAGCAGCAGGACGGCTCCATCGTCACCCGATACGAGAGGCACGAATACGCCGTGCTGCGAAGCGTGCGGGAGAGGAAAAAGAGCATGAGGGCCAAGGCAGAGGGAGTTGTTCAGCCAACGGCGGGCGCCGGAAATCTGAAGCAGGCTGCCCTTTCCAGGGACACACGCCCGGTGTCAACGTTGGGAGCCGGGGCGATAAGGCGTTTCATAGAGACGCAATCGCGTCAACTCAACATGAGCAACGAGGAACAGGTTAGACGTTACTATACCAATTACATGAAAGCCCTGTGGAGCGTTTTCGGAGGCTTTCCCGAGCATGATGCCGATATCGAACGTATCGAGGAAACCATACTGGCGATGGCGAGGGACGATTGGAAGGCCCTCGTCAAGGCCATCGAGGATTCCCCAAGCATCTCGTACATCTACGGCCCGCAGGAAAGGGAAGCAAAGATGAAGAAAATACTGGGTTACTGGATGAACGTTGGGGCCGTGTGATGGAGTACAAGGACATATGGGCCTTGACTTGGGACGGTGGATTATGGGATGGAAGCGAGGTTTGCAATGTGCCGACGTATGCGGCTGACTTCGAAACCACGGCAGATCCGGACGACTGCAGGGTATGGGCATGGGCTGCAAGCGAGGTCGGAGACGCCGAGAACGTGAGTTTCGGAAACGACATCGAATCGTTCGTTTCGTGGTGCAGGGCGGTGGAGGGCTCGAGGGTGTATTTCCACAACCTCAAGTTCGACGGAAAGTTCGTGCTGCACCACCTTCTGTCCAACGGGTGGACGTGGGTTGCAGGAAAGGACGATGCCAGACACAAGACGTTCACGACCCTTATAAGCGACATGGGCCAGTTCTACAGCATAAAGCTTTACTTCACCCCCGTAGCTGCAGTGGAGTTCCTGGATTCCCTCAAGGTGATACCCCTTCCGGTCGCATCCATTCCAAAGGCGTTCGGCCTGTCAATCGAGAAATTGGACATAGACTATCTGGAAGCCCGGGAACCGGGACACGTCCTGACCGACAAGGAAAGGGCATACGTAGCCAACGACGTGAAGATAGTGGCTTTGGCCTTGCAGGAAATGTACGAAAGGGACATGAAGCGCATAACCGCAGGGTCGAACGCGTTCCACCATTACGTGAAGTCGATAGGTGGGAAGAAGCGGTTCCGGGACTGGTACCCCGAGCCCGACTACGACCTCGATCTGAGGAAGGGAGGGTGCTACAAGGGAGGGTTCGTGATGGCGAATCCAGAGTTCGCGGGAAAGATCGTCGGCCCAGGCCTGTCTTTCGACGTGAACTCGCTGTATCCTTCCGTGATGGCTTCGGTGCATGGCGAAGTGCTTCCGTATGGGGAGCCTGAAGCCTATGAGGGTTCTTACGTAGAAGACCCAGAAATGCCGCTTTACATACAGTTTCTGGAAGCCGACTTCACGGTGAAGGAAGGTCACATCCCCTGCATGCAACTCAAGGGGAACAGGCTTTTCGGAGAGACGGAGTACATAAGGGATTCGGGCGGGCTGCAGCCCCTGTGCCTCACGTCGGTGGACTTGGAAATGCTTTTCGAGCAGTACGACGTTCATGACGTGCGCTACGTGAGGGGCTACAAGTTCAAGGGTTCCACGCTGCTTTTCAAGGATTACGTGAGGGAATGGACGGAGGTCAAGCAGAGGGCGACGGTAGAGGGAAACCCTGGAATGCGAACCATTGCGAAGCTTCAGTTGAACTCCCTTTACGGAAAGATGGCGACCAATCCGGTCAAGCAGTCCCGCATGCCGTATCTGGACGAAGGGGTGGTGAAGTACGCGTTGCTGGACGAGGAACGAAAAGAGGCCGTCTACCTTCCCGTCGGTGCGTTCATAACCGCGTATGCACGCGCGTTCACCGTGCGTGCGGCGCAGGCGAACAGGCATCGATGGCTCTACTCGGACACGGATTCCAACTACTTCCTGGGCTCCGAAATGCCAGAGGGCATGGAAGTGGACGACGTGGAACTTGGGATGTGGAAGCTTGAGCACCGGTTCGACAGGTTCAAGGCGCTGCGCGCCAAGTCCTACTGCTTCGAGGAAGGCGGGGAACTGGTCGTGCATTGCGCCGGGATGCCGTCGCGTTGCCATTCAGGGGTCACGATGGAGAATTTCGCGTTCGGCACACAGTTTGCGGGAAAGCTTCGCCCCAAGGACGTGAAAGGTGGTACAATACTCGTGGAGGACGTTTTCACGATTCACGAATAGGAGGACGGAAAATGGCAAGCAGGTACGAGCCGGCCCTGCGCGAACTGGCTATGGAGCCGGACGAGGAACGCCGCCTCGAAATGGCCGCCGAGATAGACCGCGACGCCGCGGATTTGGACGAGAGGTGGGACAACCGGGACGCATATGCGGGTCTCGAGGCCGAGCGCGACCGTCTTGCGGCGGAGCGCGACGACGCGATTGCCGACCGCGATTCCTGGAAGGAGCGCTACGCGGACAGGTTCTTCGATTCCGGCGAGGGAATCACCGACCGCCAGGACGTCATCGACCGCCACGCGGCGGACATTCGGAAGGAATCCCGCCCGCGAGGCTTCGCGGCGCTGTGGGACGACAGAATCAACTAAAGGAGGACACACATGCCTACCAAGACAAGCACCGTGCCGGCGAAAACGAAGATCGACCCGGTGGCGGTGACCACCGCGCTGATGGAGGAAACCCCGGAACTGGCACAACCGCTTCTTGCACGCGGAGTGATCGAGAAGGCCGGGGACGGGACCATCAGCATTTCGGGAACCACCGAGACAATCCACAAGATCGGGGACTACATCCTCAACTACACGCCTGCCGCGAACGCGTACCTGGACGCGCTCGTCAACCGTGTCGGGTTCGTCATCATCTCGTCCAAGATGTACACCAATCCGTGGTCGGCGTTCAAGAAGGGCCGGCTCGAGTTCGGCGAGACGGTGGAAGAGATCTTCGTGAACCTGGCGCGTCCGTACCAGTTCAGCCCTTCCAAGGCCGAACAGGACGTGTTCAAGCGCACCATCCCGGACGTGCGCGCGGCGTTCCACACGATGAACTTCCAGAAGTACTACCCCATCACCATCACCGACGACCAGCTTCGTCAGGCGTTCCTGTCCTGGCAGGGAATCTCAGACCTCATCGCGGCCATCGTGGAAAGCGTGTACACCTCGGCTCAGACCGACGAGTACCTGGTCATGAAGTACATGCTGGCGCGTGCCATTCTCAACGGGTACGTCCAGTCGGTGCCCATTCCCAGCGCCACCAAGGAGAACGCCGTTGACGTGGCCACGGTTTTCCGCCAGACGGCGCGCCTGCTCGAGTTCCAGAGCAACAAGTACACCATGTCCGGCGTGACCACGCACACGAACATCGAAGACCAGTACATCATCGTCACCGCACCGTTCGAGGCCGTTATGGACCTGAACGTCCTGGCAAGGGCGTACAATCTGGATTACGCGCAGTTCATCGGGCGCGTGGTTGCCGTGGATTCCTTCGTGGACATGGATTGGCAGCGCTTGCAAGACCTGTTCACCGACGAGAACGGCGTCACCGACCCGTCGTTTGCCCCCTGGACGGAAGACGAGGTGACGGTTCTTCAAGGCGTCCCGGCCATCACCACTTCCCGCGACTTCTGGCAGGTTTGGGACAACTTCGAGAAGATGACGGAGAACTACAACGGCAAGGGCCTGTACTGGAACTACAACTACCATGTGTGGAAGACGTTCTCCATCAGCCCGTTCAACCAGGCCGTCGCGTTTTCCGACGTGGCTTCGTCCATCACCGCCGTCGCCGTCTCGCCCACGGCTGCCACCCTTCCCAGGGGAGCGGACCTGACCATCGAGGCGACCGTGACGGGAACCGGCGTGATCAACAAGGGCGTTCAATGGACGCTTGCAGGAAACGCCTCTTCCGGCTCCTACGTCTCCGACGCCGGCAAGGTTCACGTCGCCAAGGACGAGACGGCCACGACGCTTACCGTGACTGCAACGAGCATTGCGGACGCCAAGAAGTCGGCTTCCGCGACGATCACCGTATCCAAATAGGCAATAGGCGAGGGCAAGGGCCGCCCTCGTGGCAGGAGGACGCGAAGATGCCTTTCCAACCATCTACCAACGTCTACATAGGCACTGTTCCTTTCGATCCGTCGTACAGGCATGTGAGGTACTTCTCCGACAGGGAAGCCCAACAGCAGTATTTCGCCGCCCTCTGCCCCATGTCGCTCAGGAGAGAGGACTACACGTACCAGCGGGTCGACGATTCCATAGTGGTGCCGTTCAATGCCGAGACCTTGTACGGGTACAATTACTGCATGTTCAAGAACGAGAACTACGGGGAAAGGTGGTTCTACTCCTTCATAACGGACGTCGAATACGTGAATCCAAACTCGTCAAGGCTGCACCTTTCCCTTGACATCATGCAGACGTGGTTTCCCGACTGCACCGTGAAAGCGTGCATGGTGGAAAGGGAGCATGTGGACGATGACACTATAGGGATGCATATCAAGGACGAAGGGTTAGACCCGGGGGAACTCATCGTTGATTACTATTCTTTCGACAATCAGAACCACTTCCTCTATACCGTGGTGGCCTCTGCAGTGGAGCCGTTGAAGGATGGAACCTACGTGAACGTCGGGGGAGACAAGTACATGGGTGTATACTCTGGTTGCTCTTTGTCGGTGTTCACCACCATTTCTGAACTCAAGTCGTACATCGACGCGCTTTCTTCCAACGGCCAGCAGGACGCTATAAGCGCGATATACCTTGTGCCTGACTTCTGCGTGCAGAACAGAGTCAAGAAGGACAATGGGTGGGGGTACTGGGTGGACGCCTCGGCAGGAACTCCTACGGAGGACTACAGCCTGAACGTGGGGATGGGCTCGCTTGACGGTTACGTGCCGAAGAACAACAAAACCCTTTGTTACCCCAATCAGTATTTCGAGGTGACCAATTTCAACGGAGGGAACCAGAAGTTCCGTTTGGAGTTCTTCGGAACCAAGGGAACGGCATCGTTCGACAAGACCGGAGGATGCTCTATGTCATCGACGTTGGCGTACATTCCCAAGAACTACAACGGAAATGCTGGAAGGTCTGTGGAACAGGCTGTTTACATGGCGGCGTTTCCTACATGCATGTGGGTGTACCAGGCATGGGCGAACATGTACGGACAATCACAGGTAGACCTGTTCGGTTTGAAGTTCAACTCGCAGACCGACTTGCCCTTCATGAACAATGCCATGAATGGTGCGCAGAGGCTTGTGGGCTCGGCAACCAGACTGGATTTGCTTGGAATGGCGAACGATGCAGTTGACACCGTACAAGATCAGGTGAACGCCTTTGCATCCCTTTCAAAAGCCACCCGCACGCCAAACACGTCCAGGGGAGGGATGAACTCCACTACTTCGCTGGTGAACGTGGGAAGTTACACGGTGGGGTTCAGGAAGTACACGTGCCGTCGTGAAATGGCGAAGCAGATAGACGACTACTACAGCATGTATGGTTATCTGGTTTCGGAAATAAAGGTCCCCAACGTTGTGGGCCGCAGGTCTTGGAACTACGTCAAAACGAACGGGTCTTCCGTTGTCGGCAAGGTTCCCGCAGGAACCTTGGCGCAGATAAACCGTCTGTTCGACCGAGGCATCACCTTCTGGCACGTGAACGACGTGGGCAACTACGCGCTTGACAATTCGATAGTCTGATGGAGGACATGCAATGCTTACCCCTGGAATGTACGAGGGATTCAGGCTTCCCGACGGCAGGGTGCCGAAGAAAGTCGCTGGAAACGCCGTCCAGCGTGAGAACGACTGGCTCAACGACGAGACGTACCTGTCCTACATGTGGCGTCTGTACGACCTGGCCGTTTCCGTCTTCGAATGGAAGAACCTTCCCAAGGGCGTAAACGAGAGGATGGTGGAGAGGTGGCTTTTGGCGAACGGCATGTGCCTGTTCGTGTACGACGAGGCCATCAAGGAAGACCCCGAACAGCGCTCGCCGGAGGGCTATGCCATGCTGCGAATGGTGATGGCGGGCCCCTTCGACATCTACAACATTCCCAAGGAGCGTTGGGCGTACACGGTAGACCCCAACCATGCCACGATGAGGTTCGACATAACCAATTCGGTGATCTGCTTCAACGACAACATAGGCACGCCGACCTTCCTTCAACTCGACCTGTATGCCAAGATGCTGTGGCAGTGCGAGCGCAGCGTGTACACCAACATAGCCCAGCAGAAGACGCCGCGCATCGTGAAATGCACCGAGAAGCAGCGCCTCTCCTTGCAGAACCTTTTCGCGCAGGTGGACGGTTTCATGCCGGTGTGCTGGGCAGACAAGGACTTGGACTTGACCGGGGTGGAGGTGCTGGACACCGTTTCGCCCTACGTGGCCGACAAGATACAGGTTGTCAAGCACCAGATCTGGAACGAGGCGCTCACGTACCTGGGCATCGAGAACACGAACACGGACAAGAAGGAACGCATGGTGTCCCCCGAGGTCATGGGCAACATGGGCGACGTGGAGGCCCAGAGGTTCACTCGCCTGAACAGCAGGAAACAGTTCTGCAAGGAAGTGAACGAGATGTTCGGGCTGGAAATCGACTGCGACTTCCGAAGCGGCATGTACATCAGGACGGACAAGGAAGGTACGGTGCCCGTCGCAGGAATGGAGAGCGGGGCTGTTGACAAGGGAGGGAACACAGGGTATGGTGGAGGCAATCTCTGGCAGGCGCTCAAGGCGGCATTGAAGGGTGGAAGATGAGCAGGTACACGACACAGCTTAGATGGGTGGTGGAACAGGCCCTTGACGACATCGGCGCTCCGCACGAGGAATCCATGTGGGAGCGCGTGTATTCGGAAGTGGGGCTTGCAGACTATCCGATATTCGAAGAAACCCACAGAAAGATTCTGAACGACAAGATCATACGACACTACTACACGCGCGAGATAGGTGCCGAGACGGTTGCGAGATGGCGCATGTTCGTGAGAGACGCCATGCATCTGATCATGCCGTATTACAATCAGCTGTACGAATCCGAATTGCTTGCGCTTGGAATGGAGCCTTTGGGCGACCGCAACCTGTCCCACACGGAACATGCGTGGGGGACGGCCGAGAACATGGGCTCGGGAACCACGGAATCGTCCACCGACACGCAGAACGTCTACCAGGACACGCCGGCAAGCCAGATGATACCGGAGCAGGTGAAGAGCCTGGAATACGCCACGAACGCGACGTTCGACACGGAAACGGCCAGCGGCAAGGCGTCCAACGAAAGCACGGGAAGCTACGACAACATGGTTCAGAGGGACGAGACGGGATATTCCCGCCCGCAGTCCGAACTTCTGAAGCTGTACCGCGAGACGTTCCTCAACATCGACAACGACGTGGTGCATGACCGTGAACTGGCACAATGCTTCATGACCATATGGTGAAAGGAGGGAACATGGCGACGGACGTAAGGATACCGCCTTTGAGGTTCTTCACGCAAAGGGTGCTTCCTGCGGTGTACACCGACGAACTGTCTTACTACGAAGTCCTGGCAAAGGTCGTCGACAAGCTGAACGAACTCATAGACGTGGTTGGCGACAGCGCCACCATCGAGCAGATTCAGCAGGTCATAAAGGACATAGAGAAGGAACTGTCCGCGTTGTACGTGTACGTTGACAAGGAAGTGCAGGGAGCCAAGGACTATTCGGACGACCAGAACGATATCCTGGAAAAGTACCTCGAATCGCTGATAGTGAATGCGACCGTGGGAAAGGTCTTGGTTTGGTCGCAGACAGGGGGCGGAACATGTCCTTTGCAGGAGGAACTTGACAGGCAATACGACTTCTTGAGGTATTATGCCTACAATGCGGGCAAGATGGATTCGTTCGAGAAGACCGCGCAGGAAATCGACGGATACGATGCCACGGCATACACCGACGATCTGTACAACGCCGTTCTTCTGAACGGCAACAGCGACCTGCCTGTGCAGGATGGAAACTAAGGAGAGTGTCGACATGAGTGCTACCAACACAACGCAGTTCTTGCAGCTGCCGCTATTCGCTGCGACGGACAAGCCGACATGGCTTGGGGACTTCAACGGCGCAATGTCCAAGATCGACACGGGCGTTGCGTCCAACAACAACAAAATAACGGAACAGACGGCACAGATCGCTGCCGTCCAGAAAATGGCGGAGAATGCAAGTGTTACGGCCAACAAGGCGATTTCCGTAGCTGAAAGCGCCACGCAAGATGCAGCAGCCGCGTCATCCGCAGCATCGAACGCCCAGACAGACGCAAATCAGGCGCTTTCAAAGGCAAATTCGTTGGAAAGCCGGTTCGAACTGGTGAAGTTCGGGCAGGTAACACAGGCGCTGATGACGCCATCCAGTGGGTTGACTATTGGGAATTCATTGATCAGTTACGCCCTCAATCAGGACGGGACATACGGCAAGGTATACGGGCGCATACAGGTGACCACGCAGACCGGCGCCAGCGGGCAGCGCGTGACGTTGAAAGCGGGCAGCATACCGTTCAAGAAACCGTCTTCGATCGTGAAGGTGACGTTCATAGGCATCACGTCATGCTCGCGTGTTGGGCAGAACGACATAGAACGCATAAACATTGCTGACATGTGGCTGGAACCCGATGGCTCGTGTAGCTTCTCTTCCATGTCCACACCGTGGACTGATGAAGAAGTCAAAATAGACGTACTTGCCATTCCTATCTATTTTAAGGACTTCGGAGACATGGGGGCGGAGGAACTGGCTTCAATGATGAACGCACCGGAAGAGAAGTTTCTCGAGGCTGTTAGAAGCGTGTAATGGCCATGGCGGAAGTTCCAGACAGAGGAAACCCCAATTTCTTCACGCTTTTCAACGGAAGCCACGTGGCGCAGCTGGCAGGGTCGTCTTCCACCTCGAACGTCTTCATGCTCACTTCCATGAACACCGTGCAGTTCCTCGGGGACTGCACGGCGGGAGCGGACGGCAGGATGTGGGTTCTTCCGGAGGAATGCAGGCCGAAGAACCCCGTCCGTTTCATGTGCCCTATCGAGCCTATGGGCGACGTGCCCGGTGCGTCCTACGAGGTCGTGGTGGACGTGACGGCGGAAAGCAAGGCGGTGGAGGTCGTCACGGGAATCTCGACGGGGACTTCCAAGGCGTTGACGCAGGCCACGCTGTCCACGGAAACGTCCAAGGCGTTGACGCAGGCCACGCTGTCCACGGAAACGTCCAAGGCGTTGACGCAGGCCACGCTGTCCACGGAAACGTCCAAGGCGTTGACGCAGGCCACGCTGTCCACGGAAACGTCCAAGGCGTTGACGC
>OWJI01001807.1_pt1 | contig 12730 bp, 7 predicted proteins | sample 1732541 | NCBI WGS metagenome assembly OWJI01 (sample SAMN05065727, study PRJEB22554) | human gut metagenome | biome: ENVO:2100002; feature: ENVO:00000062; material: ENVO:00002003 | host: Homo sapiens | place: USA
TTTTCGCTATCGTCTTTCTGTTTTTTTATCGTCTTTTCCTTCCCGCCGTCCGGTTTGCTTTTTTCCCCGTCTTTTCCCTTTTGCCTGTCTGTTGTTGTTCGCCTGTCGTCGTTTTCGCTGTCCGGCATTGGGACTTGTCGGCTTTTTCCCGCGGCGGATTTTTCGCTATCGTCTTTCTGTTTTTTTATCGTCTTTTCCTTCCCGCCGTCCGGTTCGCTTTTTTCCCCGTCTTTTCCCTTTTGCCGGTATTTCCCTTCCTTGTTTGTCTTTTCCTTCGTCGCTTTTTGTATCTGGTCTTTCTTTTCTGCTTTTTTCTTCTCTTTTTTCTCCGTTTTGTTTTTTCTTTTTTACAGGGAAGCGGCAAGCGGTCGTAAGACCGGCGGACATGGCCGCCGTATGGCGTTGAAACTCTTTCTTCCGATGGCAAGGCAAAAAGAAACCCCGCCGAAGCGGGGAAAATTTTATAAGTAAATGGCGACGACCTTATGCAGTTTGCTTAAGTCGTTGTCGTCCAGCTTGATCCTTTCGTCCGGATTCCAACGGATGCCGTAAAGTTTTCCGTTATCGTCTTCGCGAATGCTGACAACCATTACTTCTTCGGGGTCAATCTGATAAACGGCGATGTCGCCGACACTGACCACTTCCTGCGGATCGACAAGCAAAACGGAGCGGGCCGGCAACAGACTGCCCAAACGCCGCGTGCACAGGTTCAGTCCGTATGCGTCTTTTTTGCCGTTTAAGACTGCGGGGCGGCCGACCCATTTGATTTCTTTTTCGTTGTCAATGATAACGTTGCCGTCTTTGCCCGGAACGCCGTATACCGGCACTTTCTGACTGTCGCGCGGAGCCGTGTCAAAAGTGGAAATTGCGCCGCGGGGGTTGGACAGCAGCTTGTATTTGGCGTCGTTGCGCTGGATAATTTCGTCCAGCATGCCTTTGCCGTCCAGATTTTTGATCGCTTCTTTCAGTTCTTCGGCCGTATATCCGAGCGATTTAGCGATGTTTTTCATTTCCTTGTCGGAAACTTCCCGCTGTCCCATCTCAATCCGGTGATAAACGGACAGCGTCATGTCCGAACTTTCCGCTACTTCGATCAGTGTCAGGTTCTTTTCGTTGCGGATTTGGCGCAAACCGGCACCCAGTGTTTTCAAGCCGGCCTTTTCGTTGATTTTGTTTCTTCTTTCCTGTTCCCGGCGCCATGACAGAATGACGTCTTCCTGAGAATTCTGCTCGTTGACGAACAGGTCCTGCATCGGGCAGTCCAAAAGCTCCGCCACTCTTACCAGCTGTTCCTGATCAATTCTGCGATAGCCTTTTTCAATTTTGGAGATGGCCGACAGACTGACGCCCAAATGATCGGCCAGTTCCTGCATGGAACGTCCGCGCAGTCTTCTGTACATTCTGATCTGGTTGGGGAAAATAATTTCTTCCATAATTACCACCTTTGCATTGTTACAGATTGTTAAATTTTAGCTAAATAATAATCTAACTTTGGAATTAATCAAGAAATTTGCACAAAAGATGACGATTTTGTGCAAAAAAAATGGCAGAAAATAAAATTTCTGCCATTTTTTTGACTATTTACCGAAAGGAACGTCAGTTAAACTCTCTGAAAGTATAAGCTTTGTTTCCTTTCTTGCCGACCTGATGGGCAAAGCTGCTCATGTCTTTTTCGCCGAACATGATCTCTCCGGCCGGAATGTTGTCCGCCATGTCGCCGTTTGAGTACAGGGGGCGGTTGGCGATCTTGGAGTAGTAACTGCTGAAAGCGTATCTGTTTTCAACAATGGTTTCCTTGCTGCCGTCAGCGTTGGTTTTGACGGAAATGTAAGACTTCCGCTGAACGATGCCGTCGGTGGCAAACGCTTTGCCCTTGCCGCTGGCGTCGACGTTCTTGAATTCCGACAAAACGCGGTTGTTGGCGCCGAAGGTAACCTTGAAGGTGGAACGGCTGCCGTCGCGGTTGGTTTGGTTGACGGTCCAGGTTTCGCGCCCTTCCTCGTCCTGTCCTTTTTCTACCGTGCGGCTTTCAAACGAATCTCCCATTTGTTCGGCAGCTTCGCCCATCCGTTCCTTCATCACCGCCTGAACAAACATGATTTGTTTGTTTTCTTCGCTGAGCAGGGAATTCTGCATGAAATTGCTGACGACTTCCGGATTGTAGGTTCCGTCTTTTTTCATCGCGTATTTCAGCAGAGCGGCGTTGACTTTCGTATCCTCGCGCATCTTGACGCCGTCCCGGTCATATTTGCGGGTAACGGTGGCATAGGCGTCGGTTTCGACCTCCGTCCGTCTTCCTTTTTTGTCCTGAACGGTAACGTTCATTTTGGTGTTGCCGCTGGCGTCCGTCGTAAAGGTCCGATATTCCTTTTTGCCGCGGAGTTTCTGCCATGCGCTTGTCGTATCGTACACTTCGTTACCGTTTTCATCTCGTGTTTTCTCAATGCCGCTGTTAATTCTGCTGAACGGATTGAAAGGATTGATGACTGTTTTTCCCTCGGCTGCTTGTTTCCAGCCGTTGATTGATGCGCGGTGAACGCCTTCGGAAATCGCCCTCCCCGTGGCCGTGCCGAGCGCTTTTGCACCTTTGGCAATCGGCTTGCCGACGGCCATGCCCGGCCGTTTGGCGAAAAATTCCATCCCGAAGCTGCCGGTCGGACTGCCGATGCCCTCATTTCCACCGATTTTCAGGCTGCCGGCAAAACTGTCGGCGAAATGTTTCATTTCCTCCAAAACGGCATAACCGAGGAAGCAGACGGCGACGACTTTGATGACCTCCGCCATCCACCAGAAGAACTTCATGATGATGCCGACGTCGGATCCGCCGATCATCTCGCTCAGTGAGTCAGCCGCAATTGAAGCGATGATGTAAATGATCAGCGACAGGAAAATGAAACTGAATATGGCGTTTAAGAATATCTTCCAGATTTCCTGCAGGTAGTTTGCCGTAATCTTAAAGGCAAAGGCGCCCAACGCCGCCGGCAGCAGAGCCACCGCGATCGACAGTTTCAGGATGCAGTCTACCAGCATAAACGGATAAATGAACAACAACATAAATCCGCCCAGATAGAACAGTATTGCCGTCAGCAGATAGCCCAGATGCGGAAAGACCAGCATTACTCGGTATTCCGAACTCCAGGACAGGCACCAGCTCAGCTCGCCCAACGCCAGAATGTCTCCGATCTGGTCCTGAATGGCTTTGATGGTGCACAGGATGCCCGTTCCCATCGACGGAGACAGGCCGCCTTTATCGGTGCCGACAATGGTAATGTTATGGCTGCCGAGATCGCAGGTGTCGGAAATTTTGCCTGCCAGTTGCGCCACTTTCAGACCGGTGGAAAAGACCGGATCAACGCTTAAGGCCAGTATCTGACTTAGGCCGGAGTTCAGCAAAATGACGACCACCAGTACGCGGAATGCCTGATTAAGCAGGGTTTTGACGAATATGCGCGGTTCTCTGATCTCCATCGTCGAAACGAAGCGGATGGTTACAAACGAGAGCCAGATGGCAAACGCCACTACCACCACCGCGATAACGGCTTTGGCCAGATTGTCAAACGACTTTTTGGCCATTACGCTGGCCGTGTTGAACAAAATTTCAAACGGTTTGCAGAAAATGCAACCCCATTCGCGGTAACTGTTGCGGACCTCTTCATAGGGCGCGCAGCTGGCGGAAGATTTCGCCGGCGTTTCGGCATTGTTGGCCGTGCCGACCGAAACCGCGGTAACGCCGGCGGCCGGATCTATCGGCGTGGAGCTGGAAGCGGCGAAAGTCGCGTCTTTGCATTTTGACAGACCGCTGGACGGAACTGGCGTTTTGCAGTTGCAGATTCCCTGAACCTGATCGCACATCGGGTTGACCAGCGCGTCGCCCGGTCCCCGCAGCTCAAAGTGCAGGTGAGGGCGTCCGCAGGCGCCGCCGGTGCCGCCGACATATCCGATCAGGTCGCCTTTTTTAACTTTTGAACCTTCTCTTAAGCCGGGAACGGGTTTGTTGGTCAGGTGCCCGTAACGGGTCGTATAAGTGCCGTCACAGCCTTTATGCTCAATATATACGACGTTGCCGTACCCGCCGCCGCTGCTTTGGCAGACGCCGCGTGCCGGTTCGGAAACGCCGAAAGAGTATCTGGTGATGGTGCCGTCCATGGCCGCCGTTACCGCGGTGCCCATTCCTGCGGCATAGTCCATGCCGTTGTGGTTGCGTTTGCGGCTCCAGCCCTCTCCGCGGTGGCAGACGTCTTCCGGAATGCGGGCGACGTTGGTGACCGGCATCGTGTTCAGGCAGTTGCCGGCCGCCTTATTGGCGTCTTCAATGCATTTCGGACTGATGTCATAACGGGCTTTTCTGCCGTCCGGACATTCGGGAGTCACGTTGCCGCCGCTGTATTTAACGGTACAGGAGCTGGCCGCTTCGGCACCAAATGAGGTTAAAGCGGCAAATGCAAGCATCGCAGCAAATACGATTCCTTTTATGCCTTTTCTTTTATATGTCGCTGTCATCGTCATCGCTTCCACCTATTTCTTTTTGTTCCCGGTTCCGAAAGTTTTGTTTGCGGCGCCGCCGATCATGTCACCGTTGCGTTGTTCCTGCTGCTGTTCGGCATCGGAGCCTTCTGCCGCGTTTTTAAGGGCTTTGTTTGTTTTGTCGATGTTTTTTTCCACTTTGTCGGCAAATTTGTTGACCGTTTGCCCCGCTTTTTGCAGCTTGTTGGCTACCTTTTGCATTTTATTCATGCCTTTGCCCGCTTTTTCCATTGCCTTACCGGTTTTTTCCATGACCTTTCCCATGGTCTTCATGGCCTTGGCCGCCAGTCTTCCGGCGTTCAGTCCGGCAGAGGCTGCCGTTGAAGCCACAGTACTGGTAGCCGCCGCCGTTTCCGTGATCGGAGCGGCTAAGCCTAAAGTGGCGGCGCTGCCGGCACGGGCTACACCCTGAACGGCTTGGTTACCGGCTTTGACGCTTTGATCCGCAGCTCCGAGACTCTGGTCGATGGCGTCTGCGGTTTGCTGCATGCCCTGTCCGGCCTGCTGCATGGCTTGTCCGGCCTGCTGCATGCCCTGTCCGGCGCCGCCGCTGCCGCCTGAACCGCTGCCTTTGCTTTGCGCTTCTCTGGCCTTTTTGTCTTTGTCGGCGTCAAGACCGGTCATCGCCTTCGCGCTTTCCATGGTGGACGGTTTTTTCTTGTTTTGTCCTTCGTCGTCAAATTTGCCTTTGCTTAAGTTGTCGACTTTGTTTTTGGTGTCGCCCATCTTGTCAAGCAGTCCCTTGTCTTCGTCTTTCTTGCCGCCGAACATTTTTCCGGCAATGAAGTCGACGCCTTTGCCGGCCTGATGCTTGGCGATTTTTCCGGCAAACTTGATCGGTCTTACCGCCTGCTGTTTGGCCATGTCCGTCATCTGGGTCAGCCCCATGTGCATCGGGTCGGATTTGGCGAGCTTGCTGCTGAAAAATTGATTGACATAGTCGCTCTTGGTTGAGCCGATCAGCTTCATGGCAAACAGGTAGGCAAACAGAAGCACGATCCAGCCGAAACTCCAGAAAGCCAGCTGTTCGTCAATGTATTCGTTGTCGCCGTCTTCGATCGCGGTCATCATTTTGGTGGTGCCGTCCATCTCCTTCGTCAAAACGGAGTCGATACTGGCGTTCATAGCTTCCTGCGACCCGGCGTCAAGCGCGTTGCTGACAAGCGCCAGCCCCGCCGCAACGGTCATCGCAAGGAAAATCAAAATGCCGGCCGAATTCAAAATAATGCTGAAACATGTGCCGAGTTTGCCTTTGGTAATGTTAAACGGCCACAGGCCGACCGTGATCGGCAGCGCGATGATGGCAAAGCCGAGCTTGAAGGAAATGTCGACCAGATAATAGGTAACCGACAGCGTCATCATAAAGCCCATGAACCAGATAAAAGCGCCGCTGAGCCAGATCCAGATGTTGGGGATTCGCGCGATTTCCCAGTCATAGGCGCCGGCATGGGTGGCGTGGCAGGTCAGCATATGTCCGATTTCAAGATGGGTGGACACGGTATAGTCGACGGCGGCGATATACTGCTGCAGCTGGTTGAGGAAATAAGCCGGAATCGGCCCGTCTTGGAACGCATAGGCGCTGTCAAGCTGAATCTTGCCGAAGATGTCCAACCCGCTGCCGGCGGAGGCGCTGGCCAGCATGGCAATGCCGAACTGGGCGCCAAAGTTCATAAACGGCACGATCGCGTAACTGATAAAGAAGTCGATCCCGGCATTGATCACCAGATAAGCGCCCAGTACTTTAAAGGCCATAATCAACAGTTCGTTGACCATTGCCGACGGCTCGAGGTTTTTGAGCGAAGACAGCTGCTGCAGGACATAAAAGGCAACCCAGAGCATGACGCCGACCCACAGGATCTTGCTGCCGGCCTCTTTGGCGACGTCGTACAGGTAAGTGCACGCGTTCATGAAGCTGCCGATCAGGGCTGTAACCACGTCGCAGGCATAGCAGCCCGATTTGTAAATGGCGTCCATTCTTTCTTTGTTGCATTCCCGGTTGGAAACGCCGAAAACTATGCCGGTAGCGAACTTGGCAATTTTAACGACCGCTTTGGAGGCAAATTTCGTGACTTGATAGACCGGGTTGTACGTAACCAGAAGATCTTTAATCCAACCGTTCGGCAAAGACGATTCGACCGAACTGAATATGTTCGTCAATCCTTCGTCGAGAAAATTCAGCCCGGCATTTAAGCCGTCGCCGACCAGACTTTTGGCATAAGTGCCGAGGCCGTGTCCCTGACCGGTAAGCGAATTGTTTAAAGCCCGTTTGAACTGCCGCACTTCGCGGTCGAAAGCGGTGGAACCTCCGGTCGAATTGTCCGGCTGCTGACGGAAAACCTGCGAATTTCCCGACGGCGTCTGAGATATTTGTCCGACGATGTCCGCTTCGGATATCTGATAAGTCGGCTCGGCGGAAGCGCTGCCGACGCTTATCATCAGCGCAAAGCAAACCGGCAGCAAGACCTTAAGATTTGCTTTCAGCTTGTTAAATATGTTAGTCTGCTTTGTCACTTTTTTACCCTTTCTCTAACTTTCGTCTTCGTCGTCTTCTCCGGCCAAAGAGCGTAATTTGGATCTTACACCTTTGTAACTCCCTTGCATTGCCCGGATCTTGGAAGAATGCGCGGCTCCGGCTTTCATCGCCGTACCGGCGATTTTCTTGCCGACGCCGATGCCGGCCCATGTCAGGACGGCCAGGCCCATTTTGGCGACTCTCTTCTGGAAGTTGGTGTTTCCGCCGCCGCCGACCAGTTCATCGGCAATCGTCTTGGCAATGTCCATTGCCCCGACCAGCAGGAACGCGACCAGCATTAACATCAGCAACGGTTTGCTGAAATCTGCCAGCGACGTTTCGTCGCCCTCGAAGAGTTCCCTGTTGTCGACCAAAATCTGCTGAACTGCCGCCAGCGCCATTAAAATGACAATGGCAATGCACATCATGAAAGCGGCGGAATTAAGTATGGTTTTAAATCCGGTTGCGGTCCAGCCCCTGGTCGGTTTGAAAGCATAGGCCATGATAAGAATCGGCATGATCAGAACCATCATGGCAAAACGGAAGATGCTGTCTACCAGATAAAAGACGAAACCGATCTTAATGAACGAAAACAGGAGAATCATGATCAATCCGCAGATCAGCGCCATAAAACCGGGTTGGGTAATGATGACCCAGCCGAGTTTAAAGCCGAAGTTCAACCGTTCGTTGACGGCGCAGACCATGCATTCCATCATCTGCTTTGGCGCTGTCGGGAAACCCTCCGGCGTTGCCGGATCCATGTTGGAAACCGTGCAGGCTACCTTGTAGTTTGCTTCCACTTCTCCGGTAAAAGGTATGAAAAGCATTCTGCCGTTCCATTGCATGTTGTCGCTGCCTCCGCCCGCCGAGTCGGAAAAATGCCTTAGCATTTCGCTGCCGAGTTCAAGAAATGCGTTGTAGATGGGGAAAATAACGGAGTTTAACACCCATATGACGCCGGTGCTTGAGGTGGCAAGCAGCCCGCAGACAAAGCAGAGGAAAAATTTCTTCATTACCTCTGTCCACACTTCGGCCGGAGATTCTTCGGTAAACGAACTGACGTGTTTCATGATTCTGAAAGAAAGCCAAACGGCAAAGGCTACCATCATCAACGCCATTGCGCCCTGAGTCATGTGGCTGTACATGCCCATGGTGATATGGCTGGTGGTGTCGTAAATGGCGCCGACGACCGCGGCCTGCCAGCATTCCCGGTGCTTGACCTCCTGAGCCGCATTGTCCTCCAAGGTTTCGTCAACCGCCGAATTGTTGCCTTCGACTCCCGAACAGGCAAACAACAGTAACACTGCCGGAATAAGGATCAGCAATTTCCAAAATTTTGCTATGTTAATGTTTTTCACCATCGGTAGTCCCTTTCTCTCTTATTTCTGGTTTTTCAGAGCTTCCAACAGGCTTTCCGCTTTTTTCTTGTCGTCTTCGAGCTTTTTCATCTTTTTCTGCAATTCGTCGTTCGAACCGGCCGCGTTTCCGGCGGCAGGTTTGCCGCCCAGATTCCGGAGCTGCTTCTCCAGTTCTTTTTTCTCAAGCTCAAGACCGCTGATGGCGCGCTGCAGTTCTTCGATCTGGGCTTGGGCCTTTTTCTCGGCCGCATTGTCTTTTTTATCGTCTTTCTTGCCGTTTTTGTTCGGGCTTTCAACCTTGCCCGGTTTTCCGGAGGAACCGCCTTTTTCGGCAGCCGTGTTTTGCGCCGCCGCGGCGATTTTCTCCTTCGAACTGTTGACGATCTGGTTTGCCTGTTCTTGGGCGTTGTTTTCCCTCGGACCGGCCGCGCTTGCGCCGCCGTCGTTTGCCGGCTGTCCTTCGCCGCCCGTGCCTGCGTTCTGCCCGCTGCCCGCATTTTGACCGTTGCCCGATCCCGGGTTCTCTACGCCGGAATTTGCATTGGCTGCAGCCCCCGAGCTCATACCGGCAGCGGCGCCTGATCTGTTCCCGTTTTCATTGCTGCCGGCAGAACCGTTGCCGCGGCCTTGTCCCGTCTGCCCGCCGTTTTGATTGTTCGGCTGGGTGTTGTTGGCCGTGGCTCCGGCTGCTGCGGCTCCGCCTTCTCCTCCGGCTTGTCCGGCTGCCGCATTCTGCGTATTTGCGGCCTCTCCCGGAGTTCTCTGTCCGGAACCATTTTGAGGCGTAGTGTTGCCGCGGTTCTGTGCCGTCGCGTTTCCGCTGCCGTTTCCACCCTGTCCGTTGCCGCCGCTTCCGCCGCCGTTTCCGCCGCCGCTGCCTTGTCCGCCGCCGCTTCCTGCTGCGCCTTTCAGTCCCAGACGTCTGCCGACCGCGGCCATGCCGTTGTACATTTTGCGTCCGACAACTTCTTTGCCTTGTCTTATCTTGTCGTTAACGCCGGAAGCTTCGCCAACGGATTTGGCCGTTTTGCCGACGGCTTTGCCGGTATTGACCGCCCCCCATTTGGCGGCGCCGGCGCCGAGAGAAGCTATGTGCGAACCGATGGTGCCGCCCTGTCCGCCGCTCATCTGCGAAGCAAGGCTGACGGCTTCGCCGCAGAGCTTAAAGCCGAAAATGCAGCACAAAATCAGGAACAACAGCCCCATCAGACCGATGCTCATAATGTCGACCAACGGCTTTACTTCGTTTGCATTGACCAACTCCATAATTTTATCATAACCGCCTTCGCCTCCGGTAACGGCCTGCAGTCCGAGCTCAATGTTGACGCTGACGACCAATCCCAGGAAAACGAACGTGAAAAACGTATTCATAAACATTTTCCAGCCGGTGCTTGTGTATTGGGAAGTCAGCTTGAACGGCCATGCCGCAATCAGGAACGGCATCAGTCCGCCGACCACGCCGAGTCTGACCACGGCGTCGATCAGATAGAAGCCGAAAGCCAGGCAGACCAGCCAGCTGAAGCACCAGATAATCAGGCCGCTGAACAGCATTGTCAGATCCGGGAGACCGAACCAGTGGCTGGCTTCGTTTTGGGCAACACACATCAGCGAACTGCCGATGGAAGTGGCGACCGCCAGTTCCTGCTGTACCGAACGGACGAAACAGTCAACCTTGGCAAACAGTCCGGCTGAATAGTATCCCTTGGCAATCGTTACGCCGTCGCCCAGCTGAGTGGCTGAGGCACAGGCCATAAAGGAGGAGGACGAATTGCTGTCTGCGCTGCGGAACAGGAAACTGCCGCCGAATTCCATCGCCGCGTTCAACAACGGCTCAAGAATCAGCCGGTACAGTTCCTGCACATGGGTCAGAACCAGATAGGCCAGAAGGATTTTAAAGCTCATGGTCAACAGGTCGGAAATATATTTCGGCCCGTCCTGCTTGGTAAAGGAACTGACCTGCTTGAGCGTGACAAACGCAACATAAAGGGCAAAGCCGATCAGAAGCAGATTCTTAAATCCTGCCGCCAGTGCGTTGTAAGAAGCAATGCTCATTGTCTGTGCGGTGTTGAACAAAATGACAAACAGCGGACACAGAATGCATTTCCTGCTCTGTTCAAGCTTGAGCGGCAGCGGAACGCATCCGTCCATCAGCCCGCCGATGGACTTCATGTCTTTGTCCATGTAAATCTTTTGTCCTTCCGGGGTTTCGTAAATGGCAACGGCATTAGCTGCCTGATCAAGCTGATCAAGTTTGTCGGGAATGGATTTCAGATTGCCGGTCAAGATATTGGAACCGTCGCCCTGAATGTCTTTGGCGGTAGCTACCGCCGCATCTATATTGGCTGCCGTTTCGGCATTTCTGTATTGCTCGAGGTCGGCAGAGATTTCATCCGAGGATCGGAATACATCCTGAGCAGCACCGCTGACAACATTCCATACGCCGGAAAAGAAGCCGTCAGATCCTTTGTACCGTGCAGCTGCCGCATTAGCCGCACCGGATACGTTGTTCAAACCGGATCCTTTTGCCGCCAAATCTTTGGCATCTTGGAAAGAAACAGCTTTAATGTTTTCTGATTCATAGCCGGCTATGGCTGCGGCCTGATCTACGGCCTCTTGCCCGCCCGCCCTTATCATTTGGGCGCCGACGGTGTCCCCGAGCAGGCCGTTCTGTGCGCTGCCCACGGTGCCGAGCCATTTCTGTGCATGAGCGGTATTCGGTAAAGATGCAAATAATCCCCATGCCAGGAGCCCAAAAATCAATTGTTGTTTTAATTTTCCAGTCATCGTCATTTCCTTTTCCCAAAGGGATTACCTAATACTTTTAACCCGATCAACAACACAATAATCACCAGCCCGAAAGCGTACCAGAAGGCGTTTTTGAAAGTAAATAATGACCAAAAATCAAAGTAATACATAGCGGCCAAAGCCAGCAGTATCCCCACGTTGATCAAGATTGCCTTCATATACACCACTCCTATTTTTAGCCAGTATAACACAAAAAAACGCAAAAGATTGTTACAGTTTTTTTATTTTTTCGCCTTTGTCGTTTTTTCAAAATTTCCCGTTCAGCAAAAAATTTTTACAGGCGCGAATCGTCTTGTCGTCCGCCGCCGGATTCGTCTTCCATGTTTTGATATCAATCATGCCCTTTGCGCCCGGCAGAAACGAATCGCCGATTTGCGGAAAAAAGATTCTCCAACGGTCGGGAAGCGAATCTTTCAGCATATCCGCAATCCGGTTGTGTGTGTTGATGATGCCGAACTCTGTCGTATCGGGAAAACGCGGAATTTTGACAACCTTATGCGAATCGCAGCTTTTTATCGACGGCCCGAGGAACAGGGCGGCGATTTTGCTGTCGCTCAGCCGTTCCCATAACCGGAATCCGCGATTCGGCGGATCAATCTGGACGATTCGTCCGGTTTTGATTTTTTTCTTCCATTGCGAATCGGCAGCCAGCAACAGTCTGACCAGCAGTCCGCCGATTCCTGCGGTGATGAAGGAAACCTCTTTGACATATTCAAGGCTGTTGAGCAGCAATTCAAGCTGACGAACGTGTGCCCGCAGTTCTTTGCGGGTGGACGGATAATTAACGGCGATGGCGGAAAAACCTGCCGATTCTGCCATTTTAACCATTTGATTAAACTGGTTTTTGTTTCCCGCCAGTTCGTGCAGCAGGACAACCGCCTTCGTTTTCGGCGGCGTCAGCTGGAAGATTTCGGCACAGCGGGTCAGTGCCCTGCTGCATTGTTCAAAACTTCCGCCGGCACGACGAATGTCCCAGTTGTCGAGCAGACGATAGTGTTTTGTAATGCAATTCCGCTGAATCCGCCATTTTTGATAGACGTATATATCTTCCCAAAACTGCCGTCCGCCGAGCGTAAAAAAAGTAAAAGCCATTTTTTATCAGTCTCTTAAATTGGTTATTGACGGATTATATCAGATACGGGGGAAAAAGAAAAGCAAATGTTGGGAGATTCGGTGTCCGTTGTCGTGGTTTTGTTCCGTTTCGGAAATAATTTCCACTATATAATATATGCGCTTCTGTATCGGAATGAAAATACAACTTTACTGTCCGTAAATCTGCGCCGGAAAAATGCGTGAAAAAAATTCAAATTTATTCAATGAGTTATAAAAAAGATGGAAAAAAACAAAAAAAATGCATTTTTTGTGTTGACAGATGGCGAATAATTTTCTATAAACCCACTCACCGACGTTGAGACGACAACGTAACAATGCCGGGCGGCCCTGAGGGGCGCAGTTATATGAGTAAAATGTGAATATGTAACTAGAGGATATGCGGACGGTATGATCTGAGGAGATTATATAAGTCTGTATA
>OWJI01001811.1_pt1 | contig 12715 bp, 7 predicted proteins | sample 1732541 | NCBI WGS metagenome assembly OWJI01 (sample SAMN05065727, study PRJEB22554) | human gut metagenome | biome: ENVO:2100002; feature: ENVO:00000062; material: ENVO:00002003 | host: Homo sapiens | place: USA
TACGAGATCTGCGCATGTCTCGTGGGCTCGGAGATGTGTATAAGAGACAGGCTAACAAGCGTCGCTTGGATATCATCGTGGTAGGTACGGGCTTGGCAGGTGCTTCTGCTGCCGCTTCACTCGGTGAAATGGGTTTCAGAGTATTCAACTTCTGTATTCAAGACTCTCCGCGCCGTGCACACTCCATCGCAGCACAGGGCGGTATCAACGCTGCAAAGAATTACCAAAACGACGGTGACTCTGTTTACCGTTTGTTCTACGATACAGTAAAGGGCGGTGACTACCGTGCCCGCGAAGCTAACGTTTACCGTTTGGCTGAGGTTTCCAACAGCATTATCGACCAATGTGTGGCACAAGGTGTTCCCTTCGCCCGCGAATACGGCGGTTTGCTGGATAACCGTTCTTTCGGTGGTGCTCAGGTATCACGTACGTTCTATGCCCGCGGCCAAACCGGACAGCAGTTGTTGCTGGGTGCTTACTCTGCACTGAGCCGCCAGGTAAACGTAGGTACCGTAAAATTATACACTCGTTACGAAATGCAGGACGTTGTCCTCGTTGACGGACGTGCCCGCGGTATCATCGCTAAAAACCTCGTAACCGGTAAACTGGAACGTTTTGCTGCACACGCAGTAGTAATCGCTACCGGTGGCTATGGAAACGCATACTTCCTGTCTACCAATGCAATGACTTGTAACTGTACAGCTGCCGTTTCTTGCTATCGCAAGGGTGCCTGGATGGCCAACCCGGCTATGGTACAGATTCACCCCACTTGTATTCCCGTTCACGGTGACAAGCAGTCTAAGTTGACTTTGATGTCAGAGTCTCTGCGTAATGACGGTCGTATCTGGGTTCCGAAGAAGAAAGAAGATGCCATAAAACTCCAGAAGGGTGAAATCAAGGGAAGCGATATTCCTGAAGAAGACCGCGACTACTACTTGGAACGCCGCTATCCGGCATTCGGAAACTTGGTTCCGCGTGACGTTGCCAGCCGTGCCGCTAAAGAACGTTGCGATGCTGGTTTCGGTGTGAACAATACAGGCTTGGCAGTATTCCTCGATTTCTCTGAGGCTATCAGTCGCTTAGGCATTGATATTGTTCTTCAACGTTATGGCAACCTCTTTGATATGTATGAGGAAATCACTGACGTTAATCCGGGTGAACTGGCAAAAGAAATTGCCGGTGTGAAATATTATAATCCGATGATGATTTATCCGGCTATCCACTACACAATGGGTGGTATCTGGGTTGACTACGAACTGATGACTTCTATCAAGGGTCTGTTCGCTATCGGTGAGTGTAACTTCTCCGACCACGGTGCCAACCGCCTCGGTGCTTCAGCATTGATGCAAGGTTTGGCTGACGGTTACTTCGTATTGCCTTACACTATTCAGAACTATCTGGCTGACCAGATTACAGTTCCCCGTTTCTCTACCGACCTGCCTGAATTCGCAGCAGCAGAGAAAGCTATCCAGGAAAAAATCAACTGGATGATGAACATCAAGGGTAAGAAGTCAGTAGACTCTATCCACAAGGAACTGGGCCACGTGATGTGGGAATATGTAGGTATGGGCCGTACAGCAGAAGGTCTGAAGACCGGTATTGCCAAACTGAAAGAAATCCGTAAGACATTCGAAAAAGACTTGTTCATCCCGGGAGATAAGGAAGGTATGAACGTAGAGCTGGATAAAGCTATCCGCCTGTACGACTTCATTATCATGGGCGAATTGGTTGCTTACGACGCTCTGAACCGTAACGAAAGCTGCGGTGGTCACTTCCGTGAAGAATACCAGACTGAAGAAGGCGAAGCAAAACGTGACGATGAAAACTTCTTCTACGTTGCTTGCTGGGAATATCAAGGTTCCGACGAAAAAGCTCCTGAGTTGCTGAAAGAACCGCTGGTTTACGAAGCAATCAAGGTACAGACTCGTAACTATAAGAGCTAATCGGGAAGTTGAACATTTAAAGAATTAAAGAAAATGGATAAAAATATAAGTTTCACACTGAAAGTATGGCGCCAGAAAGGCCCAAAGGCAAAAGGCGCTTTTGAAACATACCAAATGAAAGATATCCCCGGTGACACTTCATTCCTCGAAATGCTGGATATCTTGAATGAACAACTGATTTCTGAAGGTAAAGAACCGGTTGTATTCGATCATGACTGCCGCGAAGGTATCTGCGGTATGTGTTCGCTCTACATCAACGGACATCCTCACGGTCCTGCAACAGGTGCTACTACCTGTCAGATCTATATGCGTCGTTTCAACGATGGTGACACTATCACTGTTGAACCTTGGCGTTCTGCCGGTTTCCCGGTCATCAAGGACTTGATGGTAGACCGTACAGCTTACGACAAGATTATGCAAGCCGGTGGTTACGTTAGTGTGCGCACGGGCTCTCCTCAGGATGCCAATGCTATCCTGATTCCGAAGCAAATCGCTGACGAAGCTATGGATGCAGCTGCTTGTATCGGTTGCGGTGCTTGTGTAGCTGCTTGTAAGAATGGTTCTGCCATGTTGTTCGTTTCCGCAAAAGTTAGCCAGCTGAACTTGCTGCCGCAGGGTAAACCGGAAGCATTGCGTCGCGCAAAAGCTATGTTGAGCAAGATGGATGAACTCGGATTTGGTAACTGTACCAATACTCGTGCTTGCGAAGCCGAATGTCCGAAGAACATCTCTATCAGCAACATCGCCCGTCTGAACCGCGATTTCATCATCGCAAAACTGAAAGACTAATCAGCCCTTTCTACATTTGATTAATATCACAAGAACTCCTCTACCGGGAAACCGGTAGGGGAGTTCTTCTTATGAGTCAGAAGTCTTATACCTCATCCGCCAAAGATAGAACAACCGTAAAACAGCTTCCTTTTCCTACTTCAGACTGCACCTCTATATGTCCGCAAAGCTTCTCAATAATGACTTTACAGATAGAAAGCCCAAGCCCACTTCCTTGTTCAAACTCGTCAGTCTTATAAAAACGGTCAAAGATCATCATGAGTTCTTTCTCATCAATTCCCTTCCCTGTATCCTGTACATACACACTGACCTTCCGACCTTTTTTATCCACTTTGCATCCTAATGTAATAGAACCACTCCGGGTAAACTTATCCGCATTGCCCAGAAAATTGGAAATAACCTGGATAAAACGCATACGATCTATATTAACAGGTAAAGAGGGATTTTCATCCAAAGCCAGATGAAACTGTAACGAGGGCTTGATTAATGCCTGGTAAGCCATATAAATCTCTTTCACAATCGTCCTCATGTCCCATTCTTTTATTTCGAGATCCATGCTGCCGGAATCCAGACGTGATATTTCCACCACATCATTGACCAGTTTCAAGAGTAATTCGTTGTTACGGTTAATGCTCTCAAGCATAGCCTTCCTCTCATCCGGTTCAATCTCATCACCCCCCTCGCCAACCAGCAAATTGGTGAAACCTACAATGGCATTCAGCGGAGTACGGATTTCATGGCTCATATTATTCAGGAAAGATTGTTTCAACTCAGCATTTTCGGCCATCTGCTTAGCCTGAATGAGTTGTTCTTCACGTTCTACCTGTATCTGAATATCCTGCATAATGCCCGCCAGCATTATCCTTCCTTCCGCATCTTTCAAACTGCGGCACCGAAGTTCATACCAACGATAATCTTCTTCACCGAAAGAGAAACGTACACGCCTAACCTGCATATCTGTAGATTGATGCAGTGTTTCGTACAATGAATTCAATAGAAAAACATCACCGGGATACGCATATTTCAGGAAATCAGTCCGCACAAATATCCTCTGCTTCATTCCTACCAAACGCGTATAGTTCTCATCAAATTCAATATTATCCCCCTGTATATTCCAAAGCGAAATACGTCCTCCATCCATAGAAAGTGTCAGCCGCTTATGAGTCTCCTCAAGCATCTCCATATTCTTACGTTCCACACGCGAACGCCGGCGCATACGCAGCAGACTGATCAATACCAAAATAAAAGTAAGGATAAACAATCCGCTCAGGAAATAAAGTTCCTTCCGATACCGGCCATAGAAGGAGTAATTGATAATACGGACATCTTCAGGTACATTTTTCACATCAAAGTCCGTATAGGCTGAGAAATAAGTCCAATCCAGTACATATTCCTTTTCCATATCCCTGATTTTCGGCATACCAATTTTCTCCTTATTCATCAGACGAACAGAAAAATCAGCCGCAGTACGCGCAGAAATCTCATCAGTAGCCATGTAGCCGCCCACAATCTTGGCATCCTCCCCAAATCCCTGGCGGAGACAGCTGAAAGAAGGGATGTTTAAGGCTTTAGTTATCGGAAGCGACATCTGGTCGAACTTATCTAACAGGAAAACTTGTTTTTCCCTCCCAGCTTTTGTTTTTTCTATCTCGGTAAACAAAGAGGTCCCTTTTATATAACGAAAAGGGCAAAGGCTTATGGTAAAATCATCTTTATCAATATGGTTGTTTGCCCTTGCAGGCATCAGATTATAATGCTCAACCATTTCCTGCAATTTCCTGTATTCATGCTCCACTGAAAAAGTAGACTCACAGCCTAAAAGCCGAATTTCTTTTCTATCCGCAAACCGGGTTAATAAATCAAACGATTTATATCCAAGCGGAGTCAGATCAATATTATAAATAATATCTATCCCTACATGTGGCTGCAAAGATTTTATAAAATCAATGTTATGCTTAAAATCCGGCGCATCACGCAGCACATATACCTTTCTGCGCTCATATTCTTTTATAAGTTTCTCATCGGGAAAACGTACATTGCAAGCCACTACAGGAATGGAGGAAAGTAGTCGATGGCGGGTAGAAAGCAGGGCAGATGCGGCTTGGTCGCCCACTGTGAGGATCAGCGCCATCGGTTTATCTTTGATGATACTAAGATAAGCCTCCATATTTTTTATCCCATCTTCCGGCGTGACAGTATTGAAATCCAGATAAAATTTATCAAATATCGGTTCTATTCCCTGCTTCCTGAATTCCTGTTTCAAGAGTTCTTCAAAGTTTCCGTAACAATCATACTGAGGAGAGGAAGAATAAACAAGAGAAATCATTTTTTCTATCCGGTGGTTAATAGTGTACCACCGTTTAAAATTGACTCCGCACCAAAAAGCACACAGTAAAAAGATGAAGGCTAAAACATATTTTAGTTTGTCGGTTTTCATTGTATCACTTATATTGAGCAAAAGTAGCATAATATCTATAAAAAAAGAAGATTTTATGACGAAAACTCTCTAATTTTGTGACTGCCATAAAAAGACTGACATGAAGGTGTACAAAATCTGGTTACTATTGCTATTCTTGCTGATTCCGACTATTCTATCCGCCCAAAAAACAAGGACAGTCAAGGGGCAGGTATGCACTGCATCAGAGACCAAGAAAGGAGAAGAGCCTCTGCCCTATGCAAGTCTTGTTATCCTGGAAGGCAAGGATTCCACCTTTGTAAAAGGAGTTGCAAGCGGTGCAGACGGTCGTTTCAATCTCCAGTTCACCCCTCAGAAAGGAACACAATATTTACTGAAAGCCTCTTATACAGGAATGCAATCTGTCTTCCGCAAACTGGACAGCAACACTTCAACAATCAATCTGGGTAGCATCTTACTGGAAGAAGGTATCGAATTGGGCGAAGTGACAGTAAACGCCCGGATGCGCGATGTAGATCAGGTGGGAGATACCACCGTCATCAATGCGGCAGCTTACAAAACACCGGAAGGCTCGTATCTGGAGACACTTATCAAACGTATTCCCGGAATGGAATACGACAGCGAAACCAAAACACTGAAATACAACGGGCTACCCATTAATGAAATCAATGTAAACGGTGAAGCCTTCTTCTCAGGTGACAACAAGATGGCACTGGAAAACCTTCCCGTAGAGTTAATCAGCAAGATAAAAGTGTACGATAAGAAAAGCAAGCTGGAAAAGTTGACGGGTGTCAGCACCGGGAAAGAGAACTATGTGCTCGACCTGCAAACCAAAGAAGAATTCAACGGTACCCTCCTTGCATCGGGAAAAGCCGGATACGGCAATAACAACAAAAAAGATTTCAACCTGCAAGGCAACTACTTCAAAAATAACGGAAATAATTTCTCAGTTATCGCCAATTCCGGTAACCTCCATATGCGGACCAGCTACAAAGACAACATACAGGAGAACGTTGCCGTAAATTTCACCCAAAAGTACAATAAGAAACTAACACTCAACGGAAATGTATCCTATCACCACAACGAGCAGGGCAATATTTCGACATCCTACAACGAACAATATCTGACAAGTGGCAATAAGTACCAGTATTCTGCCGGCAACAATACGAACCGTAGCCGCAATATGAATTCATTATTGGGCTTAAACTGGCAGATCGATACCCTGACTTTTGTCAATTTCTTCGGTAATTTCAGCCTTGTCCGGAATAATAATGCCAATAATAACCGCCAGGCCACGTTCAATGAAAATCCTCATCTGGATATCCTCGATCCTTTCAGTCATATCAACGATGTATCCGATGAGCTGAAAATCAATGACATCGTCATGGGGTCGCTAATGCAAGGAGAACAACACCGGTATTCCTTCCATGCAAATATCATGCGCCGGATCAATAAAAAAGGAAGTTCTATCGGCCTGACTGCGCAATACAATGATAGCAAGAATGACAACAATAACTTCTCTATCTCATCAACCACGTATTATCAGTTGAAGAACAGTGCAGGAAACGACTCCATACTCTACCGTAACCAATACTCATCGAGCCTGTCCCCCAACCGTCAACAAGGCATCGGGCTGATGTTCAGCCACCCTTTTTCCAAGAAGCTGCACGCACAAATCTCATATAACCTCAACTACAGTAAGCAGAAAAACGACCGCAATACCTACGACTTATCCGGCTTTATGGAAGAAACGGCAGTACAACCCGGATATCTGCCCGAAGGATATGAAACGAGCTACATCGACAGCCTGAGCAACCGGAGCCATAGCAGTACCCTGCAACACGGAATCAACCTGCACTTTAATTATTCCGACACCATTTGGAACATCAATGCCGGAGTATCCGTGCAACCTGAGCGACGCAGCCTGAACCAGAAAACAGGCCTGCATAGAGCTGATACCACCCTCCATTCAGTCGGCTTCCAGCCTATGCTTTTCATCTCATGGCAGAAAAAGAAAAACAGGATAACCTTGAATTATTATGGAAATACCTGGCAACCATCATTATATGATCTGATTTCACCAACCAACAACAGTGACCCGCTCAACATTACGCGAAGCAATCCTAACTTGAAGCCTACTTATAATCAGTCTGTCCGATTGGAAGCACAAAATATGAAGGAAGGACTCTTTGCCACACTGAACTGGAACAACAGAATCAATAGTCAGACCCGTGCAGTGATCTACAACCAGCAAACCGGTGGACGTGAAACTTATCCGGTGAATATTAACGGCAACTGGAACATAAACGGTGTGTTCCGGTATCAGAAGCGCATCAAAAACTTTAATCTGAATGCAAATGCCGGAGGCTCCTTTGCACAGGATGTCAACCTCATCAACGAAAACCAGAGTGAACAACCCGAACGCAGTGCCACGCATAACACCGGGCTCAACAGTGACCTGCGCCTATCCTACCAACCTAAATGGGGTAATCTGGACCTAAACGGGAGGTGGAACTTCCAACATTCTTCCAACTCACTTTTAGAGACGGATACATACACACGCAATTACACCTTCGGATTGAACGGTTTTGCCGATTTACCGGGAGGTATACAGCTGAGAACAGATGCAAATTATTCCTTCCGGAACGGTACAAACATAAAAAAAGGGGAAGACGACCAGATTGTTTGGAACGCAAGCATCACATGGCGTTTCCTGAAAAAGAAACAGGCGGAGGTATCAGCCAACTGGGTGGATATACTCAGCCAGCAAAAGAATTACTTTCGAGGCACAATGGCTGACGGCCTTTATGAAAACCATACGCAACAGATAGGCAGTTACTTCATTGTCTCAGTGAAGTATCGCTTCAACCAGCCTCTTCACAAATAGTTGGCGTTTCTTGTGGAGGAACAGGCTGTACCGAACGCAGGCCACGAGGTGAGGTTCCAAAGTTCTTCTTGCAGAAGTTAGAGAAGTGAGGCAAAGACTCGAAACCATATTTATAGCAGATCTCAGAAATAGTGGCATTTGTGTAACGAAGTTCGTAAACAATGCTCTCTTTACGTTTCTCCAACATCCATTCATAAACAGGTTTATGGAATACAGAATTGAAGATACGCCGGAAGGTAACAGTGGTGTATCCGCCTAACTGGGCAAGTTCTTCTACCGTCTTCACTTTCAGATGGTTTTGCAGGACAAAATACTCAAAGCTGGACGTATAGCGGGAAAGTGTATGCACCAGCATCGAAAGGTCATAATCGGAGTAGTATTCTCCCAAAAGAAAGGCAAGTTCTTTTCGTTTGAACGAAAGCAATTCCCGACAAATCTTTTCTTTCGCCAAATAGGATTTGGAGGCGTCCAGAAAGAAACGCAACTCCGGAATAATTTTTAATGGAGTGAATATCAGAGGCGGAGTTATTTCTTTCATAATGTGTTTATAACGTTCCTCACAGAAAAACTCCGGCTGATTAAAACGATAACAAACACATTCCACGTCCGTCAGAGCTAGAATCTCATATTTTGAACCAATGGCTTGAAGAATGAACTCCCCCGCACGTAAAGTAGTTCCGGCATATTCCTGACTGTTGACAAGCACTTCTCCTTTCAACAAAAAAATCATAATGTTTTCTTCGCATTTTTGAGCAGGAAGGTGGAAGCCTCTTGAATGAGAGGCATAAATAATCGCATTACCCACAGCCTTAGGGCACTGCTGACACGACATGGCCGCACCACATGCAGAGTAAGTTTGCATTGCAGATTGAATGTTTTTTGTTTGTTTTGTGCGGCAAAAGTAAGAATATTCCGGGAAGAAACAAAAAAATCCCCGAAGACTTTGTGGGAAAGAAGGTCTTCGGGGAAAGAAATTATGGGATTAGGAAAGGTTATTCAGCGGGAGGAGTTACAGGATTCTCAGTCTCTGCTCCCCAATCTTTAACAGTAGTATCAAAGCTAACAGTAGTACCAGTCGCAGTCAAGGCTAAAGTATAGCGTATTTTTTTCCCAGCTTCCCAAGCTGCTGTTTCCCCCAAAGGAATCGATTCATCAGAAACTTTCTTAACAACTTTACCATCTTGTAATACATTATAACTAATTACTATACTAGCATTAGTCAATGACTGTGGAATTAACATCAAAGCACCATTCTGTTGCAAATTAGTAGATTCTTCTGCTTTTGCGACACTCACTCCATTGGAATTGTTTAAATATACATAATCTTTTCCTACACCTGATTTCGCAACCCAAGTAGTATCAGCAAAATTATACGTTCCTGAATTTGAAATACCTGTCAACTTTACAGAAGTCACATTATATGTCAAATCTGCATTATCTGTTTTCGCTGAGAAATTAACTTGAGTAAGCACATGGATGAATGCAAAAGTTACTTTAGAATCTGCTTGTGTTTTATTAAGTGCTTGAGCCACTACGAAGTCTTTTTGATCAGCAGCTAAATCTGCTACTGTATAATCTATTTTAGGATAAGCATCTGTAGTTTGAGCGGCATAATTAGTTGCTAAAATATCCGTAGCATAAGCAAAAAACTGTATATTATCATCTAATGGCCAATAATAATCAGTTCCACCTGTCACTCCCCATACATCACTAGAATATTTCACATCTACTCCCGGCATAAATACAGAAGAAAGTACTCCTGTGCTGCCCTGTTCTCCAACAGTTTCTGTACCTGTATTATATGCATATACAGTAAATCCCGTTCCTTGCAAGGCTGCATTATCTGTAATAACCGCTCTTGTTGTCTTACTTACTATTGTTCCAAAGTTAACCTTCGCCTTTTGACCAATATTTTCAATCTCTTCATTCTGTGAGCAACCTACGATTGCCAACGCAGCAACTGCTGCCAATAAAATCTTCTTCATAACCGTTTGTTTTATAAGTTAATATTTTGTTCGTTTTACTTTTCAATTTACAGGTAACTCAACATTCGTCTCGTCGTCCCAGTTTCCTACATCACCGCCAATGCCTCCGCCTCCACCGGGAGGAACTTCCACATCATCCACTTCAATCTCCTCTTCAATCGGTATCTCGATATCCGTTACCGGATCTTCTTCTTCCCCGGGCGGGGGAGGAGCTACAGCCGCCGTGATGTCAACCTTGGTCTCTTGAACCGTATTATCCACCTTAACTAGTAATAGCTTCATCATCACCCCTCCGGTCAAACGTGTATTCGCAGACTCTGATGAGGAAAAAGCAGAGAAACTGCCACGTATTACATCCTCTCCTTTATGAGCCTCCACATAGATAGGAGCAATGCTTGCCGTACATGAGCCATTACTTATGCAATATCCCCCATCCATTCCATCCACATTGCAAACAATGCTTGCCACGTTCTTCAATCCTTTCACCTTTATTTCAAAAGAATAGTGCTTGACTACCAGCTTCGGCTGAAACTCCATCAAAAGCACATCTTCACTCTTTTCTATCCTCATATCTTTTATACTTACTACATACAAAGGATCAGGTGCCCATACCATTTTTTCACTAGCGTCAAGGCCTGTGCAAGGTCCTGTATAAGCTTCAATCGTTTCGTATGACTTTTCACCACGAATCAGTACACATTCCGTATTATAATTGTAAATCACCATGTCATAACGCCCGGGCGGCACTTTCACCTCTCCCCCTTCTACCGAAAGATAGCTATCCACCTTTCTGCCTTCTTCACTCTTCGGGTAGAAAATCACCCTCATCCCTTCGGGCAACTTATCCACTCCTTTCCAGTTAAACTTTATCTTTACTCCGCTGACGGGATACTCATCCAGTATGTCTCTGAAATCACATCCGGCTAACAGTATCGGCAGCCCGAACAGAAGTAAAAGAAACATATATTTCGTACACCTCATAGCTATCGCCTCCTTCCCTTAATGAGCCATACCAAAGAGATTTTGGCTTTTGTAGGCCCCATAAAATGATAGCGTCCGCTACTCGTCCATATCAAATCGCCTTCGTAGGTGGTGTACTTACGGTATTCTGTCGCCAGATAACCAATACCCAAACTAAACTCAAGAGCCAGGTGCCGTGCCAGTTGATGGCTATACCCATACGTCAGACCGGAAGCTGCATAGTAGTTTCCCCGATATCCTTTGTCTTTGTCAAATTGAAAATCGTACACTCCCCCTTCGGCATATATTCCCAGAAAATGTCCTGTCAGTCGTTCACGGTTCTTACGTTTTCCAAGCCAGCAACGTGCCTCAACACCTCCCGAAAGAAGCTGGTAACAAAAGCCATGCTTGCTGTTCGACCACCAGGGACATTTATATTCCATATTCAAAGACCACCGCTGCCCTACGGGCAATTCCACCTCCACATTCGGAGCCAAAGCTAAATCATAAAGTATATTGTTCTTCAATGCAAGCACTGTTCTGTGCGGGGTTTCCCGCTTACTTTCCACTTCAACCCAAGGAGCGAAAGCCATAGTTTCCAATTGCTCCTCCGGCAAAGTATTCGCAGGCAATGTTAATGCAGCTACCGGCAAACTGTCCTTCATCTTCCCTGTCCGTTCTATCTTCCGAAACTGATGTTCCGATAAATAAGCGTAAGGTCTGCCACCATCCAAATAGCGCAACAGCTTTCTCAGCTTTTCAAAGTTCCCGAAGTGATACCGGATCAACGTCAACACATCTTCTTTATCCGGCACTTGCGGGTCGTCCATCACCCATTGGTAAATTTTGCTCCAGGTTTCCGGCTGATTCATTCGGTCCGATACTCTACAAGTATCTCCTTTCGCTGCATATCTTCCAGCCCGCGCCTCTTCTTTGCCTGATATCAAAAGAAAGAGTATCAAAAGTATATATAAACCGACGCGAACCTTCATAACTTTGCTTTGTATGGAGGCAAATATATATTATTATAATTGAAGAAATTATACGTTTTATAACTCTTTTCGTGGGGTGAAAGGTTCTGTGAAACGAATGAAACAGATTTGCAACTTTGCAACATAAAAGTGAAGCAGATTTCACTTCAATCAGTAAACAATTTCATCTTTCTAAGAAATAAACCGGGATAATTCCTACTTCTTTTTTTCTTTCCTTCATACCCTTCCACACCCCCGTATTTCCTTATCCATCAACCTTAGCGGGTGGAAGGGTATATCCACATACTTTCTATAACATTGTCAACGGATATTTTTCAATAACGGGTTATTAGCTATTCAACTAATCTATAATACATTATATTATTTTGCATAGGACATCCATAGCGTTTGATTACTGTCAGTAAGTTTACTGACAGTAATCAGCATGCTTGCTGACAATAGTCAAACGACTTACCGACAGTAATCAACATACGATTATCCATATAGCAAAATAAACGTATCTTATATATATGCCACCTATGCACTATGGTTATTCCCCTTTTCGCCCGATAATCATTTAGCCACTATCCACCCCTATATTATCTCAAAAAGACAGTTCGTGTGCGAAAACAGTGAATATCCGTGAAAGAATTATAAAAGGAATGCCAAACACTGACATATATTTGGAGGAAATAAGATGAACCCCTATATTTGTCATGTGATTTTTTTCATAGTATTAGATTTAAGGTTAACAAAGGTTGGAG